>OQVU01000123.1_pt1 | contig 23968 bp, 19 predicted proteins | sample 1691611 | NCBI WGS metagenome assembly OQVU01 (sample SAMN03418272, study PRJEB22391) | human gut metagenome | biome: human-gut; feature: organic feature; material: feces | host: Homo sapiens | place: Tanzania | collected 2013-01
ACTCGTGACCTCCTGCGTGACAGGCAGGCATTCTAACCAACTGAACTAACGCACCAGTCTTTTCTTGTTTAGCGGGTGCAAAGGTAGTGAGAATTTTTGAAACCACCAAACCTTTTTAAAGAAAAGTTATAAAATTCTTTGAAAAAAGCTGGCATCATGGTATTTTTCCCCGTCAAATAGCCAATCTTTGAGGGTCCTGCCTGCTATAAAACAGTATTTACGGAAGATTTGCAAGGCGGCTTCGTTGCGCTGGTCGATGATGACATAGAGTTGATGGAGATGCAGGATATGGCGGGCATAATCGAGGACCTGTACCACGGCAGCTTCGGCATATCCCCGGCGCTGGTATTGGCGAAGCACCACCAGTCCGAGTTCGGCACGGAGGTGCTGCGGGTCGAAATTGGCAAGGTCGGCAAGTCCCACTACCTGGTGTTCGCTGTTTTCTATGACCAACCGCACCTGCCGATCGACATAGATATCATTACTGGCATGAACGATGTAGTCGCGGAGTGAATAGCGGGAATACGGCACATTGGCGGTTCCCATGTCCCACAGGGAACGATCGTTCTCGATGGTATAGAGCACTTCGAGGTCTTCGGGTTCCATGGCACGGAGGGTGATAACGGGTAATTGTTTCATGTGAGTAAGTCTTGAGGGGTGATAATGGTTTTGACGCGTGTTCTGACCAGTCGTGAGGGCAGGATGCCTATCATGGCCAACAATGCACGAATCCAGATGGCGAGTTCCACGAGTTTTCTGATGCAGAAATTGGTCTGTGCATGATGTTTCCGATAATAGATGATCATGGCTTTATAGAACACACGGACGTAACTGACGGAGGTCTTGTCGCTGCATCCTCCCTTATAGTGTACGATCTTACAGGGCAGATAGCAGTTGTGCCACCCTGCATCGAGGAGGCGACAGGAGAGGTCGATATCTTCGCCGTACATGAAGAAATCTTCGTCGAGCAGTCCCACCTGGTCGAGTGCCTTCCGGCGCAACATGGCGAAGGCTCCGCTGATCACATCGATCTCCGCCGGTTCTGTCCATGACAGCCAACTCATGTAATAGCGTGCGAAGCGGTGGCTGTTGGGAAAGAGGCGTGCCAGTCCACACATCTTATATAAAGCGACAAGGGCTGTGGGGCGTCCTCGCCGTGATTCCGGTGCGCGTGTTCCGTCGGCATTGAGCATCTGGACTCCTGCTGCTCCCACCTGCGGATGCTGTTCCATGAAATCGACGGTCTGACGGAGTGTATTGGCGCCCACCACGGTATCGGGATTGAGGAGCAGCACATAGGGGCTGTGGCTCAACCGTATGCCGATGTTGTTGGCTTTTGCGAAACCTATATTTCCCCCACTCTCCACCACCTGCACCTGCGGGAAATGGGCCTTGAGGTCTTCGACGGTGCCGTCAGACGACTGGTTATCGACGACGATGATTTCTCCGTCAATACCTTTCATCGCCTGTTCTACGCTACGGATACAGGGTCCGAGATACTGGCGTGCATTATAGCTTACGATGACGACAGAGAGTTTTTTCATTCCGTTTCACCTTTGTTTGTCTCCGCCTCACAGCGTTTTTGCGAGGGATAGACGAATACCATTGCCAACAGTGAGATGATGGCGAGATAGAAATAGGATGCCTTATCGAAGAGTCCGTAACATACCGCATCGATGGCACATACCGACTGGAGCAGCAACTGGCGTGTCCATGCCCAACGGGCATACTTCTCGGGCAACTTGCGGCGTACTGACTGGCAATACATGAGTCGTAAGGCAAGGGGTACGAGTGCGATAGTGAGGCATACTGCTACCATATCGACTACATATTCCACGACAGAATTGGAGATCACCTGCAGAGTTGCGCAGCAATCGGTGGTGCGCAGCAGTACGGTGACTAGCAAGGTAAGTGTCAGGATGGTCCAGAAGGTCACCATCAGCCGGTGTTGCAGATAGGATATTGTCTTAGCCATTTCGTTTGTTGTTTATTCGTTTGCTATATGCTATATAGATTATTACCGTTTCTTATATATATATAAATAATGTGTAGCGGTCATTTGCCCTCAAACGGTGTGCGGTTGACGATAGACCTTCCGAGGGTCACCTCATCGGTATACTCCAGTTCGTTGCCTACAGACACACCCCGTGCGATGATAGAGATGCTGACATCATAGGGAGCGAGTTTGCGGAAGATATAGAAATTGGTGGTGTCTCCTTCCATGGTCGGGCTGAGTGCGAGAATTACCTCCCTGACTCCCCCTTCTTCCACCCGCTTGACCAACGAATCGATTTCAAGGTCGGAGGGGCCAATGCCGTCCATGGGCGAGATGACTCCGCCCAACACATGATACAATCCCTGATACTGCTGAGTGTTTTCCACCGCCATGACATCCTGGATGTTCTCCACGACACAGATCGTAGTGGCGTCGCGCCTTGGGTCTGCACAGATGGGGCATCGCTCAGCATCTGAGATGTTGTGACAGGTTTTGCAATAGCAGACATCGTGCTTCAGGCGACTGACTGCCTCCACAAAAGCCTGTACGTCCTGATCTTCTTGTCGCAACAGATGAAGCACGAGGCGGAGCGCCGTCTTACGACCCACGCCAGGGAGTTTGGAAAACTCCTGCACGGCTCTTTCGAGCAACTGCGACGGATATTGCTGACTGATCATTTCTCTGGTATTATTTTCCCAATTCGTTTATTTTCTCGATTCGTCTTTTATCTCTGAAAGTTCAAGCCACCGCATCGACTTCTCATCGAGTTCGCTTTGAAGCACTGGCAGGCGCTTGCTCTTCTCGGTGAGTTCATCGACAGACAGCGTACCGCTGCATAGGGCATCTTCTATCAGGTGCTGTTCCTCTTCGAGTTGTGCGATTTCCTTTTCGAGTTTCTCAAACTCCAACCGCTCTTTGTAAGTCATTCGCCGCCGGTCATCATGCCGGTAGGACTTGGCAGCCTTTCCCTTCGGTTCCTTGTTATCCCTGACCGTTGCCGCATCTTCCATGGCGAGCCACTGGCGGTACTGGCTGTAGTTGCCGGGGAAGTCTTTCACCTCGCCCTGTCCCTTGAAAACCAGGAGATGATCGACCACCTTATCCATGAAATAGCGGTCGTGGCTGACGACAATCACGCAACCGGGGAAATCCTGTAGATACTCTTCGAGGATCTGCATGGTCACAATATCGAGATCGTTGGTGGGCTCGTCGAGTACCAGGAAGTTGGGATTCTTCATCAGCACGGTACAGAGGTAGAGTTTGCGTCGCTCGCCACCGCTCAACTTATACACGTAATTGTGCTGCTGTTCGGGTGTAAACAGGAAATACTGCAAGAGCTGGGACGCTGTCAGGCGCTTTCCGCTACCCAGGTCAACATAATCGGCAATGGCAGTGATGACATCGATGACCTTCATCTGTTCGTCAAACTGCAAGCCTTCCTGCGAGAAATAGCCAAAGCGCACCGTTTCGCCGATGACGATACGTCCTTCGTCAGGTTGCACCTGAGACAGCAGCATTTTGATGAAGGTGGATTTTCCCGTGCCGTTGTTGCCCACAATACCCATCTTCTCGAAGCGTGAGAAGTTATAGTAGAAATCCTTGAGGATGACCACATCGTCAAAGCGCTTGGAGATGTACTGACACTCAAAGATCTTACTGCCGATATATACATTGCTCGCCTTGAGGCGGAGCTGGCGCTCTTCCATGCGCTGCTTAGCCACCTTCTCCAACTCATAGAAAGCCTCTTCGCGGTAGCGTGCCTTATGGCCTCGCGCCTGTGGCATTCTGCGCATCCATTCCAGTTCGGTGCGATAGAGATTGTTGGCACGGGCAATTTCTGCGCGTCTCGCATCAATACGCTCCTGTCGCTTTTCGAGGTAATAGGCGTAGTTGCCACGATAGGTATAGACCGTACGGTCGTCGAGTTCGAGGATGACCGAACAGACACGGTCCAGGAAGAATCGGTCGTGGGTGACCATGAGCAAGGTGCGGTTGCCTCGCGAGAGGTAGCCTTCGAGCCATTCTATCATCTCCAGGTCGAGATGGTTGGTGGGTTCGTCGAGAATCAGCAGATCGGGTTCGGTGAGCAGCACGTTGGCGAGTGCGACACGTTTCTGCTGTCCGCCACTCAACTGCCGCATGGGTTGGTTGAGGTCGCGAATCTTCAACTGCGTCAACACCTGTTTGGCTTTCAATACCTTATCGGGATCGCCCTGGTGGTTGAAGCAGGCATCGAGCACACTCTCGTCAGGGTCGAACCGTGGAGACTGTTCCAAGAATCCAACCCTCAGGTCGCGACGGAAGACGATGTCGCCGCTGTCGCATCCCTCTTTGCCCGCAAGGACAGCGAGAAGTGTGGATTTTCCCGTACCGTTCTTGGCAACGAGTCCCACGCGTTGTCCTTCGGCTATGGAGAAACTGATGTTGTCGAACAGCTGAAGTGCTCCAAACGATTTGGAGATGTTTTGCACATCAACATACGGAGTGTCCTTCGCCATACTATCCCTTCAGTTGTTGATTGATACTATCAATATAATCCAGGAGTTCGTCCCTACCCTGCCGACTTTCGGAGGATGTCAGGAACATCGGCGGGAGTTCCTCCCATGTTTCCTGCAACTTCTTCTTATAATTGGCAATATTCTGACTGGCCTTGCCTCCGCTCAACTTATCGGTTTTGGTAAACACGATGGCGAAAGGCACTCCCGACTGTCCGAGCCAATCGATAAACTCCAGGTCTATCGCCTGGGGTTCGTGTCGCGAATCCACCAATACAAAGACATTGACCATCTGCTCCCGTTGCAGAATATATCCTCTGATCATCTGATCGAGTTTTGCCACCTCTTTCTTGGAGCGCTTCGCATAGCCGTAGCCCGGCAGATCGACGAGATACCACTCTTTGTTGATGATGAAATGGTTGATAAGCAAGGTCTTGCCAGGTGTTGCTGAAGTCTTTGCCAACTTGCGTCGGTTGGTCAGCATATTGATCAGGCTCGACTTGCCCACATTGGACCTGCCGATGAAAGCATATTCTGGTTTTGTGTCGTTGGGACACATGCTTACCATTGGTGCGCTCAAACTAAATTCAGCACTTTTTATATCCATGCAATAAAATCTTGTCGGTATGTTATATTACTGAAACCAGCGGATTACACTTCGTAAGGCAACCCGCCAGTCTATACTTGGTTCACAAAGGTAACAGCGGTTTAGTCTTCTTCTGGAGAAATCAACTTATAACCCTTGCCGTGAATGTTGATGATTTCTATCTGCGGATCGTCTTTCAAGTGTTTACGCAACTTGGTGATATAAACGTCCATAGAGCGTGCATTGAAATAGTTGTCGTCAATCCAGATGGTCTTCAATGCGAAATCACGCTGCAGAATCTCGTTGGCATGGCTGCAAAGCAAGCCCAGAAGATCGTTCTCCTTCGTGGTCAGCTTAGACACCTTGTCGCCGATGGTCAAGGTCTGCTTCTGGGTGTCGAACACAAACTTACCGATGTGATAGACCGAGCTCTCCTTGTTTTTCTTGCCACGTACACGGCGCAGGATGGCCTCGATACGTGAAACGAGTTCCTCCATGGAGAAAGGTTTGGTAATATAATCGTCTGCACCGATTTTGAAACCTTGCAGGATGTCCTCTTTGAGGGTCTTTGCAGTAAGGAAGATGATGGGGATCTCTGCGTTGGCACTACGGATTTCCTGTGCCAAAGTAAAACCGTCTTTCTTCGGCATCATGACATCGAGTACACAAATATCGAATTTGGTCTTGAGGAAAGCTTTGTAGCCTACCTCTCCATCGGGGCAGAGTTCTGCCTGGTAACCTTTAGCTGCCAGATACTCACGCAAAAGCATTCCGAGGTTTTCATCGTCTTCGCAAAGAAGAATTTTCAGTTTGTCGTCCATAATCATGAATGTTTAGATGTTATTATTCTATTTTTGTTTATTCTTGTTTATTGTTCGTGGAGCACGGGGAGGGAGATGGTAAACTTAGTACCCTTGCCCAGTTCGCTCTCACATTTGATTTCGCCTTGATGCAGGTCGATGACCTTCTTGACATACGCCAGTCCCAAACCGAAGCCTTTCACATCGTGTTTGTTGCCCGTATGCACGCGGTAGAACTTCTCAAAAACTTTTTTGATATTCTCGCGCTTGATGCCCTGTCCGTTGTCGCGTATGGAGAGGTACAGACGGTCGTTATCGTTCCATGTGCGGATGAAGATATTGATCGGTTCTTCGGGTTTGCGGTATTTCACGGCATTATCCATCAGGTTGGTAATGGCATTCTGGAAATGCAGTTCATCCACATAGATGGCTGAATCCACCGCTTCTATCTCGGTAAATATCTTTCCTCCTGTATGTTCCACTCGCAATGAGAAGGTAGAGGCGATATTCTCAACCATCTCGTTGAGGTCGAGTTCTTTCTTCTTGAACACGATGCTCTTCTTGTCGAACATCGACATCTGCAATACTTTTTCTACCAAAAAACGCAAGCGTTTCGACTCATCGGCAATCACCCCACCGAGATGTTTGGTCATGGCTTCTGTCTTGGTCACGGTATTGTCGTTCATCATCTGCGCAGCCAGTGAGATGGAAGCAATAGGTGTCTTCAACTCATGGGTCATATTGTTGATGAAATCGTTTTTGATTTCAGTATAGCGTTTCTGTCGGAAGATCACCACCACGGTAAAGATAAAGGTGATGAGCAATACGATGGTAAAGATGATGGACGGGATCATGAAGCGCACCGATGAAAAGATGTAGCTGTTCATCTCAGGGAAGTGGATTCTCACCAGGCCCATCTTCGACTGCGGGTCGTTGCGGAAGAGCAACTGCGAATAGTTGTACTCTTCTCCCTCGTCAGTATAGTCAGGACATCGATAGACCTCACGGCCGTCGGTGGTAGAGACGGTGAAATGATAGGGAATATTCACTCCGTTGTTGAGGAGCTCGGCACGGATGTCCTGGTCGAGCATCTTGAAATTCACACGTTCCTTGAGGGATTTGTCGCTGGCAGTATAAAGGATATTATAGACCACCTCGTCCAACAGTGCTTTCTGATAAACATAGCGCTTGCGCACAATCTCCTGCATGGATTTGGCAGCTTCGGAGATGGAACTCTTGTCTTTGCGGATGATCATGCCTTTGGGTACGCTAGCGGGCTTCATCTCAAACGATTTCATCTGGAAGGAAGAATAGACTGTTCCGTCGTCGGTAGCTACCGAGAACTGATGCGAGTGCTTGATGGTTCCGTCCAGTCCATCGACCATCACCGAATCCTGTCGGAATGCCCGGCGCTCGGTCTCGTTGACATCCTTTTCCAAATACCTCAGCGTCTCGTTCATCTCTAAGTTGCGCGAGGCTTGGTAGAGACTTCGGTTGACACTCTCGTCAAACTGCTCCTTCTTCATCTTGATCATCTCTTCTGCATAAGAGAACTGAAGGAAGAGCAGCACCAGGAACGAGAGTCCCATGATAATGGCTATTGCCCAGATTGTGGATTTCTTCATGTCTGCAAAGTTAGCGATATTACAAACATGGGGGTACTTATCCGTTAATTATCTTCGTTAATTTTAACAATATTAACATAAATACCGATTTTTAGTGTCACATTTGCAACTAAGTATAATCAGTCCTTAGGTCATCGGTGTGTTTAATCTCCTTTTTCCCTAAGGACCGATTGAGATTAAAAGTTCCAACCGAAATCGATTCCGAGTTGGAAGGGGTTACAGCGCTGTGCAAAATACAGCGATTCTCCCGTCGCTTTGCTTTGGAATGCGAAGGTATTGTAATGGGTATTGGTGAGATTGCGAGCCCACAGATTGACATGACAGCATTCCAGTTGCACGCCGATATGAGCCCCCAGCAGCGCATAGACTTGCTGTTGGTAAGTATTCATTTCATCCCAATAGATGCTGCCGAGTCCGTTGAGGTCGGCTCCGAAGATGATGGCCTTGAAATTGTCGTGATGAAGGTCAACACGATAGTCTGCAAGCAATGAGAAGGAATGTTCGGGAACAAAAGGCACGCGTTTGCCGCAATAGTCAACAGTTTCGCCTGTCGCATTATCATTGGTGGTGTAATCTTTGAACGCGGTATGGGTATAGGCATAAGTGGCAGCCCAAGACAAATGGTCGGACAGCGCCTGACCGCGTACTGCCAGTTCGAGTCCACAACTGTAACTGCGTCCTGCATTGACCATTTTTCGTCCATAGCCATAATCGCTGCTAAACACAGAGAGTTGTTGGTTACGAATCTGCATGTAGTATGCAGCTAAATCAGCCTGAACGGTGTTACCAAAGAGATTGAGGTGGGCACCTGCCTCGTAGTTCCAACTCTCCTCCGGTTTGAAGCGGATGCCTTCGAGCAACGTGGCATATTCCTCATCAGTATGGCTGATATTGACCTCAATATCCTTGCGTGCCTCCATGGCTTGTTGCAAAGCACCGCGCAGATTGTTCTGCACATCGGTCTGAATAATGTCGCTAAAGAGTTGGATATTAAATCCTCCACTACGATAACCTTTTGTCACAGTGGTATATATATTACTTCCGTTAGACCATCGATAGAGCAGTCCGAACTTAGGCAACAGCTGTTGGAACGAGGAATGTTCCTGATTGACAAATGGAGAAACCATCTTGACTTTCGCTGCCGAACCCATGATACTGAAGTCCATGTTGGCCTGTCCGCTCGCATCATAGGAAATACTGTTGCGGCTGTAATCGTATCGCAAACCGACGGTAGCGGTGAGGTGTTCGGCTATTTCAATATTCGACTCATGGAAAATGCCGATATTGGACTGTGGAGTATGGAAAGAACTCGGCACCCACAATCCCATGTTTACACGGACACCTCCTAATCGCTCAATCATGGCGGCAGCAGCCGTTTCGCCCATGCGGTCAGCCAGCGAACGGAAGATCTGTCCGTAAATCATGTTGCCGATTCTACTGCCCATCTGCTGACTGAATGCCTGTCCGAAGGTGTTGGGGGCGGTGGTTTTCAACCATTCATGGGCAAGAAACACACCATTAGTCCAGTGCCAACGGCTCTTATTGGCGCTCTTTATGGTAAACTCCTGACTGAGCGAATTGCTCAACTGACGCTGATCGACCTTGAAGAAGTCGGAAGGCGAATAGTCGGCATCCATCAGCAGACGGTCGCGCAAGAACTGCCAGGAAGTTGTGCTTTGCATGATGAATCCTGTTCCTGAGTATTGGATATGGAGTCCGTTGGTCAACAGATTGCGCTGATAGCAACTTTGCTCGTTCTGACTAGGAGCATCTACGCGGTTGTTGTCCAGATGGAGCACGCCATAAGGGTTGGCGTTCTGGCGAACATACTGGTAGTCGCTGATGAAATCAATGTTCCAATGCGCTGACGGACGAAGCATCAGGCGGAAACGACCGCCAGCCTCATCCATCTTATCGGCAGAACGGTCGGTCTGCGTGTTACGATAGAATCCGTTTGTGCCTTGATAGAACCCTGCCAACGAGAAAGCTGCTTTGGAGCTTAACTGTTGGGAGTGTGCCACTTCCACATTACGATAGAAGGCGGTTCCCAATCCCAGTTTCAATGCTGTACCTTGATGGGCGAATGGTGATTTAGAATAAATTCTTACCAGTCCGCCTTCTGCATTCATTCCATAGAGCGTACCCTGGGGACCACGCAACACGTCAACGCGGTCGGTCTGGTAAAGATGGGTGTTGAACGCGGTTTTGTTGGACAGAGGGATGTTGTCAACATACACACCCATTGACGGACTGTTGACGCGGGAGCCGATGCCACGCACGTAAATAGAGGATGTAAAACGTGAGCCATACGCAGGCATGGCAAGCGAAGGAATAAAAGCAGAGACGTCTCGAATGTCTCCCATTCCATGGTCAACAAGTTGGTCGCGACCTATTACCGTTGAAGCCAAAGGCTGCTGGCGCAACCGATAAGTATCTTTGGGTTGCGAAACCACAACGACTTCATCAAGGTCATAAACGCGCGAAGAGTCGGATGGTATATTCAAAAACTCAGCCTTGCTTACTGCAGGCCATAGCAATAAAATAATAAATAACGATTTGTTTCTCATAACGGCTGCAAAGGTACGGCATTTTCTCCGCCTGTCCTATCCACATTTATATGGAAAATAGCAAAAGGTGCCATGTAATCCAACGATGTAATCCACCGTTCTTCAGCCAAGCTACAGATAAGATTTTCACAAAAAACAGCGCATAATTCAAGAAAAAACGTAACTTTACGCTCAATAACTTCAAATCGGACTGTATTTTTAGTTTCCAACCTATAATCTTATTCTTTTGAAAAGGCCTGCATGAAACAACAGATTTATAATTTGGAAGAGTTTGCCACTTAATATCATCTTCAGGATATATTTGGAGCTTATGCGGCATATTTCACCATAAACGGAAAAGACAATGAAAATGAAAAGATGCTGATTTCAAAGTATCTGATATGGCAGAAGACAGTTTCAACAACATGGTGAAGGAGCGCACGCTATTTACTAAACTTCTCTTAGTGAAAAGCAGATCGGTGCTAATCATCGCTGCAGTGGCTGCAGAGACAGGACTGCCGGTAATACCCAACGAAGCTGCTATGGTAGCCACACTCAACGGCCGTTCTGGACGAATCTTTTAGTTTGTTGCAATCTCAGAGATAATAGGAAGAAGAGAATAACTCGTGTGTGCTATTCCTGCCACAAGACAGAAAAGCCATGTGGTGAGTGGACCGAAATAAGTAATGTGGTTCGGATGCTTGCGTAGGAATTTTGCTGCCAGTCCTACGAGATAATCAAGACCTCCTGCCGCTTGCAAGGTTGCCGCAGCAGTAATTACATTACAGATATGATGATAAGCATCACGTCGATGGGTAGGCTACCTGGTTTCAGTCCAAAGAGGAACACCAAAATAAACACGCCCACCATACCGAAAATTCCGAGTCCTATGCCTCCCACGCGGGCACCTTTGAAGATTAATGTCAATACAATGGCAAATTGTAAAAGGATAATAGCTGTCGCCATAATGCAATATTCTTAATAAGTTATTGTTTTAAGTTTATTTCGTTTGATGTAATTCACATAGACTTCACATCTCCCGTTCAGGATTTCCGTTGCAAAATTACAACATTAATTCAGAACAACGTTTTTATTTTTTTGACGAATTTTTGTAAATTACGAAAGTCATCGGAAATTACTGTGTTTTTTTCCACACATTCCGCCATCATCATATTACTTTCCACCTGTCATTTGGTTTCCTTTCCCCCTATTACAAGCGGTTTCATTACCAAATTCGGCTGGATAATCGGAGTCAGAATCGCTTTCACTCAGAAAACAAGAAGAAATTATCATTTTTCTTTGGTTTTTCACTTACTTCTTTGTACCTTTGCAGCCGAAAAGTTGGTTCCGTAGCTCAGTTGGATTAGAGCAACGCCCTTCTAAGGCGTGGGTCTAGGGTTCGAATCCCTACGGAATCACTTCAAAAAAGAGAATCAGCAATGGTTCTCTTTTTTGTATTTAATAGGTAGTAAAAAACATACAAATACAGTACACCTTCTAAGCTGTCAATAAAATCAAACTAAAGTGCCAATAGCAATATCATTGTCTTCTTTTTATAATCTGTATTAACGGACTGTCATGTGAAAACAACCCTGTTTCACTTCGTATTTGATGTAACACCGGTCTTGTTCACGTATATCGCGAAGCACTTGTGTTAAAACCCATTTCAAAGTATCGTTGCGAACAGGACGCATCACGGGATGATAACGGTTGTAACAAACATCGAACGTAGTGCCGAAAAGATGGCAGCTGCGCTCGGTGGCATTGCCATTACGGCGACGCAATTTATCAACATCTTCCTCACTACGCAATACGCTGGTTACAATCAGTTGATTGATGGGTATTCCCTTGACATAAAGACTATCATAGAAAGCCTGACCTATGTCTTGCAGCAATACTGCCGCACGAGGCACAAGATAAGGCAGGGAACTCCGGAGATGATCTACATGATAATAAGGACTTGAGGCAATATAAACCAACTCCTTTTTACGTGCTTCCGCATCAGCACGATTGGCAACAGGACGAACACCCAGGCGCTCTGCAGCGGCAAGTTGCACTTGCTGGCTATCGGGAAAGGTCGTCTTGTAAGGAGGCACATAACCAATCTTGTGAGGTTTTTCTCCTATCTCCGCCACGATAGCCGGAACATTATGAACAGTATCTGTCACGACAGCCTCGTTGGTTTCAGTAGAATCACAACAGCCCAACAAAGGCTCTTTAATCACGGCCAATGCCACTACAACGGCATAGAAGACGGTGACATATTTTCTTTTTGATATTTTCATTTTTATGAGTTACCGTTTCTAAAACAAACTACCAATTTGATAGACTAACATGCTGACAATCCATGCTATTGCCGTGGTATAGAAGGCAGAGAAAGCAGCCCAAGACCACGATCCTGTTTCGTTGCGTATGGCAATGACCGTAGCTATACAGGGGAAATACAATAATACAAACAGCAGATAGCTGAAGGCAGCAAGCGGTGTGATGCCATCGGCAAGCATCTGATTGCGCAAGCGGCTATATTTGGCAGTATCGTCGCTGAACGAGTCATCATCGCCAAACGAGTCGTCGCCACTGTAAATAACACCTATTGTAGAAGCCACGATTTCCTTTGCACCCACACCGGCAATGAGGCTGACATCGAGTTTCCAGTTGAAACCTTGCAGCTCGAAAACCGGTTCTACGGCCTTACCTATACTGCCAATATAGGATTGCTCCTTTTGTTGGACAGGTGATAATGATTCATCGTGGGGGAAATAACCTAACGCCCAGACGACGATGGAAGCCACGAGAATGATACCACCCATCTTCTTGAGATACTCTTTACCTTTCTCCCATGTATGTCTGCCAATGGCTTTGGGAGTTGGCCAGCGGTAAGGAGGCAATTCCATCACAAAAGGAGTATCTTCACCCTTGACAACAAATGACGAGAACACCTTGCTGACTATGATTGCCACAATCACACCAATGACATACAGCATGATCATCACCCATGAACGGTATTGGGCAGCAAAAAACGTTCCTATGATCATAATATATATAGGTAGGCGCGCCGAGCACGACATGAAAGGCAAGATAAGCATCGTGATGAGACGAGAGCGCCGACTCTCTATGGTGCGCGTAGCCATGATGGCAGGAACATTACAACCAAATCCCATGATAAGAGGGATGAACGATTTACCATGCAGACCCATCTTATGCATCAACTTATCCATAATAAAAGCTGCACGTGCCATATAGCCGCTATCTTCCATCAGCGAGATGAAGAAATAGAGAATCAATATCTGAGGCAAGAAAACAATAACTGCTCCAACTCCACCAATCACACCATCAACAAGCATGGAACGCAAGGGACCTTCGGACATCAGCGCAGAAGCCTGTTCGCCCAACCATGAAACGGCAGACTCTATCCAGTCCATCGGGTACTGGCCCAACGAGAAAGTGGTCTGGAACATCACATAGAGAATCAAAAAGAAGATGGGAAAGCCCAGATATTTATTGGAAAGCACATCATCTATAAAATGCGTCATGCGGTAAGTATCTTCCTTGGTGCCTTGCCGAAAGCCCGCTTCTGTCAGAGCGCCATGAATAAAACCATACTTCGCATCCATAATGGCAGTTTCAGAGTCAGTCTTTTTCTCCTCTTTCACACGAAGTTCTGCTGCGTCACGCGCTGCCATAATCTCTTTGGCATTCTCCATCTTCGCCACATAAGCCTCTGCCCGGTCATCATGCTCAAGAAGTTTGATGGCCATATAGCGAGTTGAAAAAAGCGTGCGAACCACCTCGTTGCGCTTCAGGTACTGTTGGATATGGGCAATACCGGACTCTATCTCGTGACCATGGTTGATGTGAATATGGCGAACAGACGCGTTGCAGTCTTCAAACACGCTGATGACCTCACGAAACAGCTCCTGGACTCCCCGACCCGATTTGAATGACGTACAAACAAAAGGCACACCAAAAAGCGTTGATAGCGTTTGAGTGTCTAACGTGTCTCCTCGGCGTTCAAATTCATCATACATATTGAGTGCGCAAACCATTCTGACGTTCATGTCAACAAGTTGAGTGGTCAGATAAAGATTACGCTCGAGATTGGAAGAGTCTATCACGTTGATGACAACATCGGGATGACGTTTCATCAGATGCTCACGCACGTAGAGTTCCTCCGGACTGTAACAGGAGAGCGAATAGGTACCGGGAAGATCCGTAAGATTAAAGACAAACCCGTCGCACGTCGCACGAGCCTCGCTGGCATCAACCGTCACACCACTGTAATTACCCACATGCCCGTGAGCACCACTGGCGAAATTGAAAAGCGACGTCTTACCACAGTTCGGATTACCTATCAGAGCCACATTGATGGTATTGCCAACATGTGCTGGCAAAGATTGGTCGCAATTGTCTTGAACTGTATCTGTCATGGTTTCATGATTCACAACGGGTTGCTGATGGGATGGATCAGTATCCACCACAATCATCTCAGCCTCTTGCCTACGCAGACTGATTTCATAACCCATTACCTTATATTTGACAGGGTCCTGCAATGGTGCATTAAGCAAAACCTCTACATCTTTTCCTCTGACAAATCCCATCTCTACGATGCGTTTTCGGAAGCTGCCATGGCCTTGTACCGTCACTATCGTGGCATGTTGCCCCGTTTTCAGATCGGATAGTTTCATTTGCTATACTTTAAAAATTACGAGTGCAAAATTAGTAAATTATCTGCAAAAAAGGCAAAAACCATACTATAAATCATCAAAAATAGGTATTCCTAAATGAAATGGATTCTAAAGTTTTTACAAGGGAATAGATATCAAACTCATAAATACATATCGTGGGGATAGTCCACGAAAGGTAAAACCTCGAAGTCATCCCGAAGACATCCCGAAGCCGAGAACGAGTCATCAACTCCTATTCATTTCAACTTATGAATAAGAAATAAGCACTTTTTTCTCCGCAAACCTTTACGCAGAAAAATGGGACATAAATAAATATTTTTTTTGCAGTTTCACAATTAGTTCGTAACTTTGCCCTACATTTAAAAACAATCTATAAAATATTAAGAAATGAAACCGTTAAACAAACATTTCGCACCTAAGAGTGTGATGCCTGAAAAGGTGATTCAGTTTGGTGAAGGAAACTTCCTTCGTGCTTTTGTTGATTGGATTATCTGGAACATGGACCAGAAAACTGATTTCAATGGTAGCGTAGTTGTAGTACAGCCTATAGAAAGAGGTATGGCAGACTGGCTTAACGGACAAGACTGTCTTTACCACGTCAATCTTCAGGGTCGTGAAAACGGAAAGCCCGTCAATACGCTTGAGCGAATCGATGTGATCAGTCGCGCTTTGAATCCTTATTCACAGAACGATGCATTCATGGCATTGGCAGACCAGCCTGAGATTCGTTTCGTCATTAGCAACACCACAGAAGCCGGTATTGCTTTTGACCCTGCTTGCAAGTTGGATGATAAACCTGCATCTTCATATCCTGGCAAACTCGTACAGTTGCTTTATCGCCGTTATCAGACTTTCAACGGAGATCCCACTAAAGGACTTATCATCTTCCCTTGTGAATTGATTTTCCTCAACGGACACGTACTGAAGGAGTGCATCTATAAATACATCGAACTGTGGCAGTTGGGTGATGCTTTCAAGAAATGGTTTGAAGAAGCTTGTGGCGTTTATGCCACTCTCGTGGATCGTATCGTTCCAGGATTCCCACGCAAGGAAATTGCTGAGATTCAGGAAAAGATTTCTTACCGCGACAACCTTGTTGTACAGGCAGAGACATTCCACCTCTGGGTGATTGAAGCTCCTAAGGAAGTAGCTAATGAGTTCCCCGCAGACAAAGCTGGTCTCCATGTGCTCTTCGTTCCTTCGGAGGAACCTTATCACAAGCGCAAGGTGACATTGCTCAACGGCCCACACACCGTACTCTCTCCTGTGGCATACCTCAGTGGCGTTAATATTGTACGCGATGCTTGCAACCATGAGGTCATCGGTAAATACATCCACAAAGTGCAGTTTGACGAACTGATGCAAACCCTCGATTTGCCTATTGAAGAGCTTGAGAAGTTTGCAAGCGATGTTTTGGAGCGTTTCGACAATCCATACGTTGACCATCAGGTGACCAGCATCATGCTCAACTCATTCCCCAAATTCTGTGCACGCGATCTGCCCGGAGTAAAGACCTATCTCGAGCGCAAGGGCGAACTGCCTAAGGGATTGGTATTCGGTTTGGCTGCCATCATCACCTACTACAAAGGTGGCAAGCGTGCTGACGGTGCAGAAATCGTTCCTAACGACGACCAGAAGATTATGGATTTACTCAAGGATTTGTGGGCAACTGGTGACACCCAGAAGGTTGCAGACGGAGTACTCGGCGCCGAGTTCATCTGGGGAGAAGACCTCAACAAGATCAGCAATCTCAACGGAATGGTTAAACTCTTCCTTGACCTGATTCAAGACAAGGGTATGCTCGAGGCTGTTAAAACCATTCTTTAAGACATAAGGAATTCTCAAAGGAAAAAGATATGTTTTCATAACTAAAAGGCTACACCTGTTTGGGTGTAGCCTTTTCTTATTCGGAAAATTTTTATAGCACGCTTATCGCCTTGAAAGAATAACGTAGATGACAACAGGTGCTCCTATCAAGGGCGTAATGGCATTAAGAGGTATTATCCCACCCTCACCAGGTAATACCGTCAATATATTGCAAAGCAAAGCCACAGCACTTCCTGTCAGAATTGTAGCAGGAAGAAGAACCCGATGATTGTCTGTTCCCAACACCAATCTCGCAATATGCGGTACTGCCAAACCGATAAATGCCACGGGACCGCAAAAAGCCGTGGTTACAGCAGTAAGGACACCTGTTACCATCAACAGCCAGTTGCGTACACGTATAATGTTTACGCCAAGGTTTTCAGCATAGCGATCTCCCAAGACCAAGGCATTGAGAGGCTTGACAAGAGCTAAAGAAACAGCCAAGGTTATCAAAGTTATCACACTAAAAGTAGGAAGCATTTTCAGCGAAACACCTCCAAACGATCCCATTCCCCATACCATATACGATTTCACCCCTTCATCTGTTGCAAAAAAATTGAGCAAGGAAATGGCAGAACCAGCCATATATCCTATCATTATGCCAACAATCAGCAACATCACATGACTTCGCACCAAGGTAGAAAAGAAAAAGATCAACGCCATGACACCCATAGCTCCTGCAAATGCAGCAAGAAGAACAGCCATGAAACCGCCAATGCTGACAGTCCCAGCCGAAACGCTTCCACCGAAAAACAACATCACCAAGGCTACACCAAGGCCTGCACCACTATTAACACCAAAAATGCTGGGACCTGCCAACGGATTACGAAACGCCGTTTGCAAGATAAGTCCGCAAACAGCTAAAGAAGCACCACAAAGCATGGCAGTAACAGCCTGAGGGAGGCGCGATTCAATCACGATATACTGCCAACTGGGCTTGACGGACTCTTCTCCAATCAGAATGCGAAATGTTTCGCTCACAGGAATCGAGACAGAACCAATCAATAGGCTCACCACAAAAAGCAAGAGCACCATGATGCCAAGCATGATGCATGAAATGTAGCCTTTGTTCATTTTGTATTTTCGAAATAGCGTAAGTGTTTTGATTGGATCAAATTCGGATGAAGTATCTGGATGATGTCAGAAAGCAATAGGTCAGGACGAAATGGAGTTTCTTCATAAAAAGATGTCTTCTCTACATTACATCCATAAACTTCATTCTGACGAAATGCTTTCAGCATCTTATAACCGTCGCGCTCCCCTAAGAGATCTGCCTTCGTATAGGTATAGTCACTACTATAACGGAACAGCCAGACGTCAGCTTCGCCAGCTCGTTCTAAAACATTCTCAAAGGGCAGAGACAGACTTCCTCCATGGGTATCGTTCTCCCAAGGGTAGTCACCACCCGCATCTTTAACCATCTGCCCAATGGTGCTGCGTCCACCGGGAACATGCCATACAGAACCTGTCATCTTGTCGAAAAGCACAGTACGACGATGTCCTCCATGACGAGCCTTTGAAGCTTGTTGTTGAAGCATGTGGTAACAGCTATCTACACAAGCGAAAAGGCTGTCTGCCTCCTGTTCACGTCCAAGAAGCAATCCATAGAATCGCATCCATTCTGCACGTGCCAACGGAGAGTTTTCCATATACTCTGCACATTCTACAATAGGAATATTGATTTCCTCAACCTTTCCATAGCCACCGCTGTTTTCAAAAGGAGAAAGCATGATTATATCGGGCTTCACATCCATAATCTTCTCTACCATGGGTTGCATTCCACTACCGCAATCCGCTATTTTACCAGCTTTTACCCCTTGTTGGACAAATGGCAGTTTGATATATTTCAAATCAGCAACAGCCACTATCTTGTTCTGTGCTCCAAGCATACCGAGTAAAGAACAATGAACTGTGGTAAATACAGCAGAATGCTCTACGGGTGTACGGATAATGGTAGCCTGTGCAGGCAGTAATGCTTGATCTGGTAACTGTTCGTCTTTCGGAACCAATACATAGGTATGAAGAGTCTTCCCTGATTTCCAAGGATTACGGATTTGAGCCATCGTATATCCCTCATGACGCACAATAGTCAACAAAGAGGAATATTTTAAATGAAGCGTGTCGCCACCATCCTGCACTTCGGCCATTCGGCCTCCGCAGGATGACAGCAACACGGTCATCATTCCAAACAGGATGAACTGACGCATCTCTGTCTATTTAATATTTGATCACATTAGTGGTAACGTTGAAAGCAAAAGCGCAAGGACCTACACCTGCAGTAGCGCCCCACACATTAGCATTCTTTGAAGCGGATACAAAAACGCCCTGTTGTGAATATTCAACGTTGAACATGAAGATCTTGCTATTTGCCTTATAATCAGTTTTGCCAGTATCAGCATTCTTCACGTTAGAAGCAATGAACACGGTACCGACAACTGGATCAACACCAATACATGCAGGGATAATCTCGTTATTAGTATCTGTGTAGAAAGTAGATGTTCCCTGGCTTAAAAGATTATAGACCTGATAAGTAGTCTTGACTGGTTTGTAAGAAGCGTCGAACTCAGTATAATAACCAAAGATATTGCTACCAATGCAATCCATGTCGTTGGCATCCATCAGACGTGTCACCTCATTATTTTTGGCAGAAATCTTATACACACCAGACTTCTTATCGCCAAAGTTTCCAAAATCAAGTACATACATATCGCCAGCAGCAGTCAAGACAATCTTCTGTGGATTAACAATATTATCATTCTTAATAAGACTTCCAACACCGGTAGTCAGGTCGATAACAGAAATAGATGGTTTGGTGCATGCTGCATAATCAGAATTGCAGACATACAGTTTCTTATCTGCTACGCTAATGCCCTCGGGGAAAGAACCAGCCTCATAGATACCTTGTTGGGTGAATGTTGTGGTATCAATTGCAACTACATATCCATTACCTTTTGTTGTAGCAACCCAATTATCATCATACGAAGATTCAGACTTGCCGTAGAATGAAATATACACCTTGTCGCCTGAGGCTGTAAGGTGACGAGGTTTGAGACAACCCTCACCAAAAGTCACATTGGTCTTGATCTGTCTGAGAGACTTCAAGGTCTTGGCATCAACCACTTCAAGAGTATTCTCACCAGTTACGGCAATATACATCTTACTACCATAAACCAAAGCATCATTAGGAGTACCACCTAAGGAACGACCATTCTGTGCTTGGAACTGCTTGTTGGCAACCTGATTAGAGGTATAATCGAGGTATGAAACGCTACCGTCGATGTTGCCGCTCATGTTTCCACTACATACAAGGAATGCACCTTTTGTTACAGGAACAATGTATTCATGCTGTTCATTGTCGTTGTCATCACAGGCGGTAAACATAGCTGCTCCCATGAGCAGTACTGCCATACTTAATAAATGTTTTTTCATTTTGAATAAATAATTTAATTATAATTTGTAATTGATTGATATCATCCAACTTCTGCCGGGCATCGGATAATGAGCCACGATACAGTATTGTTTATTAAAGAGATTTTTAATATCTCCACGAATTTCTACATGATGGTTTCCAAAATGGATTTGTTTATATGCTGTCAAGCCAAAATCAACATAGCCTTCTATCATTGTTGAAGGATAATGCTCGTTGTTAGGCCAACGGCTACTCATACCTGTCGCATGCAGTATAAAGTTTATCCAAGGATTCTCATAAGCAACAGAACCACTTGCTGTATGTTGAGGCATATAGGCAATCTGCTTATTGTAGTTGGGCGACTCAGGATTAGTTCGGTTTTGCACCTTTTGCAAACTATAACTTCCAGAGAGCATCAACCGATGAGCTTTATTGAACTGGTGTTCAACCTGCATTGTTGCGTCGATGCCTATACTGCGCACGTTACCGACATTGACACACGTCCAAACAAACATATTATATGGTACTGCTACTATCATGTCTTTCACCTTATTGATATAACTGTCAAACGTAAGCGTTGCAGTAGTGTAACGTGAGAGATGAGGTGAGTATGTCACACCTATATTCCACTGGTCAGTTAATTCGGGATTCAAGTCGGTACTGCCATAATGATAGTAGTAACTCTCATTAAAGGTGGGAGAACGAAAAATATTTTTGTAACTGGCACGCAGAAAGAGTTCCTCATCTTCAAGCAGTTTGTATGACAACGACAGCGATGGTGAGAGACGACGCATATTTCGTGCAGAATTTATTTGCACATCGGTACGATCTGTCTGTTCGACGTTCTTCTGACGGTTGATAAAAAGCGAATGCAACAGTTTTCCCGTCACGACCCAACGACCAGTTTGATATTTTACAGTAACGGACTGAAGAATACTATGGCGAAACGGATGTCCAATAATGGCGCGCCATGAACTGCCATTCAGATTGTTAAAAGAATAATCTGCAGAATAATCCATTGCCCAATGTTTCGTTGGGACAAACAGCAGGGCAGCAGAAGCATAATATTCCCGTTGCCAATAACTTGCATCGTTAACAGCGCCAGGCATTAGTTTGTCGCGATAGATAGATTCGTACCAATTTAGTTTGGCTATGGTTTTCAACGCCCACTTATCTCCCCAACTTTTTTGGAACCCAGCCTGTACAAAGAAGTTGCGGTCATGAAGAGTCTCACCACTAACATTAGTATAGTAATGCACGATGCCAGGCAACTGACGAGAATTGTCATAATAGTAAATCTTACCTGTCAATCGATTTGTTGCATGAGGTTGCCATGAAAAGTTTAACTCGCCATGTCCGCTACTCATGAGACTGTTAGTACGACGATCTTTCGTCACAGTCTTCACATTTTTAATCTCATAAGGGTAATCATTCTCGGCATAAATATATTCAGCTACAGCAGACACGGCAAAGGCCTTAGAAAAACTCTGTTCATATCGCAAATAGGGACTAACATATCCGAATGACCCCATCTTCAACTGAGAAGTAAAATGCGGTTTTCTTTCATCAGAAGGTAAAGGCAATGTCTGTATGTTGAGAACTGCTGATGATGCCGCCTGACGTGCAGGAATGAAAATATCATCATTATCACCAATTACCAATGATAACTTGGCGACATTATCAAGCGAATAACGAGAAAGGTCTATTTCGCCGCTCTGGCAATCACTAAGCATAACACCGTCATAACTTACACCGGTATGCTTTGCTCCAAAACCACGCACAGCCACGGTCTTCATGCCTCCTGCACCGCCATAGTCGCGTAGCGTAACACCCGACATTCGATGAAGTGCGTCTGCCATATCTGTTACTCCCATAGTAAGCATGTCTTTTCGGTCCATCATTTGCAAAGGTGCTGTACTTGTGAGCATTCGCTTGCGCTGACTCTTAGTCACAGTCACTTCTTTCAATTGATGAACACGGCTTGTTATGGTGTCTGTCTGCGCCGTTGCGCTTACAGAGACAAGCATTGCAATTATCGACAAATTGAATTTCTTCATATTTATAAACATCTCATCGCCTAGCCCAAGAGTACGATGAAAAATTTTGTTTATGCTTGGAATTGGTATTCTGACTTGTCAACCTGATCGCGAACGCCTTCCCGGTAACAAACCAGTGACTTTGTTGTTCACGTCGATATAGGGTTGTTTACAGCTGCCGGACAGTCGAGGATTTTCACCTCATTCCCTTCTATTCTCAATGCGTTTGCAAAATTACGAATTTGTAAGCGAAAAACAAAGAAGAATTATGTTTTTCTTTCTTTTGCCACAAATGCGACATCTGCTTTATCTGTCAGTTAAAGCTAATCAGACGTAGTAAGAATGTGATAAATGCGCTCCATGTCAACATGTTGTCTTACATGATCTGCCAACAAATCATATTGTTGGTTTTTATAGGTCTCATAGTCAAAGACAGACTGCTGTTGAGCATCTTTCAGATATGGTGACAATAAAACATCAACAATAGGTGCATTATCAAGTATTCCATGAATGTAGGTGCCCATGCAGCGATCATCAACGAAACATCCATCAGTTGTTTGGTTATTAAATAGATTCATCGACTGAGCATTGTCATCAAGTGTTGTCGTTCCCATGTGAATTTCATAACCGCGAAGCTTGACATTTTCATCTTTTACCAGCGTAGGACATTGGAATGTAACTTGTCGAGTAGTTTTTTCACCACCAATAACTGTCACGACAGGCAAAAGTCCCAACCCAGGCAATCGCTCGATTTCACCCTCGACATGATTCGGGTCTCGTACTTCCTTTCCCAAGATCTGATAGCCGCCACATATGCCTAGCACCGTAACGCCACGTTTTCGTGCTTCTACAACAGCTTTTGCCATTCCATTCTGACGTAACAGACAAAGATCATCTATCGTAGATTTGGATCCAGGAACGATGATGATATTTGCATCTTCAAGATCAGCAGGATTGTTGGTATAATAAAGGTGCAGTCGTGAATCTTGTTCTAATGCATCAAAGTCTGTAAAATTGCTCATGTGGCGCAATAATACTACTGCAACATTTACCTTGCCTTTTACAGCCTGTCTCGACTTAACCTGCAACGAGACACTATCCTCTTCTTCAATATGAATATCACGAAAATAAGGCAGGATACCGAGAACTGGTATTCCACATAGTTGCTCTATCATTTTCGCGCCTGATTCGAAGATACTGATGTCTCCACGGAATTTATTGATAATAATACCTTTAATGTGACTTCGTTCTTCAGGTGTCATCAACATAATACTGCCATAAATACTAGCAAAAACGCCACCGCGGTCAATATCTGCGACAAGAATTACATTTGCATGGGCATAAAGAGCCATAGGCATATTGACAATATCTACCTCGCGCAAATTGATTTCAGAAACACTTCCAGCCCCTTCCATCACAATAGGATTGAAATGGGATGCCAAACGATCAAATGCTTCATGAGCAACCTTACGAAAGCGATCTCGTCCTTCCTTTCGAAAATAGCTTCCAGCAGACTGATTGCTGTCAGGACGTCCCAACAAGACTACTTGCGATGTATGGTCAGACTGCGGTTTCAGCAAGATGGGATTCATATCGGCCTCACAAGGGATTCCTGCCGCTTCAGCTTGTACAGCCTGAGCGCGTCCTAATTCTAATCCATCGGAAGTGGCATACGAGTTGAGCGACATGTTTTGTGCTTTAAATGGAGCTGGGCGATATCCGTCTTGCCGAAATATTCTACAAAACGCAGCAGCTACAACACTCTTTCCAACATCACTTCCTGTTCCCACAAACATTAGTGGATTAAGTTTTTTCCTATGATTTGATTGCGAACTTATAGCCATTTGATAAATATTATAGTTTACAAACCTAACTCGCTCTAAATTGGACTTTGATTGAAAATCAAGAAGTTGGGCGTTTGCCT
>OQVU01000131.1_pt1 | contig 23495 bp, 23 predicted proteins | sample 1691611 | NCBI WGS metagenome assembly OQVU01 (sample SAMN03418272, study PRJEB22391) | human gut metagenome | biome: human-gut; feature: organic feature; material: feces | host: Homo sapiens | place: Tanzania | collected 2013-01
GATGGATTCGTATGCACTGGAACAAACGGTGCTTTCGGGAATGTATTCGTCGGTGGCGGCTTTTTCTATGCGGAATGATAAGGGACGGGTTTTGGCACTGCCGCTTTTGGTTGACCCGATGGAGATTCTGCTTAATGCACAGACGCTTTCCCAAACCGGAATGAGAAAAATTTCTTCTATTAATATGCTGGGTGATTATGCGTCAAAGTCACGCGGAACAGTTTATTTTCCTGTAGTTTTCGCTGGTGCAGATGCCCGCAGTTTTGTTGATATGACAGGCGCTCTTGCAGAGTCGCTTTCGGGAAGCGGTGCTTTTGATGAGGCCGTTAAACTTGTGCGTTCCGAAAAGTCTCGTTCTGCAGAAGATTTGGTTAAGGATTTGTGTGACGGCGAAAATGCTCCTTTTAACAAAGCTGCCACTCTTCTTTCTGAATGGACGAAGGCTAGAATAATTATGAACGATGTCTATAATCTTGAAGACAAGGGTTTGCCTGCCTTGATGCGTGAAAATATGTGCGCGGCGGTTTTTACGGATCTTTCTTCGCACCGTCAGTTTGAATTTGAGGCTCTGAGGCACTTTGTTTCTGTTCCTGATGCTTCCGGTGAAACACTGCCGTTTGTTCCGTCGGAGCGTCCTTTAATAACAAGACGATTGAGTGCCGGTGTTATCTGCGCGGTTCCGCTGTCGAAGGAAAAAGGCACGGGTTATGCTGTAGCCCGTCTTGTAAGCAGCGGTGCACAGGAGTCACTCAGCCGCGCGACGGGACTTGGCCCTGTACTTGCAGATTCGGCTGTTCCCGACAGGCAGGCAGATGATGCGCGCTTTTGGATAGCAGCGTCTGATGTTCCTTTTGTTCCTTTTTCGCGGGCGGCTTTTACTGACGGCGAATTTTTGGATGCTTTTGCTACTGCCCTTAAAAATTATATCAGGAACGGACAGTTTTAAGCGGCGTTTGGATAAACTGTTTTTTTGCTGATTTTTAGAAATTTTTTTGAATTTTACTAAAGTCAAAAAATCATTCTCCGAAATTTAAGGTATAGGGTGGTAAAACCCGAGGGGCGGCAGCCAGATATGGTTTGTCGGTAACTCATAATACCTTGTTACAGGAGATACAATATGGTTATCAATCACAACATGAGCGCAATGTTCGCTCAGCGTTCAGAAGGAATTACTGAACTGAACAACCAGAAGAACATGGAAAAACTTTCTTCCGGTATGAAGATTAACCGTGCCGGCGATGACGCTTCAGGTCTTGCAGTATCAGAAAAGATGCGCAGCCAGATCCGCGGTCTTAATCAGGCTTCTACAAACGCCAAGAACGGAATCTCTTTCATCCAGACAACTGAAGGTTATCTTCAGGAAACAGAAGACATCATTCAGCGCATCCGCGAGCTTGCTATTCAGTCAAGCAACGGTATTTACACTGACGAAGACCGTATGCAGATTCAGGTTGAGGTTTCTTCACTTATCGCTGAAGTAGACCGCATTGCTTCTACAGCTCAGTTCAACGGAATGAATATGCTTACCGGACGTTTTGCACGCCCCACAGGTGAGAACAGCGTAACTGCTTCTATGTGGCTTCACATTGGTGCCAACATGGACCAGCGCACACAGGTTTACATCGGAACAATGAGCGCTTCTGCTCTTGGACTGCGCAATGTTGGAAACGAAGAGATTATGTCTCTTGAGTCACCTGATCAGGCTAACCGCGCTATCGGTACTCTTGATGAAGCTATCAAGAAGATCAACAAGCAGCGTGCAGACCTTGGTGCTTACCAGAACCGCCTTGAGAAGACAGTTGTTGGTCTTGATGTTGGTGCAGAAAACCTTCAGGCTTCTGAGAGCCGCATTCGTGATACAGACATGGCTAAGGAAATGGTTGACTTTACAAAGAATCAGGTTCTTACTCAGGCTGGAACAGCAATGCTCGCTCAGGCAAACCAGTCTTCACAGAACGTACTTTCACTTCTTCAGTAAGAGTGCGTTTGATAGTTGGCTGTTCAAAAAGTTTTGGACAGCCTGCGAATACCGCCGTTGTTTTTTTTGGGAACGCGGCGGTTTTTTTATTTTAAACCAACTGAAATAAAAGCCGTGGTTGCGCGCAGATTTTGTATGTGGTAGTATTCGCTTATGCCACAGCCGTTTTTATTCAACCTTATAGACAAAGCAGTTTTTGATTACAAACTAATTCAGAACGCAGACCGTATTCTTGTTGGTGCTTCAGGAGGAAAAGATTCTACGGCGCTTATTGAATATTTTGCAAACAGAAAAAAAAGACCTGGATCTGATTTTGAGTTTACCGCGCTTAATGTGTGTACGGAATTCGGAGGAGCCCTTCCCGAAAATATTGCTGCTCTCTTTGCTGAATGGAATGTTCCGCTGGTGACTGTTAATGTAGATGTTCAGGGACGGCTCAAACCCGGAAGAAAAATGAGCTGTTACTGGTGTTCTACGCAGCGCCGCACTGAACTGATTGATTATGCAGTAAAAAATAATTTCAATAAGATTGCGCTTGGCCACCATATGGATGATATTCTTGAAACGCTTCTTATGAATATGCTTGACAAGTCTGAACTGAGTACAATGCCACCGCGCCTTAAGTACAAAAATTATCCGCTCGAAATAATACGTCCGCTCTGCTATGCCTGTGAAGAGACTATTGTTTCACACGCAGAAAGTGCAGGTTACAAATGCTGGACGTGTACCTGTGATTTTCAGGATAACAGTGCAAGAAAAGATGCCCGCAGAAGACTTGAACTTTTGACGGGAGGTGACAGAAAAAAGAAAGAGCATATGTTCAACTCGTTAAAAAAAATTGAGCCGGAATATCTTCCCTAAAAAAAAGCGCAGTTTGTAAAATTCGGCACAAGTCAATAAAAAATAATTGACTAATTCAACATTAAAAACTAGTCTGTTTTGAAAGGACAATGCTGTCGTATCCGTCGGGCAGCAGTGTCTGGATATGACAACATAAAAGCCCTGTAACTTATGGCAATACCTGCGGAGGTTTTTATGAAGAATGTTGGATATTACAATGGCGAGATGGGACTTATGGAAGAAATGAAAGTTCCCATGCTTGACCGCGCGCTTTATTTTGGTGACGGAGTTTATGATGCGACTTATGCCGCAAACCGCAAAATTTTTGAAACCGATTTTCATGTAGACAGATTTTATAACAGTCTCAAAGCCGTAAAAATTCCGTTTAAACTTTCAAAATCTGAACTTATTGCTGAACTTCAGAAATGTATTGACGCAATGGACAGTGACGGAATTGTATTCGTTTACTGGCAGTCAACGAGAGGTACGGCTGTGCGCAATCATGTGTTCCCGGACTGCGAACCGAATCTTCTTATTTATGTAGTTGAATCTTCTCTTACCGATCTTACAAAAACAATCAAACTTATAAGTGTGGAAGATACGCGCTTTTTGCACTGCAATATCAAAACGCTGAACCTTCTTCCGAGTGTTATGGCGGCAGAGCAGGCAAAGGAAGCGGGCTGCAATGAAGTTGTATTCCACCGCGGAAACCGTGTTACTGAATGTGCACACAGCAATATCAATATAATCAAAAACGGAACTTTTATTACTCCGCCACTGGACAATCTTATTCTTCCCGGAACAACGCGCCGCCACTATCTTGAAATATGCAAAAGAATCGGTGTGCCTTACTGCGAGAGAACATTTACACTTGATGAAGTTTTTGATGCCGACGAAATTGTGGTTACAAGTGCAGGAACTCTTGGTGTGCGTGTCTGCGAAATTGACCAGAAAAAAGTCGGCTGTAAAGATGAAAAAACTTTGCGTAAACTTCAGAAGGCTGCGGTCGAAGATTTTATTTCAGAAACGGGATTTGTTCCGTCTTTTTATGACAAACTGTAAGCAGGTGAAATATGAACGCGCGTGAACTGTCAAAATATAATGTAGGAGAAAATCTGGACCAGCTCATGAACCTGGACCCGCGTGGTTACGGTGTGTGCCGTATTTTATACCCCGCGGCAAGAAAGGCAATGGGTTCGAGTCTTTGTATGAAAACTGCAGAAACACTGCACGCAATTCTTTCTCAGGACAAAAGACCAAAGAGTGAAAAAGCACCTGTCTATATTATGACAGGCTTTGTGCTTAAGGAACACGAATGTCCTGAAACTGACGGAATTACAGGCGCGCTTCTTCTGGCGAGAGCTCTTGTTGTGGCATACGACGTGACGCCCGTATTTGTTATTCCCAAAAAATGCGTTCCTGCAATAACAGCCGCTGCGCCGCATCTTGGTCTTCACGCATATGCAGATGTAGAAAAAGCAAAGTCTGTTTCACTTTCACTTGCGTACATGACCATTTCTGAAGATGTACAGGAAGCAGCCACAGAAACAGAGGCAATCCTTGAGCTGCCAAAACCTGCGGCGTTGTTTTGTACAGAGAGTGCCGGTGCAAATGCGAAGGGCGTGTACCATAATGCAGTGGGAGCTGACATTACGTCACTTGAAGCAAAGTCAGATGCTTTGTTTAACGCACTTAAAAAAGCGGGTGTTCCGACTTTTGCTGTAGGAGATCTTGGCAATGAAATGGGAATGGGATTAATAAAGCGTCATGTAGAAAAATATATTCCGAACGGAAAGGAAATAATTGCAGCAACAAGTGCAGATTATCTTGTAACGGCAACGGTTTCTGACTGGGGCGTTTATGCAGTAATTGCAGCTCTTGCCTATCTTAACGGGAAAATAGAAATAATGCATGACGAACAGATGGAAGAAGCCGTTTTGAGAGCGTGCTGCCTTAGCGGAATGGTTGATATGACCGGTTCTCTTCTTCCTGCAATTGACGGATTTTCTGTAGATATAGAAAAACAGATTGTAGCGTTAATGCGTTCCACTGTGGAATATGCAATCGCTTATCCGCAGAACAAATGGTTTGACGGAGTTTTGGAAAAAGGTTTCTATGGAAAATATTGAATTCAATTTTGACGGAACAGACTATGCCATAATAAAATTCGGGAACAGTATTTCACCGCAAATAAATGAGCGCGTGCGTTCCGTCTGTGAATATTTTGAATCTCTTTCTCACAAAAAAGAATTGCCGGACTCAATTGTCGAATGGGTTCCGACATACTGTACTGTCTGTGTTTATTATAATCCGCTTAAAATTAGTCTTGCAAAAATAAAAAAAATACTTTGTGCGGCTGTAAAATTCAACGGCGCAGCAAAAGGGAATTCCGAAACACTGCATGAAATTCCTGTCTGCTACGAAGATGAATTTTCCCCTGATATGAAAAATGTCTGCGCACATTCAGGCCTTTCAAAAGAAGAAGTTGTTGCGGCACACACGTCCCCGGTTTATACCGTTTACATGCTGGGTTTTCTTCCGGGCTTTGCCTATCTTGGCGGAATGGATGAACGGCTTGAAACACCGCGCCTTGAAGTTCCACGCGTAAAAATTCCTGCGGGAAGTGTTGCCATCGGAGGAAGACAGACAGGCGTTTACCCGGTGGACAGTCCTGGAGGCTGGCAGATTATTGGCCGCACAAATGTAAAGCCTTACGATGTTTTTAGAAATCCGAAAATTCTTTTCAGGGCCGGTGACAAAATTAAATTCCGTGCGGTAACAAAAGATGAATTTGCTTTGCTTGAAAAACAGAGTGTCGGTGAAGATTCTTGCGGCGGTGAATGCGCAAAGGAAAGATATGTTGCAACTTCGGGAATAAAAATTCTTTCTGCCGGAGCCGGAACTTTTATAGAAACTTCAGGCGTGAGGGGACTTCAGAAAGACGGCTTTAACTGCGGCGGCGCAATGGATGAATGCGCAATGATTCTTGCAAATATTATTGCAGGCAATATTCCAAAAGCGGCGGTTCTTGAGTCGACTCTTCTTGGACCGGAAGTTGAATTTAACGGAGAGTGTGATTTCTGCATTACCGGTGCCGACCAGAATGCAACTCTCGACGGAACACCGGTTGCACTTTACACGAAAGTGCATGCCAAGGCCGGAAGCATTCTTGCGCTTAGTGCCGCTGTCTCCGGCTTGCGTACATATATTGCTTTTGCAGGCGGAATAATTGCTCCTTCTGTAAATAAAAATTTTGGCGGTATAAAAATAAAATCCGGAGACTGTTTTGCAACAGGAAATTTCTTTGCGCCTAAAGAAATTTCTGTTCGAAGCATTCCGGCCGTGTTTGCTAAGTGCAGTGCGCGCGCGGGAGTGGTGAACGTACATGTTGTTAAGGGTGCTCAGTTTGCATCTTTTGAAGGGGACAGCGCGCGCGCTTTCTTAAACGCCGTTTACACTGTAATGCCCGCCTCCAACAGGATGGGCTGTCGCCTGGACGGAGAGCATATCCAGTGCCGCGGCGGTACAGACATTATTTCTGATGCAATTCCGTGGGGTTCCGTGCAGATTACTTCGGCCGGGCTTCCCATAGTGATGCTTAGTGACAGGCAGACGACGGGCGGTTATGCAAAGATTGCGACAGTCATTCCGTCTGATCTGCATTTATTTGCGCAGTTTGTTCCTGGTACAAAAATAAGGTTTGTTCTTGTTTCCAGAAAACATGCGCTTTCACTTCTTAAAAAAACAAACAGACTCCTTTTAGGTAAGTATTCGGAGGTTCACTATGTCTGAAAAAAATATTTATGCACAAAGTCTTCCGCGTGATGTGCGCGCTCTTATACGTGAAGGAAAAATTACCTGCCAGACTTCGGGAATGTGTTCCGGGTTTGCACAGGCCAATCTTTGCGTTCTTCCAAAAAAGTATGCATACGATTTTCTTTTGTTTACGCAGCGCAATCCAAAGTCCTGTCCTGTTCTTGAAGTAAGTGATACAGGTTCACGCACACTTCATTCCATTGCTTCCGGAGCCGACATTGCAACTGATATTCCCAAGTACCGCATCTGGAAAAACGGTGTTCTTGACGGTGAGTATACAAATGTGTCTTCTTTCTGGCGTGATGATCTTGTGAGCTTTCTTATAGGCTGCAGTTTTTCTTTTGAGTTTGAACTTATTGCTGCAGGAATTGACGTACGCAATATTTCCCTAGGGTGCAATGTTCCTATGTATCTTACAAATATTGACACTGTTCCCGCAGGAATCTTCGGCGGAAAAATGGTTGTGAGCATGAGGCCCATTCCCTATGACCAGATTGTGCGCGCTGTTACCGTGTCGGGTTCAATGCCGCGTGTTCACGGCACGCCCATCCATATAGGGGATCCTTCTGTTATTGGAATTAAGGATTTGTCTCATCCCGACTTTGGCGATGCCGTTCCGGTTAAGGAAGGAGAAGTTCCTGTTTTCTGGTGCTGTGGTGTTACTCCGCAAAGTGTTGTGATGAATTCCAAACCTGATTTTTGTATTACACATTCGCCCGGACATATGTTTATTACCGATGTTCCGAATGCAATGCTTAAAAACTGATTTTTTTAAAGGGGGTTATAAATGTTTAAGGTAGATTTGAACTGTGACTTGGGAGAAAGTTTTGGAAACTACAGAATTGGTGATGATGAAAATGTGATTCCGCTTATTTCTTCTGCAAATATTGCCTGCGGATTTCACGCGTCTGATCCTGTTGTTATGCAGCGTACAGTAAATGCTGCCGCAGCGTCTTCTGTCGGAATAGGTGCTCACCCGGGTTATCCTGATCTTATGGGATTCGGCCGGCGGTTTATGAAACTTTCTGCAGAAGAAGCAGAAGCTTATGTTATGTACCAGATAGGTGCTCTTTCATCTTTTGCCGCCGCTGCCGGTAAATGTATACAGCATGTAAAACCGCACGGTGCTTTGTACAATGCTGCGGCAAAAGATTCCGTCCTGGCAGATGCAATTTGCCGTGCAATAAAAAAAGCGAGCCCTGAATCTATTCTGCTTGCGCTTTCGGGAAGTGAAATGGTCGAGGCTGCCCACCGTAACGGACTGCGTGTTGCCTGCGAAGTTTTTGCTGACCGTGCCTACAATGATGACGGAACACTTGTTGCGCGTTCTGAGCCGGGTTCTGTGATTACTGACGAAAATGAAGCTGTGTCGCGTGCAGTGCGTATGGTTCGCGAAGGAATTGTTGTTTCGCGTTCGGGAAAAAAAGTTGCAGTTCAGGCAGACAGCATATGCGTTCACGGTGACGGAGCCAAAGCGCTGGCCTTTGTAAAAAAAATACGTTCTGTGTTTGAAAGTATGCAGATTTGTATTTGTCCTCTTTGCGAAATTATTGAATAAAAAAAAACAGGGGGAGGGGTAAAAATGAATTTAAAGAAAAAACTTACGTCTGTTTCGGCGCAGGTGCTTGATAATTCAAATGCAATTTCAAGTGCTGTAAGCGATATTGGAAAAGCAATGGACGTTATTGGCGAAGATTCGTCTGAAAATAACCGCGGTGTTGAACTTTTGAATTCTCTTACTGGAAAATTCAAGCTGTGAAAAAAATATTAGTAAAATCCGGGAGTTCATTTATTTTGTGAATGATTTCCGAATTTTACAATGTAAAATGCTTTTTTTGGGGTTTGCAAGGTTGAAAAAAATCGTGCAATAAATTAAAACAAAGAAAGGTAAGCAACAAAGCCGTTGCAGACTAAATTGCCGTATGGCAGTTTAACTCGCGAAGGGCTTTGTTAATTCGGCTCTTCGCAAAATGAGGAGCTGATTATGAAAAAAATCGAAAAAATCCTTGCATTCGGTCTTATGGCCGGAATCGCCGTGGGCGGAGCCTTTGCCGCTAAAAAACCTAAGACAATCAAAATTGGATTCAATATTCCTCTTACAGGAGATTCTCCAAAAGTAGGTGAGGGTTCAAAATATGCCGGTGAAATGATCAAGAATGAAATCAATGCTGCCGGCGGTCTCGAAGTAAAGGGACAGAAATATCTGCTCGACTTTGTTTATGCAGACAACGAACTTAAGCCCGATTCAGCAATCCAGAGTGCTTACAAACTTATCCAGCAGGACAAAGTTCTTGCCGTTGTAGGACCTGATGGTTCCGGACGTGCTATTCCTGCAGGTGAAATCAACAACGAAGAAAAGACACCGATGGTTTCACCGTGGGCAACAAACCCTGCTGTTACAAAAGACAGACCTTATGTTTTCCGCGCATGTATTCTTGATCCGTTCCAGGCTCCTGTTGCTGCAAAGTTTGCCAGCGAGCAGTTTGGATGCAAAAAAGTTGCCATTCTTTACAACCTCGAAGATGACTACTGCAAAACCCTCGCTGAACTTTTCAAGGAATCCTGGGAAAAGAATTACGGTTCTGTAGTTGTATTTGAAAGCTTCGGACAGAAAGACCAGGACTTTTCTGTTCAGCTTACAAAAATTGTAAACTCAGATGCAGAAATGCTTTATCTTCCTGACTACTACAACCACGTTGCACTTATTACAAACCAGGCAAAGGACCTTGGATGGGACAAGCCCTGTATGGGTTCTGACTCATGGGGTTCTGCAGATTTGTTCCCGCTCAGTAAGGGTGCTGTAACAGGCTATTACTTTACAACACACTACGCTGCTGCCGGTGCAAAGGGAAAGACAAAGGAATTCATTGACAAGTACAAGGAACTCTACGGATACGTTCCTGATGATGTAGCAGCACTTTCTTACGATGCAACAATGCTTATTCTTAAGGCAATCCAGGACTGCGGAATTACAGGCAACCTCAAGAAGGATCGCACTGCAATCAAGGATGCACTCGGAAAGATTACTGACTATGAAGGACTTACAGGAAAGATGACCTTTACTCCGGACGGAGACCCGATTAAGGAAGCCGTTGTTGTTCAGGTTTCACCCAAGGGAGAATTCACTTTCGTAAAGAGCCTCAAGCCGTGATCGTAAAAAGATACAGTTTGTAAATAAGAAAAGTATTTGCACGGCCGGTTTTCCAAAGCCTTGTTCCGGTCGTGCAATTTCCATGATGTTTTTTAATAGGGGGTAAGGGATGCTATCATACTTCATTCAGAATATATTCAATGCTCTACAATGGGGTAGCTTCTATTCAATGATTGCCTTGGGCTATTGTCTTGTTTACGGCGTTCTGCGTCTTATAAACTTTGCACACGGCGATATTTTTATGACATCCTGCTACATTGCATTTTTTGTAGTAGCGCTGCTCACATCACATTTTGCGGGGCTTACGGGAATTCCGCTTTTTATAATAACACTTGTCGCGACTATGGGACTTACAGCTCTTCTTGGAGTGGGAATTGAGCGTGTCGCATACCGGCCTTTGAGGGCTAAGGGCGCCAATCGTCTTTACGTCGTTATTACCGCTCTTATGATAGGATTTATTCTTGAAAACGGAAACCTTGCAGTTCTTGGTGCAAGTTCCAGAAGTTTCCCTGATATTCTTCCAAAGCATGTCTGGAACATAGGACCGGTTACAATCACCAGCCTTAAGGTTCTTGTTATAGTAAGTGCGGTTGTTGTTTTTGGTGTGCTTCAGTTTATTGTACAGAAGACAACAATCGGAATGTCAATGCGCGCAATTTCTTATGACAAGTTTGCGATTCCGCTTATGGGAATTCCACTTAACGCAGTAATTACATTTACATTTGCGCTCGGTTCTGCACTTGCCGCAATTGCCGGAATTCTTTTTGGTATGTCATATCCTGTTCTGGACCCGTACATGGGAATGATAATAGGATGGAAGGCCTTTATTGCAGCTGTTGTAGGCGGAATCGGTGACATTAAGGGTGCATTCCTTGGCGGATTCATGCTTGGATTTATCGAGATTTTCGTTACTGCCTTCCTGCCTTCAAGCTACAAGGATTTGGTTTCGTTTGTGATTCTTCTTGTAATTCTTACGATTAAGCCGACGGGATTCTTTGGTATTGCAAAGAGTACAAAGATTTAGTTCAGCCGGGAGAATAAAAATGACAAATAAGCAAAGAAAATATATATTTCCGGTAATGACGGTTGTTTCGATTGTAATAATTACCGTACTTGCAAAACTGGATTTAATAAACAATTATTTTCAGACAATACTCACGACAATCTGCATAAACATAATAATGTCTGCCAGTCTTAATATCGTCAACGGCTACATGGGGGAATTTTCATGCGGTCACGGCGGTTTCATGGCGGTAGGTGCATATGTTTCTTCTGTACTTGGACTTATTTTGTTCAAGGATGGAAACACAATTACCGGAACAGGACTTCTTCCTGAAGGTCTTGCTCTTATAGGATTCCCGATCTGCATTATTATAGGTGGACTTGCTTCAATGCTGGTGAGCCTTATAGTTGCAATCCCTTCTTTCAAGACACGCGATGACTATCTTGCAATCATTACGGTTGCCGCAAACTTTATCATAACCACGGCGCTCAATAACATTCCAATCGTAGGTGCAAGCCGCGGACTTATGGGAATGAGAAGTGTCATGAACGGAATGGCCGATGTAGTAGATATTCCGTGGATTCTTGTCTGGGGAATGATTTTTGCTGTGGTTGCCGTAGTTTCAATTCACTTCCTTATGAGTTCAACTTTGGGAAAGGGCATAAGCGCTGTACGTTACGATGAGATTTCTGCCGAGATTATGAGCGTAAACACAAACAATATGAAACTCATTGCATTTACATTCTCATCTTTCCTGGCTGGAATTGCAGGTGGCCTTTTTGCACATCTCCTTGGTTTCATTAACCCGGCATCATTCGGAATAATGAAGTCAACAGAAAGTCTTGTTATGGTTTACCTTGGCGGAATGGGAAGTCTGAGCGGTTCTGTACTTTCTGCGGTTGTGTTTACAATTCTGCTTGAACTTTTAAGACCTGCCCAGATTCTTAAGTGGGTAATTATTCCGCTGATTCTTATTCTTATAATGGAATTCCATCCTGAAGGAATTATGGGAACAAAAGAACTTACCCAGGTATTCCCCAAACTCAGGAAACTGTTTGCGCAGAATTCAAATCATGTAAGAAGACAACAGAAGGAGGCCGCAAGTGTCTGAACCTTTGCTTAAAATAAATCACCTTACACACAGATTCGGCGGACTTCAGGCCCTTACCGACATAAACGTTGAACTTACAAAAGGAGAAATCGCAGGACTTATTGGACCGAACGGCGCCGGTAAAACTACGGTATTCAATCTTGTAAGCGGATTCTATGTTCCGTCTGAAGGAGACATAATTCTTGACGGTACAAGAATAAACGGTCTCAAGCCGCATAAAATTGCCGAACTGCAGATTGGAAGAACTTTCCAGAATATTCGCCTTTGGAGCGACATGACTGTTCTTGACAACATCTGCATTGCCCAGCATTCAAAACTTGGCTATACAATCAAAGACGTTTTTCTGAACTCAAAGAAATTCAAGGAAAATGAAAAGCGCATTTACGATTCAGCATGGGAACTTCTTGAAAAGTTTAATCTTGCTGACTCTGCACTTGATTATCCCAAAAATCTTCCGTACGGAATCCAGCGCCGTGTAGAAATTGCGCGTGCACTGAGTCTTAACCCGAAGCTTCTTCTTTTGGACGAGCCGGCTGCAGGTTTGAGTACAACAGATTTGGACGGACTTATTGACTACATAAAATGGATTCATGATACATTCGGAATTACAATCTGGATGATTGAACACCAGATGCAGGTTATCATGACTTTGTGCAGCCAGATTCAGGTTGTGGACTTTGGAAAGGAAATTGCTCAGGGAACACCTGAAGAAATCCGCAATAATCCGGCTGTAATCAAGGCTTATCTCGGAAACGAAGAGATTTAAGTTCCATGGAGGCAAAATATGCTGCTTGAAGTAAATAATTTAAAAGTTTCATACGGAAATATCGAAGCTCTTCACGGAATTTCGTTTAATGTAGATAAGGGAGAAATTGTAACTCTTATAGGCGCAAACGGAGCCGGAAAAACTTCTACACTGCTGTCACTTTCAAGACTTTCAAAACCAGAAGCACCGACTGTAAAAGAAGGAGATATTCTGTTTGAAGGAAAGAGTATTCTTAAGACTGAACCACATGTGCTTATCCAGAACAAGATGATGTGTCTTGTTCCAGAAGGAAGACATATTTTTGGTAACCTTACCGTTGCTGAAAATCTTCAGATGGCAACTTACGGCCGGCGCCATGATGTAGGTCACGATGCAAGAACTTCGGAACTTTACGATTTGGTTTACGATCTTTTTCCAAGACTTTATGAACGCAGAAAACAGAGAAGTGAACTTCTTTCGGGAGGTGAACAGCAGATGCTTGCAGTAGGCCGCGCGCTTATGACTGACTGCCATTTTATCATGCTTGATGAGCCCAGCATGGGACTTGCACCAAAGCTTATGTACGAAATGTTCCGCGCGTTAAAAAGACTCAATGACCAGGAAAACATGACGCTTCTGGTTATTGAACAAAACGCAAAGGTTGCACTTGAGTTTGCACACCGCGGATACGTTCTAAGCACCGGAGAAATTATTGCTTCGGGAACAAGTGAAGAACTTCTTTCCAACGCAGATGTAAAAAAGGCATATCTTGGTGGCTGAGCGCGCAGATTAATTTTGTCTATTTCGCAGGAATAAATTCTGCGGAGTGATTTTTTAGGCCGGAAGACGAAAATGTAACCCCGTCGTCTCCCGGCTTTTTTTATGTCCCCATATGTAAACCACGCATGTTTGTTAACGGACAAAAAAATTAACGCAATGAAGGCGTAGCGCGGCGATGACGGGACGGCCCGAACATCTGCAGGTGCGGAGCGCCGAAGCCGTTCGGGAACGGCACGTTGTCGTCGTGATACGCCGTTGTTAACGAAAAAGGTGTTTGTCCGTAAACAAATATGAGCGCGGTGTCGGCGGGGACGCGCCGTTGTTAACGAAAAAGATGTCTGTCTGTAAACAAATTTGTGTAAGTTCCTGCGATATCTTAACGTAAGCAGAAATTTTGTTTATAATAGAGCCAACATACAGGGGGTACTATGTTAAAAGGAAAAGTGGCCGTTGTTACCGGCGGAACCCGCGGAATCGGGTTTGAGACTGTAAGACAGTTTTTGCTTAACGGCGCAAAAGTGGCACTGTGCGGCAGCCGTGAAGAAACAGTTGTAAAAGCTGTGGACAAGCTCAAGACCGAAAATGCAGCGTTTGAAGTAGAGGGATTTTTCCCGAATCTCAGTAAGGAAGCAGAAGTTGCCCAAATGATGGCAGCTGTTAAAGCGAAGTACGGAAAGATAGATATTCTTGTAAACAACGCAGGAATTTCTTCAAGTACACCGCTTTTGAATTACACAGAAGATGAGTTCGACAAGATTTCAAACTTAAACATAAAGTCTGTGTTTGTATGTTCAAAAGCCGTTGTTCCATATTTAAAGGAAACAAAGGGTGTCATTCTAAATACAAGTTCAATGGTAAGCATGTACGGGCAGCCAACAGGTGTAATGTATCCTGCAAGCAAATTTGCAGTAAACGGAATGACGCTGTCTCTTTCGCGGGAACTTGCGCCTTTGGGAATACGCGTAAATGCCGTAGCACCCGGAATTACCGAAACAGACATGGTAAGCGCTCTTCCGAAAGAAGTGATTGAACCGCTTATAAAAACAATTCCGCTCGGAAGAATAGGAAAACCTGTAGATATAGCAAATGCATTTGTATTCCTTGCCAGTGACATGGCTTCATATATTACAGGTGACATTCTTCATGTAGACGGAGACGCACGCAGCTAGTATCAGGAATTTTATAAAACAGCAACTAATTCTGTTTTTGTGCGGTAACTGCCAAACGTTTGCGTATATAAAGCGTTGCAAAGGCAAGTGCCGCACATCCTGCAAGAAGCCAAACTTCGCAAGCCGCCAGCGGAAAAACTTTTCTCTGGTACAGCGCAGCTCCTATATCAACAACCGCATGGCTTGCGATTGCAAAGAAAAGAAGAGAAATCTTTTTGTAAACCACGGAATAAAATACATTAAGCGTAAAAAGTACGTGAAGTACCATGCAGACAACGCGTTCCAGAACCCACAGAAAACCGGTGAAGGCTGTAAAGTTTGTAATTGTGTCAAGAACTGTTTCAAACCCCGGTGTATTGTCAAAGTCAGAAGCCGGAAGTCCAGCTCTCAAGGCAATGGAAACTGAAAGGTAAGTAACTGTTGCTGCCAGTGAAATAATCCAGACTTCAATTCCGCCGTGCCCCAGTCCGTAAGTGATTGCGTTGATTTCTGTACGGTTGTCCTTAAGAAAAAATTTCATAATCAGATAACGGCCGACTTCTTCAAAAATTCCCGCCATAAGAATTCCGTAAATAACAAAGGCCGCTGTATTTGAATTGATAAATCGCGAAACAGCATTATCCTGAATTATGCAAAAATAATGTACAGCCAGTTCAAGAACACGCGCGCTTACAATAAAACCTACTGTGCCAAGGAAAAAATAACGGAGGGAAACTTTGGATTTAAACTTTTTTTTCCAGATAACAGAAACGACCAGAGGCAGTGCAAAAAGAACCGCCGATGTAACAGACAAATTTAAAATATTATACATAAAACACCCCTAAAAATAAGTGTATAATATGTCATTTTTCTTTTCAAGTGGAATTGCGAAATCGGTGTCGGAAAAGTTGATTCAAAATTAATTGAACCAGAATACGACTTGGAACCGGAATACATTGCTGTTTCAAAAGACGGAAAATCTGCTTACGTTTCGTTGCAAGAAGCAAATGCGATTGCAAAATTGAACATAGAAAATTGCGAATTTGAATATATTGATTCCTGTGGATTTGAAGATTACAGCAAAGTAAAAGTTGATATCGTAAAAGATAAAAAATATGATGCAAAAACTTATGAAAATCTTATCGGTGCCAGAATGCCTGATGGAATTTCAATTTACGAAGCAAACGGAAAAACTTATATTTTAACTGCAATCTGGCTTGTGATGCTGTAGATAATCTTAATTTTCTGAATTGATTTTTGCACAAAATGAATTCTTCCGTTTCAGTCTGGTTGTCTATATATCTCTCGAAGATTAAATTATCATTTCACGCAGTTTGCGTCTTTTATGTGACCGGAATCAAATTCCTTCTTAGTCCGCACGTCCAGAATGATGATGTCATCGCGGGTGTCCATAATTTCTTTTGCGATACTCTGTGGAATCTGTTTGTAGGTGACAATTGAATTAGTTTCCGCGAACAATGTAGCGGAAGCCAGAATCAATGCTGACAAAAATAGTTCTTTCTTCATTAAAGCCTTCCTAACCCATATTTTGATTACAACACAGGAATCGGAACTTTTAGAGCTGGTGTTAGAACAACATTTAATAAAGACGGATTCCAGAAAATGTCAATTCCATTCAACTGGGAATATAAATTCAAAATTGAATAATTTAAGTTAAAAAAATTAAAAAACATAAAAGATTCCGGCTTCGATTTAGAAGGAGCGTGGGGTCTTTTTTTTTATTAAGATGACAAAATAATTTGTTTTTTTTAGTTTTTAGATATATAATGACTATTGAGATTTATGGCTAAAATTTTTTATTTACCGGTTACCTTTATTTTAGATTTTGAGACAGAAGTTTTTATTGATAATTATCCTCTTTTTGTTGTTAGAAGTATTTTAGGGAATTCTTTAAGAAGAATTTGTTGTATTTCACATACAAAAAAATGTGATGAATGTGAATATAACAAAACGTGTACTTATGCAAGTATTTTTGAAACAATAATCGATTCAAATAATCAACTTTTACCAGGAACTAACCGTTCTTCTCACCCGTTTTCTCTTGCAGATAACTGTCAAATTCAATTAAAAAATGAAATAAGTCAATTCAGTTTTACGATTACTCTTTTTGGAACTTCTATAAAAACTCTTCCTTATATTTATGCAGCTTTTGTTCGTGCAGGGGAACTTGGAATGTTTAAAAATAGAACTAAATTTAAAGTTTCAGATGTTTTAATTAACGAAAAATCAGTTTTAATTGATGAACTTCAAATTCAAAATGATATTAATCCATTTATTTTTGAATATATAAATTCAGAGAATAATTATTCTGGTGAGATTTTAGTTGAGTTAAAAACTCCATTAAGATTTAAAACAAAAGGAAAATATTCAATAGATTTTAGTGCAGAAGATTTTTTTAAAGCTCTTTTCAGGCGTTATAAAACTTTGATGATGTTGTATTCAGAAAATTTAACTGAAGAAATTCAAAATTATAATAAATGTAATTCTGAAATTGTTGAACGAAAACTTTTTTGGAAAGATTTTAGCCATTATTCTGCACGTCAAAAAAATGCTATGGAACTTGGCGGTGTTATTGGTACTTTTAAATTAAAAGGAAGTTTTAATGATTTTGAACTTGCTTTATTAAATTTAGCAAAAATTTCTAATGCTGGAAAGAATACAGTTTTTGGACTTGGACAAATAGATTATTGGGAGAAATTACGATGAATTGTAAAATTGAAGAAATTATAATTGCAGCTTATTTACATGATGTTGGAAAATTTGCACAACGAGCAGATATAAAAGAATTGTATAATGAAAAATTTGAAAATTACTGTTGCAAACATCATAAAGGTGGGTGGTATACTCATCAGCATGCCGTTTATACAGAGGGATTTTTAGAAAAATATAAAAATATTTTGCCGGATGGCGTCGATGTAAATTTAATTCGCGATTTAGCAGGACATCATCATAATCCGTCAACTCCGGAAGAATGGATTATTGCAGTTGCAGACAGACTTTCGAGTGGTTCAGACAGATGTAATATTTTAAATGATGAAAATGATAGTTCAAATAAATTTGCAGATGAATCAAAATTAAAATTTTATGAAAAACCAATGGTTCACTTACTTACAACTTTGCATTTAGAAGGAAAAGAAAAGTCTCAACTTGCTTATTGCAAAATGAAAGCATTGGATAAAGATTCAATTTTGGCAACAACTGATAAAAAAATCAGCAAAGAGGATTATAAAAAACTTTGGGAAGAATTTGAAAATGATTTTGTAAATTTACAGGGGTTAGATTTTGAGCAATTTGAAAAATCACTTTTAACACTTTTAGAGCGATATTGGTGGTGTATTCCAAGTGCAACAAATGTTGACTCTGATGTGAGTTTGTTTCAACACGCAAAAACAACAGCAGCCTTTTCTTCGGCTTTATACAGATATTACGAAAAAGAAGAACATCTTGATGAGTTTAAAATTAATGATTCAAAAGATAAAAAGTTTTTATTTGTAAATGGAGATATTTCAGGAATCCAAAAATATATATTTGATTTAAAATCGGCTTCTGATAGCGTAAAATTATTGCGTTCAAAAAGTTTTGAATTGTGGGCATTAAGTGAGATTTTGAGTGAATTGATTTGTAAAGAATTTGGAGTAACGAATGCAAATATTGTAACTTCTGCCGGTGGAAAATTTATTCTTCTTTTACCAAATTGTAAGAATTCAAAAGAAAAGTTAGCAAAAATTCAAACTAATGTTGAAGAATATTTTATTAAAGAATTTGCGGGAAAACTTGCTGTAATTATTTCTGATGGTGTTGAGGCAAATACAGAAGATTTAAATCAAAATAATGCAAAAGATTTATTTAATAAAATCGGAACAGAATGTGATAGAGCAAAGCAAAAGAAGATGCAAAAAGGTATTTCAAAATGCGGAGCCGTTTTAGATTCGTTTTATGATGATTTGCAAAAAAATGGAGAATGTCCAAAATGTGGAGTTTTTGCAAAAAATTTAAAAAACGAAGATAAAGAATGTGATAATTGTAAAAAACTTATTGAAATTGGAAAAGATTTAACAAAAAAATCGGTTGTAAAACTTGATTCAACAGAATTAAAACACTTTGGTCAAATGGTAAAACTTTATAAAGACGAAACCTACAAAAACGAAAATGTATATTCAATAAATAAATATAAACCTGGTTTACCTTTGATATTTTTACCTTATGTTGCTCCTTGGAAAAATGAGACAGAGTTAAAAACTTTTGAAGAAATTGCAGAAGAGTCAAATGGAAATAAAAAACTTGCAATGTTCAAAGCGGATATCGATAATTTGGGATTGGTTTTTGCAACTTCACTTGGAAAACGAATTTCAATTTCTAGATATGCTGATTTAAGTTTTATGCTTCATTATTTTTTTAGTGCTTTTTATGCCTGGTTTGTTGAAAATCATCAAAATCCAGATGGGGTTTATTACAGTGAAGTTATTTATACAGTTTTTTCAGGTGGAGATGATTTATGTGTTATTGGTGCTTGGGACAGTATTTTGTATTTTGCCCGTGATTTTCAAAAAGCACTTTGTGAATTTACAAATTATAATCCGAGTGTGACTATTTCTGGGGGAATAAGTTTGTGTTCTGCAAATATTCCTGTGAATGTTATTGCTCAAATGTCAGAAGAAAATCTTGAAAAATCAAAAGAATACAAAAATGGCGGAAAATTAAAAAATGCAATCACAGTTTTTGATACAACAGTAAATTGGGAAGAATATTCTGCTTGTTTAAAAGATGGCGAATGGCTGGACAGTTTGGTCGAAAAAGATGAAAAAGGGCAACAAACTGTTTCAACTGGAGTTGTTTATAAAATGATTGATTTTTCAAATCGCGCTAAAAGTGTGCAAAAGGGGAACATCAAAGATTTGCTATCGATGAAAGATATAAAGAACAAAACATGGAAAAGTCATTTTTATTATATTATTTCGAGAAACGTAAAGAATGAAACTATTAGAAAAAAGTTATTGCGTTTTGCAGAAAATGATGAAGAAATGATTAAGTCAAAAATTGCAGTCAGTTATGCACTGTATAAAAATAGAGAAAATTAGGAGGATGAAAAATGGGATATAATGATTATGGAAATCGAAATTTTGGAGGTAATAAAATGCAAAGCCATGAGGATAAATCTTTTACGCCAAAATCTGTAAAAATTTTAAAGTTTTATAATTCAGATAACAAACTAATTACTGAATTGTTTGATAAAACTGCTCAAGAAGTTGCAAATTCTTTTTTAGGAAAAAATAAAAAAGGTTGTGATATAGGAGTTACTTCATCACAGTTGAGAAAAATTTTTGATGAAGTAAAACGTTTTGAACAACTCCTTTTGGTTTCACCTGGCCAATGGGAAAAACAACTTCCTTATATAAAGATGATTAAGTCTAAAGTAGCATATTCTGTTGCCCGTGCAAGTAAAGAAAAGGAAAAAGCTGGTATTTATAAAAATCTTGAAGAATTTTTATCTTCTTCAATTGATCTAATAAAAAAAGAAGAAGATTATCATGTTTTTGTTTCTCTTTTTGAGGCAACTTATGGCTTTTATTATGAAAAAATGATTGCAGCTGGATTAAAAGACTAAAATTATAGGTAAGGAGATTTTATATTATGAAACAATTAGGAATAAAAACATTAAAAGGAAAATTGATTGTAAAAACAGGACTTCATATTGGAGCCGGAAATGATAAAGTTGAAATTGGAGGAATGGATAATCCTATAATCAGAAATCCTCTTACTCGGGAACCTTATATTCCTGGAAGTTCAATAAAAGGAAAAATGCGTTCTTTGATTGAATGGGAAACTGGCGTTTTGGCAAAAACTGGCGGAAAACCTTGTGACTGTGGAAATGCAGATTGTAAAGTTTGTAGAGTATTTGGTTCAGGGAATAATTCTTCAAAAGTTGAAAATGCAAGAGATAGAGGTCCTACTCGTCTTATTATGCGTGATGCAGTTTTGACAAAAGAATGGTCTGAAAAATTCAGAAATGGTAATGCTTTAGTTGAAGAAAAAGCAGAAAATAGTTTAAACAGAATTACGGCAGAAGCTAATCCGCGTCCGATTGAACGAGTTGTTCCTGGTGTTGAATTTGATTTTGAAATTTCTTATCGAATAATTGATACTGGAGATAATGGCAAAATTGATAAAGATTATTTTAATGAAGTTGTATTAAAGAGCTTAAAAATGCTTCAAGATGATTATCTTGGCGGTGGCGGAACACGTGGAAACGGACAAGTTGAATTTAAGGATTTAGTTGATGAAAGTGGAAATAAAGTCGAATTGTAATAATTAAAATTTAATGTGTTTGACTTGATGAAAAATTTATTTAAGGACTCAAAATGAATTTATATAGGATAACTATAAGATTAAAATCTTCTCTTGTTACTTTGTTAAAAGGAGATACAATTTGGGGACATTTTGTTTGGGGAATTGCAAATCATGAAGGAGATGAGACTGTTGATAAATTTTTGGAAGAATGTAAAACAGAAAATCCTCCTTTAATTGTTTCTTCTGCTTTTCCACAAGGAACAATATGTAAACCTATTCCAGAAGTAAAAGAACATGGAGATTTATCTATAGAAAAATATTCTGAAATAAAAAAGAATAAAAAAATCAAATTCGTAAATGCTCGAGATTATTTTACAGATAAAAAAGATTTGGAATTTTCTGATAAAGTTTTTGAAAGCCAAAATTCTATGCATAATTCAATAAACCGATTTACGAATACAGTTGAAGGACAAAATCTTTATTCAGTTGAAGAAATGTGGGCAAAAATTGGAAAAGAATTTTTTGACTTATATATTTTAAGTTCTTATACAGCAGAAAGAGTAACACAATTAACAAAATGGGCTTTTGAAAATGGTTATGGAGCCGATTCTTCTGTTGGAAAAGGAAATATTGAAGTTTTAAGTGATGCAGAAATTGTACAGCCTTCTATTAAAGGAAAAAAGTATGTTGCACTCGCTCCATTTGTTTTAGATGAAAAACAAAAAGTTCAGAGTTTATGTGCTGATACTTTTATTCGTTCTGGAAAAATAGGTGGCGCTTTTTCTTCAAGTTTAAGTCCTTATAAAAAAACTGTAATTTTATTTGATGAAGGTGCAATTTTTGAAAGTGAAGAGCCTTTACAATTTGTAGGAAAGCTTTTGACAGATATTCATACAGATAAAAGAATTTGTCAAAGTGGTTTTGCTCCAGTTGTTCCAATTGAATAAAAATATTTGCATATTTGTTTGTTGTTTTTTTATAGGAGAATTTAAATGAAAAAAATATATAAACTTACAGTTGAACCTATTACACCTATTCATATTGGAACTGGGAATATATTAACGCCGTTAGAGTATAAAACTGTATTAACAAAAACAGGAAATAAGTATTTGCGTTTTTCAAGTGATAGTATTTTGTCTAGAATTGCAGCTGATAAGAGTTTGTCTTTAGAATTTGAAAAAACTACTCAATTAAATGATATGAGTAAATATCATGAGTTTTTTGATAAAAATTGTTCTTCTGATGATGTATTATATACATGTTTAATGACAGATGAGTTTAGAAAAAAATATTTTGAAAATAAACAAAAAGATCCGACTCAAAATGCAGCCCAAGTTTATGAAATATTCAGAGATACAAATTCACCTCATCCAGTAATTCCTGGAAGTTCATTAAAAGGATCTATTCGCACAGCTGTTTTGCAAGGACTATTAAATCAAATTACAGATGCTGAATATAATAAATTGGAAGATGAATTTAATTCTTTAAAAGATAATCAAAAAAAATCATTTGATGCAAAACTTCAAAAAAAGATTTTAAATAATTTTGAAAATAAAGATTCTGCAAAGACAGATCCATTTAGAGCCGTCGAAATTGCCGATTGCAAATTTGACGGAAGAAATGGGCAAATAGTTGGCCTTGTGAAAAATATTTCTACTTTGAAAAATGGGGAATTAAAGGCAATGGAAAAATTGCAGATTCAAGTTGAAGCAATTTTAGGTTCAATAATTGGAAGTGATAAAATTTCAGAATCAGTTTTAAGAATTAATGAAAAATTACAAAACTTAAATGGAGTTTCAAGACGAATAACTGCTGATACTATAATTAATTTTTGCAATGAATTTTATATAAAGCAGTTTGAAGATGAATATGAATATTTCTATAAAAATGCATATGACAAAGTTGATTTGATTTCTAAATTAAGAATAATTCTAAGTAATTCAATTAAAGAGAAAAATACATTTATTGTCCGTGTTGGAAGATTTAGTCAATTAGAGTTTGTAACAATGGAAGAAAACTTTAGGGCATATTGGGATTCTAAAAATAAGTGTTTAAAACAAAAAGGAGATACTCGAACTGTATTTGATTATGACGGTCAATACATCCCATTGGGGTGGTGTAAATGTAAAGTTGAAGAGGTGTCAAATTGAATCTATTAATTACAACTCTTGGCACTTCCTGGCAAATTGTACCTGAACTATTATCTGTTACAAACCCTGCTCAATTTGATTTTTTTTGTGGCAGTGAAGAATCTTGTAAACTCAGACAAAAGTATAATTTAAAATCTGTTGATGAATGTTGGATAATTACAACAAACGGGCAACGCGAAATTCAAAAATTGCAAAACTGGGCAAATAATTGGAAAATCAGATTAAAAGTTTTTGTTTGCGACGGTGTTGATTCTTTTGGAAATCAAGATGAAATTTTAAAAATGCGTTCTTTAATTTATCGTGTTGTCTTGAAAGGAACAGAAATTGCAGACACTTTATATCTTTCGCTAAGTGGCGGAAGAAAAACAATGAGTGCTGATATGCAGGAAGCCGGAAATCTATTTGGTTGTGATGCAATGATTCATGTTGTAGATAAGGATTTTTATGATAATATCGAAATTAGA
>OQVU01000136.1_pt1 | contig 22885 bp, 12 predicted proteins | sample 1691611 | NCBI WGS metagenome assembly OQVU01 (sample SAMN03418272, study PRJEB22391) | human gut metagenome | biome: human-gut; feature: organic feature; material: feces | host: Homo sapiens | place: Tanzania | collected 2013-01
CAAATTTAACCAAAGAAGATATATTTCCTTTAAACACACTATTAATAACATCTACACTTTGGAAACCATGACGTTGACCTCCATGAAAAGGTTTAGCTATATCATGTAAAGCGGCTGCTAATATTAATGTTGGTTTTAATTCTTCTTTAATATCTATTTCTGAAGCAGATTTAGTTACATTAATAAGATGCTCTAATGTATTAGCTTCTATAGGATTCCCATTTACATCAAAATGTTTTTCTTGTCTTTCTCTTAAAGTTTTTCTTCCTTTTTTAAATAAAGAACTATCAGCATTTTTAAAATATTTATTTGTTATTTCTTCTAATTTATCAAAATTGATAGTTCCATCATCATTTATAATTTCAGATACATCTGTGTTACCTTTAAGACTTCCTAAAGAATTATTAGCAATTCTTTCCCAATCACCAAACCAATCTTTAAAAGCTTTAGTTCTTACTTGAACATATTGCTTTTCTGTAAGATTAGATACTCTACCATTAGGAGCAAGAAGTTGACCTTTTGAATTTCTAGGAGCACGACTTAATATATCTTGTTCTTCTTTAGTATAAGTACTTTCTGTTTGTGAAACAGGTTGCTCTGTAATACTACTATCAAACTCATCTATCAAATCATCACTAAAGTCTACAAAATTATCATCTTTTTCTTCTATTTCTTCATCTTGTACTTCTATTTTTTCTTGTTGCGTTGATTTATTTATATAACTATGTTGATGTTTTTCTGCTTCATCATAACTATTTTTATCAAAATGTTTATTTTCTACAACATCTTCTGATAAAACCATAAATACTACTTTTGGATTATTATGATTTTTTGCTATATTATCATGATCATATTCCATATTATAATCCATAGTAGATGCAGTTTTAAATCCAAAAACTTTTTTATATATAGTTTCTAAATTTTGATTAGGACTTACATAGGCATCTAAATGATTAGCTCCTTCTTTTATTATAAAATCTTTAATAGCATATAAAAATCCACGTTTAGTACTAGGATTAAGGGAAAATACACTCACTAAATTACCATCTTCTTCTATAGCAAAACCACATAAACCGTCATCACTTATAAAACATTTACAATTAGAATAATCATCATGTAAATCAACTAATTCTCCATTTGGAAGATATTTTCTATTTATTTCAAATATATCATGAAATAGTTTAGGAGATACAGCTGCAATATTAAACGTACTTGTTTGACCGTTATTTAATTTATGAATTAAAGTAGTCCTGCTATTAGCCCTTGTATTAGTTCCTCTGGAGAGAACACGTTTATATATTCTTCCCAATCTTTGTCTGTCTTCATCCCCAAATATTGGAATGATTTCTCCATTGATTCCTCCTCTGTACCCTTTGTGATATTGTTGTATTTTTGTTTCAGATAATCCCAAGCTTTCTTCTTGTAATCTATTAAATTCATCTGTTGTATCATATTCTTTATTTTTTATAAGTTTATTATTATTTTGTTCTACAGTTTCACTACTAAGATTTAACTCTCTAATAGTATTTAATTCTTTTTCATAAAGACTTCCTTTAGTTATATTCCAACCAAAAATATCACTAAGAACTAAAAGTATTCTTTGCCATAAATTCTTTTTTCCTACTTTAGTAGGAACAGAAGTTTCAATACCATTGAGGTATCTAGCAAGTTCTTCACTAGTTAAAGACTCAACAAGAAACTCTTCTAAAGCTCTAAGTTGAGTACTTTCGTTTTTAAACAGATAAGCTCTAATATGAGCATCTTTTGGAACATTATTCTTATCTAAGTATTCCTCAAATTCATTATATATGGATTGGATACTTCTTACATGTCCTTTATCATTACGTAATTTATAATGAAGTTGCTCATGTATAAGCTTACGAATAGCTTGATTACGAGTATTAGGGTCATTGAACATATCAAGCCAACGCTTACCTACAGTAATTTTCTTTGTTTTATTATTGTATTCTGCATTTATAGTTTCATAACCTTGTTGATTATTGAAATTTTCATCAAAGATAATATTTTTTGGCAACAATTCCAAGTCTTTTAACGCTTTTAACTGCTTGTCATTGAAAACTAAAGCAGCAATATCATTTCCTACATGATTACTTTGTTGTGTTCCATTAAGAATAGCAAGAGCTCTTTCCGGAATAGATACATTTTTAACGTTAGGAACAACAGGCTCTACAGATTGTTGTTCAGCAGTGCTTTCTACGGGGGAGGTAGTTGTATTATTTATTCTAATTTCTAATACTTGATTAGCACTTTGTGTTCTACTACCACGAGGATTAAAATTACTTGTTCCTCTTTCGTTTGGTTTAGTATTAAGTCTAACTAAGTTATTATTTAGAACAAAAGCATTATAACTGTCATAACTCCAAGTTTTGTCACCTATAGTTATTTCAAATTTTCCATTTCTACGTTTTGCTATACCATTTAGAATAGTGTTTGTAGCATTATCAGAAGTAATATATGTAGGGTTAAGATTGAATCTAAGATTATTAAGAATTTCAGTAACAGCTTCATTTGCTTGCTGAGTTCCTAATTTCATTCGTTTTTGTCTATATCCTTTAATATTTGGCTTATACTCTGATTTAGAAACATCCACATTTCCATCTTTAGCATTTATGACTATTTTAGTATCATTATTCAAACTAATACCAAAAGTATTACCTTGTTCAAACAATCTTAAATTCCAAAATAAACTACTGTTTCCGTTATAATTACTAAGAACAGACTTTACAAAGTCTTTTACTTCATTAAAACTTTCTTGAGTAGGATTCTTAGAATGAGCATCTAATAGTTCTAATACTCTATTTTGAATAGCTTCAATGATTTCTTTAGCTTCTTTTCCAATATAATTATCAGTAATGTCAGCAGGATAAGCTTGAACATATTCATAACTTCCGTTTCTATTAGGAAGAAGAACAAATGTATTCATTTTACCAACACCTGAAAAATTAATAGACGGCATACCAGAAACAGTAAGTGTATTTGGTGTTCTAGAAGAAATAGCTAATTTATGAACAGCAGGATTAATACCACCAGCTATAGCTTTATTTGCTGGAAGAGCAGCTTCCTGTCCATTAGTTTCAGAAGCTCTAATAATTTCACCATCACTTATATTAGCAACTTCTATTTCTCCATCAGTGTTATTTATAAGATAGCTTACACCATCATAACTATTACGAAGTTTAGAGAACCAAGAATTTAATGACCTGTCAATACGTCTATTTCTAGAAGATGTAACATCTCCATCAGTGTAATTTTGATACCTCCAAAGTTTAACAAGACCATTTATAAGTTTTTCACTTCCTGCTTTATTATCAATAAAACCTTGCGATTTAGCTGCTTTGATTTCTTTATTTTCATTAAATTTAGCAAGAAGTTCTTTCTTTCTTTCAGAACTTGTTTTTTCAAATGCTAATTCATATATGATAGCATTTAATTCTTTACAATCATCATTTACTTCATTAAGCCAACGAGAAAATAAAGTTTTAAGTTTGCTATTTATAGTTCCTCCAGACTGAGTTAGAATATCATATTTCCAACCATCATTAGTCATTTCATAAGCTCCTGTTTTAGAATTTATAAAAGGAACACTAAGAGTACCGATTGTTCTTCCTTTTGAGTCTTTAAGAACAATCTTATTACCGTCTCTTGTATATGTAAGTTTATCTCCTTTATTAAGAGCTTCAATAGCTTCTTCAAATTCTTTAATTTCTTTTTGAGAAGAAAGAGAATTACGAAGATCCCATATATTGACTCTTTGAACAGTAGTATCTGAAAATCTTTCTTGATAGCGTTGAGCAGCAGATTTAGCAATATTCTTTTTAAGTGTATCACTATTTTGAGTTTCATCTGTAGTGATAAACTTTGTTTTAGCCTCATCTGTATTAAGATATACTTTAAGAGCATCAAACATCATATTAGACATTTGACTATCATTAGATATAGTATTTACATATCTAAGAAGGTCTTCAAGATTTATATACTTTTTGCCGTTATATTCATTGATACCAAGTTCTTTACAAAACTCATTTATCATATTTTTAACAGCATTAACATAATCTTCAACAAAAGGATTTCTTTTTGTAAGTTCCAAAACACTAGACTGTACAACCACATCGTCTATAGAACTTTTCATTGTAGATTCAGAGGCTTTACTTTTTTTACGTTCAATGACCCTCTTAATAAGAGCTAATGATTTATTAACAGCAGCTTCTACAACTTGTCTATCTTGTCCTTTTTTAACTTCAGCATTTATAATTTCTGTAGCAATAGCATCTAAATCTACATCATTATTTGCTTTAAATTCTCGTTGAAATCTACCAAGACTAGACATACGAATTTCATCTTCTGTAGTTGTTTCGTCAGGGATAACATCATCATATACAGACGTTGTAGTTTCTGTAGAAGATTTATGTTGTTCTTGTGGAGCAACTGTTGGAGCAGCTTGAGAATCTTCTCCAACCACACCCCCCGTAGAAGGGTTATCAGCTACATTATCATTAATACTTTCAGTGTTATCCTCTACAGGCTGTGTATTTGTTTCTGTATTCTGTTCTGTAACATTATTTGTACTTTGTGTTGTTGTTTGTCCTTCATTTGATTGACTAATTTGTTGTTCTTCTTGTTGAGCAGCTTGATATTCCAAAGTATCAGTATTAACTAGTGTACCTTGTTTATATATTACAAGTTTACCTTTTTTGTTCTTTTTGAGAATAGGTTTTTCTACAACTTCGTAAGGTCGTGTTAAATCTACTTCTTTAGCATTAGAAAAGAATCTACTATCATTAAGAGCACGTTTGTTATCTCTTACATCAAGAGTAAAAGTACCATCGTTGTTATCGTATACTGCTGCACTACCATTGTCTGTACTACTATGATGACCACTAGACAGAACACCTTTTGAAAACCTAAATTTAGTATAAAAAGCAGGAGTTCTGTTTTCGGTTTCTTGTGGGTCGATTGTTGGCTGCTTTTCTTCTGATTGCTGCTCCTCTTGCTCTGTGTTGGCTTGTATTGGTGTTTCTGTAGTATTATCCACGCCTTGATTTATCGTGCCTGTATTCGCTTCTGAATTTGTGGTGTTTTCCTCACCTTGTTCGTTATCATCAGCACTATCTCTACTAGCTTCAATAGCATCATACTGTCTGAACATCATTTCAAGTTGAATACCAAGAGACTTATTATACGATTTACTTAGAGCAAGAACTTTAAGAGCATCGTCTAAATCTCTACGTTCGTTTTCAGAAAGAACGTCAATATTACCAGGTTCATATCCATAACTTTTAGATATATAATTTTCTACATTGTAGCCATATTTCTTATAAAGATTAAGAATAGTTTTGCTTGCTTGATCTATAGCAGTAACACGAGCTTCGTTCATAGTATTATGAAGCATATTAGCATAACTTTTAACTTCATCTACAGTACGAACAAGTTCAGAATTTAACATTTTACTTGAGAGTTCTGTAGCAGCACGAACAGCATATAAATCATTAAGCTCTGGACTTATTTGTTTAAGAGCAGAAAAACTACTTCCTGCATCTTGTTCAAGAACATTATATTTTTGTAATTCTTCATCACTAAGAACAGTTCTAGCTCTATCTGACAAATCAAGACTAGTTAAAGTTTCAAACGTTCTACCAGACATATCTTCTGTTCTATTTATAATTTGCTTATCTCTATATTCAAAATAGTCAGAAGTATCAGAAGTTGTATATTTTCCGTCTTCTCCTTTACTATATCTAAGAGCTAAAGAAGTAGCAAATACTAGTTCTTCATTGGTCAATTCATCTTCAAGAGTTTTAATCTTTTTGTTTATATTTTCAAGAGAAATAGTTTTACTAATACTATCTTTTTGACTCAGAACATTTCGTTTCTCAGCATAAAGTTTTCCAAGTTCTGAAGATATAAGACCTACTTTAATATTGTTTGAATGATTTATACTAGGATCTAGATTATCTCTAAATTGATCTTCAAGTTGAGCTATTCTAGCATTAGTTCCTACAAGAGATAAATCGTTTTGTCTAAGAGATAATTGTGTACGAACATTGTTATTAGCCATAATTTGCATATATTCTGCTAATACGTCATTTCCTATACGAGAAGACGCATAGTCTATAGCAGTAAGTTCTTGTTCATACATATTTGCAATTTCATCCATACGACGAACAGCAGAATCTATATATTCTTTAGATTCTGCTTCAATATCAGAAGCACTTTTGCCATTTTCTTCAGTACTTCCGAATACTCCACTTTCTATTAAATTCTTACGAACATTGTCGTTTTGAAGAAAAGCTTTAAGCATATCATAATTACCACTATTCATTGCTCTAAGAGTCATACTAGCAATAAATTCATCTTTAAGTTTTTCTCTAGCAACATTAGCTTCTTCTTCTGAATTAAATTTTACTTCGTTGTCTTCAGTAGAATTATAAATATCAACACCTAAATTTATTTTATCAAGTTGTGCTTTATACATTGCAAAATCTGTAGCACGAGCTTCTATTTCTGATATACGTCTTTGATTTTCAGGAAGTTCATCAAGTTTATACCAAGGAAGTGATTTCTTAGCTTTTTCATCAGCTTCAGACTTTTCAAACTTTTGACCTACTCTTCTAAGTGCACTACCTCCAGCTTGAAAAACTACACCACCAAGTACACCCCAAAATGCAGCATCATATAATTCTGGAGCTAGAAGATAAGAATCTAATCTTCCATCAAAACCATTCATTATATTTTTCCAAACTCCTTTATTTTCTCCTTTCTCGCTACCAAGTAGAACACGACCAAATCTCATACCTTCTTCTGTAGCAATATAGTTAAGTGCTTCTTCAGCACCTTCACTTAATTCAGAGCCGATAATAAGTTTAGAACCATAAAGTTTATCACTAGCCCACTCACCTGCTTTTTCCATAAAAGAACGTTGAGCTTTAAGTTTAGCAATTTCTTCAGGTTTTTTTCCAAAATACTTTATAGCATCTTTTTCAGCACGTCTTACAGCAGATGGTGTTCCATTAGCATTTTTCATACCTTTCCAAGCATTCCTAAGTCCATACATTTGGACTACATCCCATCCTACATTAAGCCAATCAATTTGAAAAGTTCTATCAGCAGCAGAACTTGAAACATATTTAGCAACACTATCTCTATCTGTTATATCTACTCCTGCTTTTTCTAAACTATCTTTATTTTGTTCAATGAAAGCATTATAATTGTCATCATCTTTAAGATATTCAGAAGCCTCAACGTACATATCATTATATGTTTGTCTAGCTTCTTGATAGTTTTCCATTGCTCTACTAAGAGCAGCAGTTGTTGCATTTTCTAAAAATAAAGAAGTTTGTTTAGCTGTACTAGCACTAGTAAGAAATCTTTGTACATCATTTAATTTAGTAGCTTCAGCAATTTCTTCAGCACTTTTACCTGCTTTTCTAAGAGCTTCTGCTTTTTTCATTTTGCTGTTAACACCACTAATAGCTCGTACAGCATTTCTAGTTCTAGAACCTACGTTAAAAGCCTTTCCAATATATGAAGCACTTTTTACAATACCACTACTAGGCAAAAGCAGAGTTAGTGAACTAACAATACTTGGAATATTGCTAGCCCACCATCCTGGATCAAGTAAACCACCATTACTTATATGTAAATTCGGGTCACTATAAATAGGTGCAAAATTACGAAATTCTTCTTGTTTTTCCTCAAGAAATTTACTAACAGGATTAGAATAATCTCCGTCAGAAAGACCTACACCTTGACCAATTAAATCAAATAAATCACTAAAACCTTTTGCTGTTCCAATAGCAAATTCAGAAACTACAGCTTGAGCAAGAGCATTACCAAATTTAGCAAACATTCCTTGTTCTTCTGCAAGACTTGAATCAAGGTTTTCCCAAGGATTCCAATTCATGCCTTTTTCTCTATATTTATCAGCAGTTTTAGAATCAATAGAATATTGATTTATGCCATCTGCTACAGCCATATTTACAGCAGCATCATTATCAGAATCTAAATCCTGAACAACAATACTTCTAGGTTGTATATTATTTTTAGACTTAGGTTTAAAAAGAGGATTTGGAACTTCTTTTTTACCTTCTTTATTTATAAAATCAAGTACATCCATAATTAATCATTATTTATAATTGCAGCCATAATTTTGTCATAAATATCAAACACATCTTGATACTTATCATAAAGTTGATATTGCATTTTAGACGCATATTCATCAGCAACTGTAGGTCCAGCACCTTTTTTATCAAATATATCTTTTACTGTAACTTTATCACCAAAGGGTATTTCTGGATGAAGTTCATTAGCTGCTTTTACAGCTATAGCTCTAGCCATATTTTCATAACCGTCTGTATCATACATTGTACCTTCTTTATTGGTAAATTGATATTTAAGGTTATTTGTTGCATCTTCTATAATCATTGTTTTATTAATAGCTTTTGTTGCTTCATCTTTAGATATTTCCTGTCCGTCACACCAAAATCTACCATCTATAGAAGAATAAATTTCTCGACCATCAGTTGTCTTAAAACCATAACCATAATCTTGCATTGAATTTATTTCTTGAACAGCACGAGAAGAAGTATTTCTATTTATTTTTTCTTGTGCAAGTTCAGACATAAATCCAGGAATGAATATTTGTCTACGACGACGTTTAACTTGATTCCTAGTATCTTCGTCATTTATTTTGTTGCTATCAACTTCATCTGCATCTATTGTAACAAGTGTTCCTATTTGTCCATTTGATACCATAGCATTAAAATGAAGACTTTTAGGATTTGCAGCAGTTATACTTTGAATTATTTCAGAACGTTGCGTGTTGTCTAGTGAAATTAATGTTTCATCTGTTGATTCATCATTATAAGCATTACTAAACATTTCATAGTTACCACTACCTAAACTTCTAATAGCTTGGTCTAATATGCTACCAACAATTTTTCTTTGTTGATTATACTCTTGTTGAGTTATTTGACCTGTAGCAAGCAGTTGATTTAGTTGTTCAAGATTATCATCGAGAGAAGGACCAACAGTAGAAGAATAATCTTTTTCAGCCATATCTAACGCACTAAATGCTTCTGTCTTAGCTTCATCAGCATCGCTAATCATATTACGCATTTTACTCCAAGCTATTTTACTTATAGAAGAAGAATCTTTAATTTCTTTTCCGTCTGCTGTGTAACCTTTAAGTACAATGTTAAAATCGCTACCGCCACCTATATCACCTCCGCTTACTGAAGGAATAGCATTATAAATTATTTTATTTGCTAAAGGATTAGACTTATCAAACTTAATTGTAGTAGATCCGTCTTTATGTGTTATTTCTACTCCAGCAGATTTAAGTGCAGCCTCATTAAGTCCACTATTAGCATAAAAAGCTTCTACACTTCGTTCAGTATTATCTTTAGCTAACCAATCTATACCAAATAGCGTTTGCTTTTCTGGAGCAAAAGTAAAGGATATAGCAGTAGCTTCGTTATCTATTTCATCAGTATACCCTACAAGTCCTTTTTTGTGTGTACTTCCTAAATGTTGTTTAAGAGAAGCAAATTGTTCAGCATAAGGATTGTCTGAAATTTGTTCAAGTCCACCATCAACAAATACATTATCTAAAAATGACATTTTATTAAGTTTATCATTATCATCTATTCTACCATAAACAGCAGCTATTTTGCGACCTTCTCTACGAAGATTTAAAATATCATTTTCATGTGCTCGTTGAGTAGCAGGATCATCAAAATGATATTTAGAAGCATAATCTGCTGCATCTTGATATTGCCTATTTGCTATAAGTTGTTGAAAAAGACTATTATTAAATTTATATTCATTCGTACTATCCCCTTGTGGAATAACTGATTTATTAGTTGGGTCATAATATGAATAATTACCAAAAGATATTTTCATAATTTTATTATTTTATTATTGTCCAAATCTTAAACTGATATTATTAGCAGAATTTCCAAGAACACCAAAATTATAAGTTCCTCCCCATCTTACATTCGGTCCGTTCCAAGTTCCTGTATTTTGTGTATAAGGAGAAGTTGTTCCAAGTCCTCTTCCAAGGCTTCCTCCAGCACCAGAACCAGCACTTTGATAATCGTTACTGTTAAAATTTTCATTTCCGCTAGTTGTCCATTTATATGCTAAGGTATGAGCGTACTTGTTGTTAGTAATCATTCTAGCGTAATACTCTTTATAACTAATAGGAGAGCCATTTTTATACATAAGATTTTTACGAGCATCTAATTGTTCTCCTATTACATCCTTATTTGGATCGTCATCAGCAAGACTATTATATTGTTCTTGAAGTCTTTTTAAATCAAATGTTGCAACATTATATGCTTGTTCTGCTTGACGATAACCATCAGGTGTTGCACTAAGAAGTTCATCTATATTTCCAAGAATATCTTCTACAGTAATTTCTTCTGTACTACTGCTTCTACTCCATTTGTTTCCATCACCTGTACCGTCAGCATTTGTAGTACTATGTCCTCCACCTTTTGTAGAAGATCCTTTTTTAGGTGTTATGAGTTTATAAGCAGTAACTGCGTGTTCAGCCCAATTCAAATCTTTAACAGGTGTTGACTCTGCTTTCCAAGGAGAACCTTCAATATAATTACCTGAAGCATCGGTGTTATCAGTATAAGAATATTTATTATGACTAACCCACCAATCAAAAGTATTTTGGCTAATTTCTCCTCTATCTCTGCGAGCTTGTTGTGTTTGTAATTCTTTTTCATATGATTCTTGTGATCTAATCCTACCAACAATACGAGGATCTGCAACTACAGTTCCAGCTAATCGTGTAGCATCACGAACAACGGCACCGTAATCTCCAGAATCAAGACTTGTCTGAATTTGATTGTTAATATCCCTTTTATATCCTTCAAACCATTCAGCTTCAGAAGGATTAAGTTTTGTTTCAATTTCACCAAGTGCTCTGTCAATAGCACTTTTATTTTGAACTGCTTCTTTCATACGAGCTTCTTTTTGGGCTAAAGACCTTTCAAGATAACCCATATCAGCTTCTTTAAATTCATATTGTGACGGAGTAAAAACAGCAGGATTAAACTGTAATGTTTTAAGACTCATTGTAGGTATATCTGGCATAATTATTATAATTTAAAAAAAGTTATAAGCATAAGCTAATTCCTTAGCATATTGCTTAAAATTACTATTAGAACTATCTTTCCAAGCATTCCAAAGACGGTATGCTTGTTGTTTATTACCTGCTGTACTAGTATTTGCAACAAGATAATCAACTTTATTTCTACTATCAGTGTTAAGTAGTATATTTTCTCTATTTGCTCTTTCATTTCTAAGACCGTTTGCAGTAGACATAACACCTTGTGCAGAAGCAGCTAAAGCAGAACTGAAAGCAGTAGCTCCAGCTTGTATTCCTTGTGCTCTAGCAAGTCCAGATTGACCAATAGCATCAGCGTTAGCTTGTCCTACACCAGCAATCTTAGCGTTTTCAATATTATTATTATATTGAAGCAATGACAAGCGAGCAGTATTATATCTTTCATTTGCTTGAGCATCACGATTAGCATTGTCTCTTGCTGCATCAGAAATACGTTGAGCATTTCCTTGTTTAATACTTTCACGTATTTTGTTAGCTTCAGATTCTATATTATTTATAAGATCATTATGTTGTGTTTCTGCCATAGACATTCTATCTTGTGCTGCAGCACCACTCATACTATATCTTTTAGAATTAGTAAGTCTACGTTGCAAAGACCTATCTTCAGCAGCAGTTTGAGCATTAGTATTAACTATTGCTGCTCGTATAGCAGGCATAGAATGAGCAGTGGCATAATCATCTTTATTAATAAGACTCATATCAATGCCGTGCATCTGTCTATAAGCATTTGATAGAATACCAGCAGCTTGCATATTAGCATTGGCTATAAGATTAGCAGCTTTTTTATTTGCACTTTGTGTAATAAAAGCTCCACCTAAATTACCTAACGCATTTATACCTGCACCTGCCCAATCAGCCCAAGCACCATAGTTAGTTGAAGAGCCATCAGGAGCTTTATGACGTCCACCACAAGCTAGTCTTTTACGAACAGAAGTGCCATTTTTAGCTTTAATATCATTATACATATTATTAATAGAACCATATGCTACTCCTGTCGCAATAGGTGCCATCCCATCTCTACTTAAATCAGGAACTTGAGCAAAAGAAGAAGTATCGTAGGTTAGTCCTCCAATCATACGTTTATCTGTCTTACCACTGTCGGATATGCCATTAGCATCTTTAATTTGTTCTTGTATTACAAATGCCTCAAGAGGATTCATTCCATTATTTACTGCTTTAGCTGGATTAAAACCTTTGATGGAATGTCTACTAATAAACATAGCATCAGTAGGAGTTACTAAAACATATTCTCCTTGATTTCCATTTTGATTACCTTCACCTTCAATAACCTTTCCATTAGCAAATTTAAGACCAACTCCAGTTTTATGTTTACCAGATTTAGTTTTATGATAATGTTCATGGTCATTACCTTTTATTTCATACATATCAAAGCCTTCAGGAGTAACACCAACAGGTACTACTCCTCCACCATCAGTAACAACAAAAGGCATATTAGTTGGACTATAGCTCCCCCGTAGAAAGGTTGCAGACTGTCCATTAGTCGATTTCATACTCATTCTACCACCATTACGAACTTGTATTTTTGAAGCTTCAAGTCTATCATTCATATTTTGTTGACCAGTAAGCATTTGAAGATTAAGCTGAATATCTCTTTGAAGTTCACGATTTTCAGCATTTTGTTCTTTAGTAAACTCAATAGAACGTTCTTGTAAGTCTTTAGACTTATTTGTTTGCTCTTTAAGAGCATTTGCTTGTTTTGTTGCAGCATTAACTGTAGCTTGAGCTTGTTGTCTAGCGGCATCTTTAGCTGCCTTACTATTTATTGCAGCAGCAGCCATTTGTCCTGCTACATTTATTCCAGCAGCACCAAGAATAGCAGCTTCTTCTGAACCAAAAAGAGCTTTCGGTCTACTATTTATAGTTTTTAATTTACGTCTTACCATAATATTATTTTAATATTTTTGATTATTTATAAGTACATTTTCAAATTTAATAGGTGTTTCATTTATAAAACCAAAAGTTAGAATAAAATATCTACCAAACACTAAACTGTTATTATCAGAATTAGGATGTCGAGTTTCTTTTTTACCACCTTTTACAACTAAATCAACACCAGGCTGATTAGGGTATTTATAAATATTATCTGCATTAAGAGCATTTCTAAAATAATTAGAAGTCCAAAAACCTAAATTATATTTAAATCCTTTATAGTCTAATAGGGAATTAGGTCTTGCAGTATCATCAACATTTGTTACAACAGACGTTGATTTACATTCATCTGTAGTTACAAAGAACTCTTTAACAGGATTTGTTTTTGTATTACGAGATATATCAAGAATAGTTTTATCTTTAGCAGTATTTGCAAACATGTTTGTTTTATTCAAATCTGCAATATATTGAATACTATCTAAAGATGCTCTTTGGGATTCATCAGGAAACAGAATTACAGATATTGAATGTTTACAATCTTTATAAGTTCCTTCATCTGGAGCGTCTGTAAGATAACTATCTTTTGTAGCATCGCCATATAAAGCGTTTGTGTTTATAGTATCTGCTTCATTAAATAAAGTACAGAAATTTCTATTATAAGAATAGCAAATATCTCTACTATTAAATGCTTTTTTAAGAGTAATATCATGAAGAGAAATAAAATGTTTGGTTTTGTAATTAAAACTAATAGTTATTTCTTTATTATACGCAATAATGAAATTTATAAGAATACGAGTATTCTTATCATCATGAATCATTCTACATCCAATAGGTTTGTAATATTTGATAATTTTGAATATATCTTCATCTATTTGTCCAAGTTGAGATTGACCTGAATATCCAAACAAATGATTACTTTGTTTATCATAAAATACATAAGTATCAAATGTAACACATCCAGAATGCTTATCATCAATACCTGCATATCCATATTGTGAATCACATATTTGTGTAATACCATTAGTAAATGGATCTGACTCTTTTAGTCTAATATCTGCCTCATTTGAAACAAGAGTTTGATTAGCATCAAATTTATAAAGAGAGCCTTTAGTATGAACAAATATATTATTTCCTATAGAAAATAGTTTAACAATAATTCCTCTATCTGTAGGAACATTATAATAATCAGAAGATATAAATTTAAATACAGAATTGTTAAATGTTTCATCAGACAGAACTGTACTTACTCTAATAGTATTGTTGAAATCTACTCGTTTACTATCATCATATTCTCTAAATAGTTTATTTCTATAATTTTTATACATACCTTTAAGTTCATATATAAAACTTAAAGTAGCAGAATTTATAACTTTAGCAACTTGTTTTAATCCAGAACTAGCACCACCTATACTGAAAATTTGGTCATTAATATCTTCTGTAAGACTCAAATAATTCAAATTAAAATTACTTCTAATAAAATAAGTAATACTATTTTGAATTTGCATGTAACCATTGAACTCACTAAGACTTAGAACATTAGAACGTTTAGCACTATATACATCCTTTCCTGAAACATAACAACTAGAAGATAAATCAAAATCTGGTTTTTTAACAAGACAAAAATGAGAACCATAAAATCCTTTATCTATAGTAATATAGTCGTCTGTTTCTTTAAGAGGGTAATATGGACTACATTTGATAAGATTATAATTCTTTTCTTTACTTGTATCTCTATCTATCACAATATAAAGTCTGTCACTAGAATAATTGCCATCTCCAGTCCAACTGATATAGCCACAATTACCAAAAGCAAGAGTAGGAAACGAAGAGCCACTAGAATAATACTTAGCATCTTCTGTTATAATACTTTCTTTTCCATCAGCATCTAGTTTTATTACTTTTATGTTTGTATTTATATTATATAGTAAACAATCTACTTCAATACAATTTACTATATGTGTATTGTTATCTAGTTTTCTATAATTGAAACATTCAATTACTTGTCTGCCTATACTAACTATAGAAAAGAAAAATCCTTTATATTTACTATCAGGAGGAGTTGCAGTATAATTATATTCTAAACCAATGATCTCTGTATTACTTTTAACATCATCTGTTTCTAATGTAGTTAAAAGTTTGCCATTTGTAATTATATGGTTATCATCAACATAGTGAACATAAACATTATATTTAGATAATGGCATGAGTGTAGTATTTTGATTAAGACCTTTAGTTGTGTCAATTACAGTAATGTATGTGTCATTAATACTAAAATTACATACAGATTTCCATTCTGTAGTTTTAGCATTAATATAAAATCTTTTATTAAAATGACCAGTATTATCAAGAATATCTTCTCTATCAAGTGTAAACTGTACTGATTTAAATATAACAGTTGCAGTAGAAGCTTTTACTCTAGTCCCATCAAAACTAAATACTAAAGCACCATTTTCATCTATGCCAACAACCTTTTTTTTGATTGTATTAAAGACGTTAGTTTGTATTGCGCTTTTTATATCAGAATTAATAGATGAATTATTTGCATTTTCATAACCATAGTCAAAATCATTTTTTTTACCTATATAATTAGATTTATTCATATCATTAGAAAAATCAACAGAATAGGTTTTAGCACCAGAAGAAAATTGTAGATAACAATATACTAATCTATGTTTACCTTCTATTTCATCTTTTATATTTTTCTGTATAAAATCTCTAGCTTCATTTGAAAAGCCTGCATCTCTAGTAGCCCAATATTTATAATCATTTTCTGAATCTAGTCCCCAATATTTTGTATTCTTATTAAAAGGATATACTCCGTTTCTAGTTTCAGTATATTTATTTTTATCTCCTTCAGTAGCAGAACCATAGATAAAAGTAAAACCTAAATCGTCCCATTGGTGCTTGTTATTTTCATCTCTATCATAAAGCCATAAACCATTTTTAGCTGAATGTTGCAATATACCTATTTTACCGCCATTATATAATCGTTCTTCTGTATGTCCAAATACAGCACTATCATAAGCGTCGTTGAAAATATTATAAACTGTACATAAATCAGGATTGTTTCCTTCATCCCATTTTATATCAAAACTAGCTATTCTATCTTTTTCTAGTGTATCCCCTTTATACAGATTTGATACATCATAATCAAACATATCATCGGTTAAAATGGAAGAAATAGCATCACCAGACTTTGAACTAGTATAACAACCTAAAGTATTATTAAAGCTAAGTTCAGTTTTATTAAGCCTCATATTTCTATATGAAACATTGCTAATTCCATTAACATATAAATGAAGACATTGTACAGATATTGGACTACTTATCTTGTCAACATTTTCATTTATATTGCTTTCAATATAATTACTAATATATAATTTATTTTTGAAACTAGTTATATTACGAACATTATATATTTCATAAGTAGTAGCGAGAAGTTCATCTATATCAGTATCTGTTACTTGTTCATAATCAAAATATATTTTGTTAGTATTAATATCAAATTCTTTCCAAATACGAGCATTAGTAGAATCGTCATGAGAAATAATAAAACCTAATTGAAAACTTTTATATAAAGATTTAGCAGAATCATTAACAAATGCAACATCAAATATAAAAGATTTAGCAGAATCAGTATGATAATCTATATAACTAAGACCTCCTTGAAGTGTATTTATTTTGGTAGAAGTTCCACCAAAAATAGGAGAGCTACAAAGATACCAATTAGTATATACATCAGTTCTAATTTTATATCTAATAAAGAACACGTATGTTCCATTAGGTATAGTTTTTGCATATGTATCATTAAGAGTAAGATTACACATAGGAACTCTAGGAGCTTGTGTATAAATACTCTCATCATCAGTTGCTTTACAAAAAGAAAGATTTATATGTTTTATTGGAATGAGTGTGTCTTCGTTGTCTGTATATTCAGCAATTGAAAGAATCTTTTCTCCACTAATATTAGTGGTTACAGTTCCATCTATTTCTCCACCACTATATTTCCAACCACATTCTACTTTTTCGGCAGTTTCTGTTTTTTCATTATATTCATATATTTCACTCTTTTTGTTAGTATGAGTGAAAATATAAATTATATTGTCTAAACCAATTATATGTCCGACAATTTGTTTACCTTGTAAAGCAAATATATTCTTATAACCAAAATCAGATACAAGAGAACCGTCAGAATCAAGTTTCATGTTTTTAGCAAACATAAGACTTCCTTCTTCACAATTCTGAGGATTTTGATTAAGATTTAATTTAGGTATTACTCTCATATTATTTTAGCTTCTTGGAAGAAAAGTACTATTATAAAAGAAATTATTCCAACCATCTGAACTACGACTAATTGCTATTTTAACAGAAGCCATAGCTTTAGGTCTAAGAATACTCCATTGTATATATGGATTAAGAACTTGATTAGGACTTGAAAGACTATAAACTTGATGTTTACTACCTCTACTAAGATATTTAAATAAACAATACCAAGCAAGTGCTTCAAGAAGAAGTCCGTTGTCATATATATAAGGCACTTCACATTGATAATATTCATCAAAATAAGTAGCAGTTTCATAACTTTCTACTTCAATTTCATCAGTGTCAAAATTAAGTTCTATATTATTTCCATCAAGAACAAAATTATGATTTCTATTTGATGCTACAATAGTACCAACAGTCATAAAATTAATTCCTGTTTTATTGGTATTATCAATAACAGCAATTTCTTGTGGCATAGTTTTTGATGATTTACTACAGCCACAAGAATTATCATTATTTAGTTCCATTATTTCACAACCATGTTTATCATAAACTTTAAGTTCTTTAGCATTTATTATACATGGAAATTGAGCAACTCTATTACTTACTTCAAGTTTTCTACGTTTTCTTTCCATTGGTAGAACTTGCATTTGTGATAGAGCATCTATAGTCCAAGCAGCAACTCTTGGAATCCAATCAGATTCACTGATATTAAAATCATTATCTATTTTACCTATTAGTCTTGATAAAGGTAATTGGTTTTTGAGTTTCATTTCTTATAAATTTAGTATATAAAATTTTATCAACTTTATCACATAGTGTAACTTTAGTTTTAAGGTCGATAGCTAATTCACAAATTTTATTTGTATTATTATTACAAAGTTCAATAAGTTCATCATTGCTTTTCCCTCGTAAAGACCTATGTCGATAATCTCCAATTTCAAGTTTAAAAGTGCTACCACCAGAAATCTTACAATCTATAAGAGGAATTTGATAACAATATTCGTTACAAACAAATACTCTTTTATCTTTAGCTTTATATTCTATTCCATTACGAACACACCAATCAGCCTCCTCTTTATTATAAATTCTTTCACCTTTTTCTTTAAGTTCTTTTTCTTTCTTTTTAGTAGCAGCATAATCTAGCATAGGTTTCTTTTTATCAAAGACACAACGATTAACACATATCCAACCTATACCGTTACTAAAAGAATAACCTTGTCCTTCAAGAATTAATTTTTTATGAACCTCAGTATAATATACTCTAAGATATTCTGTATATTGTTTAAGTGTAAGTTTCAAACATCTATTATAGAAATCTATATCTTTAATACACTGATGTAATTCTTTCTGTTTAGAAGCTAAATCATAAAGATTATATAAATCAGTAACAAGTTCATAATTATTTTGTTTATTTATAAATAGTCCTTTAGCTACTTTATAAAATGTACCTGTTATGTATTCATTATTCTTAAACTCAATATAATCAAAAAGATTTATTCCAAACTCTTTTTCATATACTTTAGCCCAAGAAGAAATATTAGTATGTTTTATATCAACTTCTTCTTTTAATGTTTCTTTTAATTTAAGAGCATCTTCTAACTTTTGTTTATTACTTTCTATAAACAATCTATAATATGTTCTAAAATTAATAGGTGTTTCTTTAATTCCCATATTAGTTATACTTTATAGTATCTGGTATTTCATTAGTTTCACGAATAGTACTTAGCAAATCTCGCTTATAAATAATATCTTTAATTTGTCCAATCATATCTTCAGACAAAAGAAATTCATTTTCTTCCATGAGAACATCCATACTATCTATTTCCTTATTTTCTATTTGAATTTCAGTAGGATGTTCAAACGCAGATTCTATTATTATTTTTTCAAGTTCAAAAGGATTATTATCAGCAGGAAATATATAAATATAACCATTTATGTAATCGTAACATGGCATACCACATAAGCCAGGAACTGAACTCCTAAAACGAGCAGAAGTTTCTTTAATAAAAGGAAATTCTCTAGAAGTTTTATAGCCAACAGAACTAACTCTATCAAATGGAAGATTGTTAGTAAGTCTTACAGGTGTAGGAACTTTTTGAGAACTACGTTTAATTAAATTAATATCAATATCTTCCATTCCTTCTGGAAGTTCAATTTCACCATCATAAACTTCTGTAAGACTAACTTTAAATCTTTGAACTAGTCCTTTATCAACAAATCCATGATTTTCAAAACTTCTACGAATAACTTCATTTCTAGTATGAATTACAAGAAGTTTAATATTTTCTCTAAGAGCTTTATTATTAGGTTGTTTAAGAGAATGAGCAAACTCAGAAACAAGCATTGATATACTAGCCATATCTTAATCAGTTTTATTATTAACAATACTCCCCCGCAGATGTTGTGCAGTAGTACACTAACTAATTATTATACTAACACTATTATAATAACAATTAAGTTTCACAACCTTTCTACGGGGGAGCGCATTATCTAAGTCTGTAATATGCCCTATGAAGCACAGAACCTAAGCTATTTTCGATTTAATATGCTTGCTTGATGTTCCTATCATAAACCATATTTGGATGTCTTAAATCGCTTGAAAATAATTACAATAATTTATCACTATTATCTTATTTAATTTTAGAATAGTAACCAATATTAAATTTATTACATATAGGTTTAAATATCCAAGACCAAGATACAGGAGCAAGAATAAAACTATTAAAAAGTGTTTTACTATCACTTCCTGTAGCATAATAAACAACAGTAGTTATAATACTAATTACAAGAAATATAAGACGTTTGTTACAAGTACTAATTTGACTTTTCTTTTTATAATCTGTATAAAGTTTAATAGCAAGATATGTTGCTATATTAACAATAACACAAAAAGGAAAATCAAAACTTTCTAATGTTTTGTTTATAAGTTCTAAAATTATTGTTTCCATTATTATCTTTATTATTTGTTATATATCTATTACTATTATCAGCAAATATATTAAAAATCCTCGAATTAGCCAAATTTTTATGTGTTTTTAACTTTTAGATTATATACAGAATCTTTATTATTATATAAAACAATAGTAGTAGCAATTTCACAATTACTACTACTATACTTAAAATTAACATTATAATTATAAACAATTAAACTTTTATATCATTGCTTCCCAATCTATTACGATACCACTTCTGCACATATCTGCATACCAACGATTAAATACAAGACCGTCATATCCATCTACATCATCAATGACATCTTTAACATACAAACACAGATGTTGCTCATCTGGTACACTACTACCAAGAAAATCAGCTTTACACATATTAGCTACATACACATAATCGTAAAGTTGATTATTTTCAATTTCAACACGATATGCTTTAAGTAGAGAATCTATTTCTTCTTTTTCTAGTTTAACTAGTCGAACCACACCCCCTGTAGAAGGGTTGTGAGATTCCATTTTACTAATAGCAAAATCACATAGTTTTCTATTAAAATGTCTACCATTATAACGAAGATAATGTTTCATATCTTCAGGCATATCGTCATAAATATCTAAACTATCTCTTTTCATATTATTAGAAATTAAAAAGGAGAGAAGAATACTCCTCTCTCCAATTACACTTAGTTTAATTAGTATCGAGGACGCATACCTCTACTACGATCATCTCGACTATAATCATCATTATCATAATTATCATAATCTTCATCGTATCTGCGACCTTCAAGTCTGCCATCTCTACGAGTTCTTGTTCGACTTTCAGATTCACGACCTTCAGAATATGCTTCTTCAAGACAATCCATTATATCACAAGCAAGTTCTTTAAGCTTGCGAGCTTTATACTTAAGAGCATTAGACTTATCTTTTTCTATTACAATATACATAACTTTACAATTTTAATGTTGGATTACTATTAGAGGACAATACATTTAGAATTTTATCAAGTTTTCCTTCCATACTTGAAACTTTTGTATCTAAACTATTAATCCTATCATCACGTTCTTTATCTTTAGCAAATTGAGGATTAAGTTCTTTAAGAACTTCTTCACATCGAGCTACTTGACTTTTATAATCTTCAATATGTTCTATAACATAGTTAGCATGTTGGAGAGTAGCTTCTATTTCAGATTGAATAGTTTGTTTGCTTTCAGCAATAATAAGATTACCATTATTATAACTAACAGAATTATTGTTAGCAGGAATATTGTTATAATCTACATTATTTCCGTCTACTTTAACCTTTAGATTTACAACCATTGTATTAATACCATCAGTTGCAAATACAGGTGTTGTAGTTCCAACAACTTCTCCAATCTTAAAATCTATTCCATTAGCTTTGTTTAAAATATAAACTCGGCTACCTTGATTGAGAGCTGAAAACATTATACTATAAGTTGAAGTCTATTATTTTGTTTATCAAATACTATAATGTGAAGACCTGCTGTAAGAGCAGTAAGAGCTTCTCCATTACTTGCCAAGAGAGGAAGAGTGCTATTATTAACCATAATTTCAAAACCAGTTGCAGTAGCTGTAGCTGCATTAAAATTAATTACCATGATACCAGCAACTCCCATAGCTCTGAAAGTATGATTAGGCATACTAAAAACAGCATTAGCAGTAGCACTGCCAGCAGTCGTTTGAGTAGCAGCTACTAAAGGTATACCGCCACGATTACCAATGAACTCATTATTTAAAGCCATAATATTATCTCCTATAACTTAAAACCAAAAACCATTAAGACCGTTACCGCCATTGTACATACCATATTGATAAGCAACACAATTTGGTACTGCCTGGAATGGTTGATAAGGAACTGTCACAGTCTGAGGCTGAGCACACTTAATTTCATTAACTGCTTGAGCAATAGGATTTACAGCAGCAGCAATTTGCTGAGCAATTACTCCACTCTGATGTTCAGTAGTAAGCTGAGTTTGCAAAGCATTAATCTTATCCTGCATTGCAGCCTTTTCAGAAGCATCAAGTTTAGCAATAATTCTATCACCAACACCATCTACAGACTTTTCAAGATTACAAGTCTGGTCACGAAGAGCATAGCCAACATCAGCAAAACCACGAGTTACAGCACTATTTACGCCACTAACAGAGTCTTTAATAGCATTAGTCTGCTGAATAGTAGCAATCTGATTTTGATAATTACCCTCTGTAATAGCTCCCTTCAAGTTGCAGCAGCAAGTAGCCAACTGATTAGCAAGAGTCATAGTATTCTGAGTACCAGCATTAAGCAAAGCACCAGTAGAAGAATCAATCTTACAACCTACTTGAGTAATACCGTTGCTTACTTGAGAAATAGCTGCTTGAATCATATCAACTTTAGTTCCAAACATACTAGCCAATCTTTGAGTTGCAGCACCATTACCGTTAATAGCTTGCATAAGCAAATCACGTCCATCATTGTTACTAACCATATTAGCAAGAGGACCAAGACAACCACCGCCACCATTCTGAGCTGCGTTACCAAACAAGCCACCATTACGCATAAGAGGATAGAGGAAGAACAAGAAGATTATCCAAACCCAATTACCACCACCAAAACCTCCATTACACA
>OQVU01000141.1_pt1 | contig 22679 bp, 24 predicted proteins | sample 1691611 | NCBI WGS metagenome assembly OQVU01 (sample SAMN03418272, study PRJEB22391) | human gut metagenome | biome: human-gut; feature: organic feature; material: feces | host: Homo sapiens | place: Tanzania | collected 2013-01
ATTACATCAGATACACCATCCTGTCAGACATTCCAACCACTCCCGAAGGCACCATCTCCAAAGAAGGCTTCGCCAGTACTTCAACAATGAAACCGGATATGGAAAAAGAAATGACCGTAGGGAAAAACATCCAACTGATTCTATTCCTCAAGCGCGGAATAAACGGTCAGAAAAGCAACCACGTGGCTGAGATTTATTAGTCTATATGCCTTTTTACGCCCATTTTCATGCTTTAAAACCGTTTTCTGCAAGTACTATACACCTTTTTATATAAAGAAAACAACGTTTTTCTTTTGATATTCCGTAGGATTGCAGTACCTTTGCAAGCTAAAAGCACTATTTTAAACAGAGAATGAGTAAATACCAAAATAAAACATTCCCTCTAATTGCTGATATAGAGGGAGATTACAAAGATTTAACAAGCATCGAAGTACCGGAAGTCTTGCCAGTATTGACAGTACGCAACGTTGTAATGTTTCCGGGAGTTGTCAACCCCATCCTCGTGGGACGGGACCAGAGTCTTAAACTACTCAAGAAAGCAGAGAAAGAAGACTCGCTCTTTGCCGTATGCTGCCAGTATTCAGCCAATACGGAATTTCCAACCCAAAACGACATCTACAAGATTGGAGTAATGGCCAAACTCGTAAGGATTATCAGTTTGCCTAACAACAAGGTCACCGCCATCGTGCAGGGACTACGACGCATCGTATTGGGTGATGAAATACCCAACGACAAATTCATGCTTTCACACGTACTCCCATACGATGAGAATATCCCAGAACAGGACGATACTGAGTTCAACACAGCCATAGGCACCCTGCGCGACGTTACAACAGAGTTTATCGACATGAACGATGAAATGCCCGATGAAGCATCATTCTCCGTGAGAAACATCGGCAACAACCTCATCGCACTCAACTACATCTGTAGCAACTTTGTGGAAAACGTAAGCGAACGCATAGACCTTCTGAACACCTCAAACCTCAAGGATCGCCTCTTCATGATGATCAAACACATGAACAAGCAGCAAGAATTGCAGACCTTGAAACTTGAAATTCGCAAGAAGACCCACGAAGACCTCGACGAGCAACAGCGCAACTACTTCCTCCAGCAACAGATCAAGAACATTCAGGCTGAAATGGGCAATGAGGCTTCGCCTGAAAAGAAAGACCTGCTGGAAAAAGCTGCCAAAAAGAAATGGAGCAACGAAACCGCCAAAGTATTCAAGCGCGAGATGGAGAAACTCGATCAGCTCAACCCACAAAGTCCGGACTACAACATCCAACTGACGTACCTCCAGACTCTTGTTTCGCTGCCATGGAACGAATACACCAAGGATGACCTCAATCTGAAGCGTGCACAACGAATCCTTAACCGTGACCACTACGGCATGGAGAAAGTCAAGGAGAGAATACTCGAATACATCGCTGTGCTCTCGCTCAGAGGCAACCTCAAGTCGCCTATCCTTTGCCTCTACGGCCCTCCAGGAGTCGGAAAAACCAGTCTGGGCAAATCCATCGCCGACGCACTAAACAGAAAATACGTGCGCGTCTCACTTGGAGGACTACACGACGAAGCTGAAATACGCGGACACCGTAGAACCTACATTGGAGCCATGCCAGGACGCATCATCAAAAACATGCAGAAGGCAGGGACTGGTAATCCCGTATTCATACTCGACGAAATAGACAAGGTGACGCAGAATACCCATAATGGCGATCCTGCCTCAGCACTTCTCGAAGTACTCGATCCTGAGCAAAACAATGCCTTCCACGACAACTATCTCGATCTGGACTACGACCTGTCGAAAGTCATGTTTATTGCAACGGCCAACAATCTCGGCACCATTCCCAAACCCCTACTCGACCGCATGGAAATCATCGAAGTAAGTGGCTATATTACCGAAGAGAAACAAGAGATTGCTAAGCGACACCTCATCCCACGCGAAAAAGAGAATACGGGACTGGCAGACAGCCGACTCACCTTCACCAAGGCTGCCATAGAGAAAATCATCGAGCAATATACGCGGGAAAGTGGTGTGCGCCAACTGGAGAAACAAATCAACAAGGCCTTGCGCAAAATAGCCTATAAAGTGGCGGAAAGCGGAACCCTGCCTTTCTCTAAAATCACTCCCGTTGAACTCGAAGGACTGTTGGGCAAACCACCTTACTATCGCGACATCTATCAAGGCAACAACTACGCCGGAGTGGTCACAGGACTCGCATGGACAAGCGTTGGCGGTGAAATCCTCTTCATCGAAACCTCACTCTCGAAAGGAAAGGGCGCTAAACTCACGCTGACAGGAAACCTCGGCGACGTCATGAAAGAAAGTGCCATTCTCGCTCTTGAATATGTAAAAGCACACGCAGATACACTTCATATCGATTATCGCATTTTCGACAACTGGAACATACACATCCACGTTCCAGAAGGTGCGACGCCCAAGGACGGACCATCAGCAGGAATCACCATTGCAACCAGCATCGCCTCTGCCCTGACCCAACGTAAAGTGCGTCGCAACACAGCCATGACCGGCGAAATAACGCTTCGAGGAAAAGTACTTCCCGTTGGCGGCATCAAGGAGAAGATCCTCGCTGCCAAACGTGCCGGAATCACAGACATTCTGATGTGTCAGGAAAACCGCAAGGACATTGAAGAGATTCCTGAAGTTTATCTCAAAGGCGTAGAATTCCATTATGTCGAAAACGTACAAGACGTATGGAACTTCGCATTAACAGACGAGATAGTAGATAACCCATTGGACTTCACCATCCAAGACGACAACAAAGACAGCAAATGACATTTGAACTGCAACATACAGATTCTGCCAGCGACGCACGAACAGGCCTTATCACCACAGACCACGGACAGATCAAGACGCCAATCTTCATGCCCGTAGGAACCGTTGGAAGCGTCAAAGGCGTACATTTCTCAGAACTCCGCGAACAAGTCAAGGCACAGATTATACTTGGAAACACTTATCATCTCTACCTTCGGCCAGGACTGGAAGTGCTCCGTCAGGCTGGCGGACTCCATCAATTCAATACATGGGACCGCCCTATCCTAACCGACTCCGGCGGTTTCCAGGTATTCTCATTGACTGGCATACGAAAACTCCGCGAGGAAGGCTGCGAATTCCGTTCACACATCGACGGTTCCAAACACTTCTTTACTCCTGAAAATGTGATGGATACCGAACGCGTGATAGGAGCAGACATCATGATGGCCTTCGACGAATGTCCACCAGGACAAAGCGACTATAACTATGCCAAGAAATCGCTCATGATGACCCAACGCTGGCTCGACCGATGCATCAAGCGACTCGACGAAACCGAACCACTTTACGGCTATCGTCAAAGTCTCTTCCCTATCGTACAAGGCTGCACCTATAAAGACCTCCGCCGAGAGGCTGCCAAATTTGTGGCAGACAAGGGTGCCGACGGAAATGCTATCGGAGGATTAGCTGTCGGCGAACCCACAGAAGTGATGTACGAGATGATTGAAGTGGTCAATGAGATACTGCCCAAAGACAAGCCTCGTTACCTGATGGGTGTAGGAACGCCACAGAACATTCTCGAAGCCATCGAACGTGGTGTTGACATGTTTGACTGCGTCATGCCCACTCGCAACGGCCGTAATGCCATGCTGTTCACCTATGAGGGCACAATGAACATGCGCAACAAGAAATGGGAGGCAGACTTCTCGCCCATTGATCCCGACGGCTGCGACATCGACCGCATACACACCAAAGCATACCTCCACCACCTGTTCAAGGCTCAAGAGTTACTTGCCATGCAGATTGCCAGCATACACAATCTGGCATTCTACCTGCGCCTTGTGACCGACGCACGCCAACACATCGAACAGGGTGACTTCGTGCAATGGAAGCGCTCGGTGATTGACAACCTTGGTCGTCGAAGATAAGAACCCTACAGACACACTTAACGATGAAGAGAAAACTCAAAGAAATAGCTGCACGTATCAGACGCATCTGGTTGCGCCTACTCATCCTGCTTCATCCCATCATCAAATGGCTCAGGAAACTCCCCTGGCACAAATTGCGATGGATGAAGAAATGCAATCCGCTGCATTACATCAAGCGCATCGACTGGTACATCATCAAGAAGTTCATTGGCACATACATCTACTCCATTGCACTCATCATCTCGATATCTATCGTGTTTGACGTCAATGACAACCTCACCAAGTTCACCAACTATCACGCACCATTGCGTGCTATTGTGTTCGACTACTATGCCAACTTCATCCCCTATTTTGCCAATCTTTTCTCGCCACTATTCGTTTTCATAGCGGTCATCTTCTTCACCTCTAAACTGGCAGGCAACTCAGAGATTATTGCCATGTTGGCGTGCGGAATGAGTTTCAAACGCTTGCTCCGCCCCTATATCATCTCTGCGGCACTCATCGCCATGCTCAACTTCTATCTTGGCGCTTACGTCATCCCTAAAGGAACGGTAGTCCGCCACGACTTCGAATCGCTCTATAAGAATAATAAGAAGAATACATCGGCAAGCAATATTCAGTTGATGGTTGATAAAGGTGTCGTCGCTTATATTTCACAATACGATGATGTCCACAAGACCGGATTCGGCTTTTCACTCTACAAATTTGAAAACAAGAAGATGGTAAGCCACATGACTGCCAGCGTTATTCAATACGACACGATTTCTGATTCGCGCTACCATTGGAAAGCACGCAGCTACAAGATTCGCAAACTGAAAGGATTGAGAGAGGAAATTCAAAGTGGCACGGAACTCGACACCCTGATCCAAATGGAACCGATGGACCTCATCTTCTCCAAAGGTCAGCAGGAAACATTCACCTCTCCTGAACTCAGACAATACATCTCGAAACAACAGTCTCGCGGTTCAAGCAATGTTGTACAATATGAGGTAGAATACCACAAGCGCATCGCCTCGTCATTCGCCTCCTTTATCCTCACCATTATAGGTGTTTCCCTATCTTCAAGAAAGCGGAAAGGCGGCATGGGACTATACTTAGGCATTGGCCTCGCATTGTCGTTCGCCTATATTCTTCTGCAAACGGTATGTGCCACCTTCGCTATCAATGCTGACACACCACCGGCCTTAGCCGCATGGATTCCAAACATTCTCTATGTGTTTATAGCCTACTATTGCTACCGACACGCCCCTAACTAATAAATGATTAAATTAAAATAGGAAAAGTGACATTCGAAGAAACATACCTCAACGATAATATCCTCGACGCACTCTATGACATGCGCTTCGAGGAAATGACTCCCATCCAGGAACAATGCATTCCGCAAATTCTCGATGGGCGCGACCTTATCGGTGTCGCCCAGACAGGAACAGGAAAGACGGCAGCCTATCTCCTGCCCGTACTCAGCATGCTTGACGATGGTGGTTTCCCACACGATGCCGTCAATTGCATCGTCATGTCTCCGACTCGCGAACTTGCCCAACAGATTGACCAAGCCATGCAAGGTTTCGGCTATTATCTCGACGATGTGTCGAGTGTTGCCATCTATGGTGGAAACGACGGTTCTCGCTTTGACCAGGAGACCAAGGGACTTAAAATGGGCGCCGATGTGATTATTGCCACCCCAGGACGCCTTCTGTCTCATATTCGCATGGGACATGTTGATCTCTCCCGTCTTTCATTCTTCATCCTCGACGAAGCCGACCGCATGTTGGACATGGGATTCTCTGACGATATCCTGCAGATTGCAAAACTGCTGCCCGACAATCACCAGACCATCATGTTCTCTGCCACCATGCCCGACAAAATTCAGCAATTGGCACGTACCCTGTTGACCAACCCTGTCGAGGTGAAGATTGCCGTATCAAAACCGGCTGAAAAGATTCAGCAGTCAGCATACGTATGCTACGAACCACAGAAGATCAACATCATCCGCCACCTCTTCAAGGCAGGAGAACTTCAGCGAGTCATCATCTTCTCCGGCAAGAAAGACAAGGTAAAGGACATTACTCGCGAACTCAAACGCATGAACATCAACTGCGCACCCATGCACAGCGACCTCAGCCAGCAGGAGCGCGACGATGTCATGTATCGGTTTAAGACGGGGCAGGTAGATGTGCTCGTTGCAACAGACATTGTGTCGCGAGGCATTGATATTGACGACATTTTGATGGTCATCAACTATGATGTACCTCATGATGCAGAAGACTACGTCCATCGCATCGGACGCACAGCACGTGCGCAACGCGATGGTGTTGCCATCACTTTTGTCTCTGAATTGGACATGCGTGCCTTTGCCGACATAGAGCGTTTCCTTGAAAAGGAAATTGTCAAGATTCCTATCCCTGAAGGATTGGGCGAAGGTCCTAAATACGAGCCCAATGCGCCACGTAAGAACACGCGCGGTCGTGGTGGTCGCAGCAACAACCGTAAGCCTAACGGCAACAAAACTCGCAACAAGCGACGCAGCACCAAGCCATCGTCAGGTGAGCAACCTTCCGTAAAATCCTCCCAAGACTCTGTGACAAGCACACAGTCGAAAGACGGACAACAGAAGCGCAAACGTAGAAGACCCAATGGAAATCACCATAAGAAATCCAATACGCCTCAAAGCAAGATCACTCCTGCCACACCAAAGTCTGAAGCTTGATAGCCTCTTTACGGTAAACAATAAAAAAATGTTTTTGCAGTAAACAATAAGAACTTACGATAAACCATAAAAATCATCCCGTTGGACTTGTCCTCTCCAGACACTCCAACGGGATGATTGTCTTCATGTGGTTTCCACAACCTCTATGCGTTTCGCTCAACCATTTTACTTATAACATTCTCTTATGCGCTGAGCCAAAACGCGTTATGACAGTCGGAAATCATATCAATCCATAGCCACTACTTCACCGTCGCAACAGAGAAATAGTGTTCTCGTAAAGGTTTAGTTATTTTCTTACCTTTAAGAACTATAGTTTGCTTCAGTCTGATGTCCTGTGAAGAAGAAGCCACCTTAACTTCATATTTACCAGGATCAACATTCCATTGACGCTTTCCATTGTTAGAATAATAACCAAACTGCTCGGTATAAAGTTTAATCCCAACAGTTTTTGTTTCTCCAGGCTCAAGCGTCACACGTGCAAATCCTTGCAATTGTATCGGTCGGATTTGTTGTTTTTTGTCTGTTGGAGAGAGATAAATCTGCGCCACCTCATCGGCTTTCATCTTTCCTGCATTAGTCAAGGTAAATGTCAATTCCACCGCATCGTTATCAGTAGGACACTCCTTAACCATGTTCAAATTTCCATACGAGAACTGCGTATAAGACAGTCCGTATCCAAACGGCCATTCTATGCGTTCATCCTGTTCGATTTTCTCATTATAACAGATTGGTTCATCTATTTCCGTGTTGGGATAGCTCACCGACAATTTTGCAGACGGCGAAATTCTACCATAAAGGATGTCTGCTACCGCATGACCACCCTCTTCACCAGGGTACCATGCTTGTATGATAGCAGCGCATCTCTTAGAGATTTTCGAGATAATCTGTGCACGTCCTCCAAAGACAACGAGCACAACAGGTTTTCCTGTTGCCAGCAGTTTTTCCACAAATTCCTCTTGCTTACCAGGTAAGCGTAAACCTTGTCTGTCTCTGTTTTCTCCGCAAAGCATTACATTTTCACCCACCGCAGCGATAATCACATCACTTTCACGAGCCATGTCCAACGCCACTTTTTGATCAGCTTTCTCCCCAGAATCCACCTTACGGTGCAACAACTGGTATTCCCATGCACGCTTGTCACCTGTCTCTGCATATTTCGTCTCTATCTCTTCCGTCCAGTCGCATCCCCGAGCATAAGCCACGTCAACCCCTTCTGGTTTACGAGTTTCCATAGCCTCCTTCAGTTTCACAATCTTCGGCAGATTCTTGTCGCTCCACTGTTTCTGCCATCCTTTCCAGAAATAGAACATGCTTGGGAAAGAATAGTCTCCACACATCGCCCACATAGAATTGGCATTAGGCCCTGTCAGCAGAACCCTTTTGACATTTTTCAAAGGCAAAACCCCATTGTTTTCAAGCAACACAACAGACTGTGTGGCAATATCGTATGCCGTTTTTCTTTCTTCCTCCGAATCAAGCACCACTTCATCATCGCTATAGAGATAACGATTCTCGTCCATCATTCCTGCCTGTAGTTTGAAACGTATGACATTCTTGACAGCTCGTTCCACGACTTCTGGTTTCACCAGTTTTTTCTCAATAGCCTCTTGCAAATACTTATAGTTGTCACCTTTTGGAAAATCAACATCGTTTCCCCCATTAATCGCAGCAACCGCTTTTTCCAGTGGAGTGTCAAGGTTGGGAATCTGGTCAATGGCGGTATAGTCGCTCACCACCATCCCTTTGAATCCAAGGTATCCTCTTAGAATATCATTCAAAATTTCGCTGTTAGCCACACATTTTATACCGTGTACTGCATGATATCCAGGCATGATGACTTGACTTCCCGCCAGTCGGATCATCGTCTCGTGAGGCAAGAGAATTTCTTCCATCATCACCTTTTCGTCAGCATCTCCTCCGCCACCATATCCAAGATAATGCTTCGAGCACACTCCCACTCCTTTCTTCAGGTCCCCCATCTGCAACCCTTTAGCAAATGCCGTACCCATCATGGCCGAGAGATACGCATCTTCACCATAGGATTCTTCAAGTCTGTTGAAAGACGGTATTCTACACACATCCACCATGGGCGACAGTGACAGAATGCCTCCCATCCTTCGCAAGTCGTTTGCTGTCTGTTTGGTTTTCAGTTCAGCCAATTCAGTATTAAAGGAACAAGCCTGTCCGATTTGCTGCGGATAGATTGTTGCATCTTGCGTATTAACTCCCGATAGCACTTCTTCATGAAACAAAGCAGGAATGCCATTCGGTGTATTCTTTATAATCCATTGCTGCAAGGCAACAACTTTTTTTCTGATGTTATCAGCAGATTCAAGATTCTGACTTGCATATTGTGAGAAGTGTCCGATACCGTTAGGAATGATTTTTCTGCATTGTGCCGTATCCAGCTGACCATTCTGATCAAACAAGTCATCCATATAGATACTTCTCAACTGTGCGATGCGTTCCTCTTGCGACATTCGTCCGTAGAGTTCATCAACCTGTTGTTCTATTGTCTTCTGCTGGTTGCAAGCCACCAACATCGTAGTGCACGCCATAGTGGCCATAATTTTCATTTTACCCATACCACATAATCGCTTTTACGTTCAACCTGTGGTTTCAATGCATCAGGCGCAGCATATCCCACAATACAATTTCCAATACCCTCATATTCATCCTTTATTCCGAGTTCCTGAAGGATTTGTTTTCCCTCTTCCGTCTCAAAGGTCTCCTTAGCCCGATGAATCCAGCAGGAGCCCAATCCCAGACTTTGTGCTGCAATCATCATATTTTCCATGACGAGAGTACCGTCATAGACTCGCGTTGCCACATCCTTTTTAGCAAGCACCACCAGAACGACAGGAGCTCCATAGAACGGGTCAGCATGTCCGCTGGTTGTATTCATGTTTCTTGCCATGACGATATCGAGGTTTATCCTGCTCAACCTATCTCTCATTTCTTTGTTAGTCACAGCCAGTATGATAGCCGCTTGCTTGTTCATTCCCGAAGGAGCATAGGTTCCAGCTTTGACAATTTGTTCTATGAGTTCATCAGGAACACTTTTAGCCATATACTTCTTTACGCTTCTCCTTTCGATGATGTCTTGAATAGTTTTGTTCATAATCGGTAGTTTATTGTTAGATGGTTTGTTTCTTATCTTGCAAAATTACAAAAAAAGCAAGAGAATCAAGATAGAATGGTATAAAAGATAAAAAAAGACTGATATCTTTATGATACCAGTCTTCTTTCAATATGTATTTCTTATCTATTAGTTCTTGAAGAAATCTTTTACTTCCTCGTTGGGAACCATCTGCTCATCGAAGATGTAAGCACCAGTCTTAGGGCTCTTTACCATCTTGATAACCTTTGAATAAGCGCGACCATCCTTTGAACCTTCATGGAGGGTAGCGACGGTTTTCTTTGCCATAGTCTAATTGCTTAATTATTTAATCTCCTTATGAACGGTCATACGTTTCAGGATGGGGTTATACTTCTTGAGTTCCATTCTCTCGGGAGTGTTCTTACGGTTCTTGGTCGTTACGTAACGGCTTGTTCCGGGCAGTCCACTCTCTTTCATTTCTGTGCACTCCAGGATTACCTGTACACGATCGCCTTTTTTCTTGCTTGCCATAGTTTAGTCTCCTATCACTTTAATATCCTTCCAGTCCACGAAACCTTTGGCAACAGCTTGCTTCAAGGCTGCATCCAGACCTACTTTATTAATCATACGCAGACCAGCAGCACTGATCTTCAACTGAATCCAGCAAGCCTCCTCTACATAGTAGAATTTCTTGCTGAACAGGTTAACGTCAAAGCTACGCTTTGTGCGGTGCTTTGAGTGAGACACATTATTACCAATCTGTGCCTTCTTTCCTGTAATCTGACAAATCTTCGACATTTCTATCTACTTTTAACTTGTTCCTAAATTGTAACTTACTCCAAACAGGTTGCAAAATTACAAAATTTTCTAAACAACAAAGAACCCTACTTTATATTTTGGTGTAATATTAACGTTTTTTAACGCTATCATACCATTGTCTGTTCTTCTTTCAGAAAATCGAGAAACATTTGCATGGCTTTGTTGGTTGCAATGGCCAGATTGATGTCTCTTCCGTGGTCTTCCTGCACCATGAAAGTCACCTGTCTGTCGATATCTCCACAAGCGAGCCAGATCGTGCCGACGGGAATCTCTTTAGTTCCTCCGGTAGGTCCAGCGAATCCTGTTGCAGCAATGGCATAATTGGTATTGAGTGTCTGACATGCTCCCTTTACCATTTGTTTGGCAACTTCTTCACAGACAGCAGTTTGTTCTTCGAGCACTTGTGCGTCAACATGCAGCAGTCTTTCTTTGATCTCATCGACATACGACACCACTCCACCTTTGAAGTATTTCGATGCTCCCGGTGTAGCGATCATGGCTTCTGCTATTCTTCCTCCGGTACAGCTTTCTGCAGTTCCTACGGTTTTTTCCAATTCCCAGAGTATCTGACTGATTTCACGACTGATAATCTTACTTTCAAAATCCATATTCTTTCTTTTTATTTAAAGGTAACTTTACTGAAGGCAGGCGCATCGATGGGACACGTCTCTCCGTCCAGATATTTATAGTATCCTACAATACCTATCATAGCAGCATTGTCTGTTGTATAGCTGAATTTAGGTATATAGATAGTCCATCCGTATCGTTTGGCATGATCGTGGAATGCGTTTCGCAATCCATTGTTTGCGCTGACTCCTCCTGCCACAGCCACATGTTTGATTCCTGTCTGCTTGACCGCCATCTTCAGTTTCTTCATCAGGATATCGACGATAGTAAATTCGAGTGAAGCAGCAATATCTTCTTGATGGTGCTCAATGAAATCGGGATCCTCTTCCACCCATTTCCTCATATTATAGAGGAATGAAGTCTTGAGTCCAGAGAAGCTGTAGTTAAGACCTGGGATTTGCGGTTCAGCAAACTTGTACGCTTTAGGATTTCCCTGTCGTGCCAGTCGGTCTATGATAGGTCCGCCAGGGTATCCGAGTCCCATGACCTTTGAACATTTATCGATGGCTTCTCCTGCGGCATCGTCGATGGTTTGTCCGAGCACCTCCATGTCGTTATAGGCGTTAACCTTGACAATTTGCGAATTACCTCCGCTGACGAGCAGGCAGAGGAAGGGCAATGGTGGTTGCTGATTGTCATCATCGCTTTCTTTGATGAAGTGAGCCATCACGTGACCTTGCAGATGGTTGACGTCGATAAGGGGTATTCCGAGCGATCTTGCAAATCCTTTAGCAAAGCTCACTCCGACGAGCAACGACCCCATGAGTCCCGGTCCTCTTGTAAATGCCACGGCGGTAAGCTGTTCCTTGGAGATTCCTGCCTTTTTAATGGCTTGATCCACTACAGGCACCACGTTTTGCTGATGTGCTCTTGACGCGAGTTCCGGCACTACGCCGCCGTATGCTTCGTGTACGGCTTGTGATGCTGTTACATTTGAGAGCAGCACACCGTTTTTGAGTACAGCTGCAGATGTATCGTCGCAGCTTGACTCAATTCCCAATATGTAGATATCTTTATTTTCCATTGTTTAGTGTGACAGTATTTCTACTCCATGTTCTGTCATCAGCAGGGTGTGTTCCCACTGTGCAGACGGTTTCTCATCTTCTGTAATAACTTCCCATCCGTATGGGTCGTCAGCATCGATAAAGACCTCCCATGTTCCCATATTGATCATAGGTTCGATGGTGAACACCATTCCCGGTACGAGAAGCATTCCGAGATGTTTCTGTGCGAAATGGCACACTTCCGGTTCTTCGTGGAATTTGAGTCCCACTCCGTGTCCGCAGAGGTCTCTCACCACTCCATAGTGGTATTTTTTGGCATGTTTCTCAATGGCTTTTCCTATTTCTCCCACGAATCCCCATGGTTTAGCGGCCTCCATGCCTATTTCGAGACATTCTTTGGTCACCTCCACGAGTTGTTTCTTTTCAGGAGTTGTTTCGCCAATGATAAACATTCTCGAAGCGTCGGCATAGTATCCGTCGAGGATGGTGGTAAAATCTACGTTGATGATGTCTCCCTCTTCAAGGATATCTGTTGCCTTCGGAATACCGTGACACACCACTTCGTTGATGCTTGTACAAACGCTCATGGGGAATCCTTCATAGTTGAGACAGGCAGGAATGGCTCCGTGTGCTTCGCAGTATTCTCTGCAGAGTTTATCTATTTCGAGCGTTGACATTCCTTCGTGTATTTCCTTTTCTATCAGGTCGAGCACTCCTGTGTTGACCACACCCGACCGTCTGATTCCCTCTATTTGTTCTGGAGTCTTCACAAGCTGGCGAGTGGGTACCAATACGCCTTGATTCTCCAAGTGCATAATTTTCTTGTCAAATTCTGTCGGCTGTACGCCTGGCTTACAATGCCATCTTCTTTTTACCATAATAAAAAAACGTTTTTACGTGGCAAAATTACTAATAAGTGTCAGAATAACCAAACAATTCGTTGAAAAAAACGGTATTATCTGTTACTTCCGATTCTGTTTGATGATGCTGTAGGCGGCATAGAGTCCGAGTTCTCCTGCCTTGCTGAGGTCTGCCACAGCCTGTGCCTGCTGTTTGAGCGCGAGTCTTGCTATTCCTCTGTTGTAGTATGCTTCAGCCAGATGTGAATCCATCTCTATGGCTTTCGAATAGTCTTCTATGGCATGGAGATAATCTTTCCGTTGCACATAGACATTACCTCGGTTGTAATAGAGGATTGCGCTGGGATTGTTCTCAATAGCCACACTCAAGTCGGAGAGCACATTGGCAGTCTTCATACTGATGTCAGTACCCTGCGAAGCATTAAACGCGTTGAGTCTTGCCTGGCAGACAGCTCTTTGCCAATAGGCGAGTGTCTGTGTGGAGTCGAGTTGTACAACAGCCGTAAGGTCGTCTATCGCTGCTTCATTATTCTGGGTATCTGAATAGGCTACGGCTCTTATCAGCAGGAGTGCTGCTTTTTGTTTTGCGTCGTGACATTTGTCGATCGTGTCAGCCACCGAGTCTATCAGCGCGAAGTAGCGGTTTGTGGCAGCTTCGTCGAGTGTGCGCAACTGTCGTGTCACATAAAGCTGTCGTGTGCCGCCTTCGTTTCTGTTGAAGTCATCCACCCGTTGGTCGAAGGCAGTTGTTGCGTTCATCCGTTCTACGTCTTTCTGCATGGCGAGCACAAACATAGGAAGATAGTCAAGCGAAGCCTTTCTGTTTTGCACCCTTCCCCGGTAGTCGCTTTGATATTCGTGTTCCACCTCCTGTACATCTTCCACAGCCAGTTGGTTGTATTTCTCGATGTCGAGGTCGCTACGTTTTCTCATCTGTTTTTTCGAGAGTCTCGGCTGAATGCCCAAGCGTTTGTTCATCTGTGCTTTGAAGATTCTGAATTCGTCGAGCTCTGCCTGTTTGCTCATACCGAGTTTTCTGTAACAGTCGGCACGGTGTTGCAGTCCAAACCAGAAGTTTGGAAATTCCGCAATGATTTTCGTATAGTCCCTTATGGCACCTCTGATATTTCCGGTATTCTCCAGCAGGAGTGCGCGGTTGAAGAGTGCCATGAGGTTATTGGGCTCCAGGTTGAGCACGAAGTCAAAGTCGAGGATGGCTTGGTTGTCATCTCCCACCTGTGCCCTCAAGAGCCCTCTGTTGTAGTGTGCGAGGAAGTTGTTGGTATCGAGGTCGAGCGCAGTATCATAGTCTGCCATGGTTCCCCTGAGGTTATTGAGGTTGAATCTGGCAATGGCTCGGTTCACATAGCAATCCACTCGTTTGGGCATGAGGTGGATGGCTTTGCTGAGATACTCGTCGCTCTCTTTCCATTGATGCCGTGCCATGCTGATGATGGCTTTCTGACTCCACAGCGAACCGTCGTATGGGTCGATGGCAATACTTTTATCGAGAGCGACAACAGCTTTTGTGGTGTCTTTCTGGAGCATATAGACCTCTGCCTGCATGGCATAGACTTTCGCATTCTTGCTCCATCGGGTGAGCATGGTGTCTATCTGTGCCAGTGCCACATCATACTCTTTCTGCTGAATATGACAAAGCACTCTGTTGTGCCACAGGTTTCGGTTCTCCGGGTCGTATTTCAGTGCTTTATCGTAGTCTTTCACGGCTCCGGCAAAGTTGTCTTGTCTGATGCGGCAGAGTCCTCTGAGTTCATAGACGCTGACCACAAACGGGTTTCTGTCGAGTGCCTCGGTACAGTCGTTTTCTGCTCCTTGGTAGTCGTCGAGATAGAATTTCGCCACACCTCTGTAGAACCATGGTTCGTAGAGATACGGTTTTGCCGAGATCACCTGATTGAAATACTGTATGGAGAGCACATAGTCTTCATAGTAGAGTGCCGACTGTCCTACCATGAGCAGTCTGTCGGTATTAAACTGTGCCTTGCCGGTCATTGACGACAGGATCATAAGTGCAACAAGCAGAAGTTTCTTCAAACCTCTGCCCGTTGTCGTTGTCTTAATTACCCTTGTCATCATGTTTACAATCCGTTTTTGCTTTACCTTATTACGGGAGCCTGTTTCGCCTGTATGTCTTTTGTGGTCAGTGATTATTTTCTCACCGCCATTTTAGTTTTGTATCCGCAGCGCACACGCCCTTGGAGCAATGCTCTCATCTTACTCTTGATGAGTTGTTTGCGGAGTGGAGAGATGCGATCCACGAAAACCTTGCCTTCGAGATGGTCAAATTCGTGCTGCATCACGCGTGCAAGGTATCCTTCCACCCATTCGTCGTGTGGTTGCATTTTCTCGTCGAGCCATTGCACGTGAATGCGTGTCGGTCTGGTCACGCGCTCGTGGATGCCTGGCAGCGAGAGACATCCTTCTTCCGAGGTGTCGGTCTTGCTTTCATCGTATTCCACGATATGTGCGTTGATAAACACGTTTCTGAATCCTTTGTATTCAGGGAAGTCATCGCTGATCACATCGAGGTCGATGACCACCAGTCGTATGTCTTTTCCAATCTGTGGTGCAGCCAGTCCGATGCCCTCGCTCTCTGCGAGTGTGTCCCACATGTCGGCAATGAGTTTATCGAGCTCTGGGTAGTCGGCAGTAATATCCTGTGCCACCTTTCTCAACACCGGCTGTCCATATATATAAATAGGTAGTATCATTTCTTGTTGCTTTATTCGTCGTCACGATTTCCGTGCGCGCATATAGTCCTGCAGTATGATGGTGGCACTGATTTCATCCACCAGCGCCTTGTTTTGCCGTGCCTTTTTCTTCAGTCCTCCGTCGAGCATGGCTTGATGGGCAAGTACGGAGGTAAAGCGCTCGTCGAAGAATTCGATGGGCACATCGGGCCGTGCCTTTTTCCATCGGTTCACAAACTGCTGTACGCGCTGCAGGTTTTCGCTGGGCTGTCCGTTGGGTTGTCTGGGTTCTCCTATGACAATGCGCTCCACGGGTTCGCGTGCAATATAGTCGTTGAGGTATTGGAAGAGTTCTGCCGTGGCTACTGTTGCCAATCCTCCTGCAATGATTTGCAGAGGATCGGTTACAGCGAGTCCGGTTCTTTTCTTTCCGTAGTCTATCGAGAGTATTCTCACGCTAAGAATTTTCCTTTTTTATCCGTGGTTCTTTTTATTTGTTGTAGAGCAACCAAGCGCCGTGATACTTTCCCTGGAGTTCGTTGCGGCTTGCAACTGCCTCACCCTTGGTATCAAACGTGGTAGCCACTACGCGGAAGGTGCCACCCTGGGTGTTGCGCACGATCTGTGCATCATAGCCGGCATTGCGGAGCTGCTGCTGCAGTCCTTCGGCGTTGGCCTGGAGTGAGAACGAACCTACCACTACGCTGAAAGCCTTAAGTCCGCTTCCGCTGATGAGGGTTACATTCTCCTGACGCACGTTCACGTTGTCGGTATTGTCAACCACCTGTGTGTCGTTGGCAGGTTTGGTCTCTACGGGTGCCACTACAACAGGTTCTTCCTGTGCGGGCTGCTGCTGTTGCTGCTGTTCTTCTTGTTGCTTGGCTTTCATGTAAGCCTGCTTGTAGGCGCTGTCGCCTGATTTACAACTTGTGAAAGCCATTGCGGCACACAGTCCTACACATAGGATAATTTGTTTCTTCATTGTTTTATTTGTTTTAATTTTATAATGCTTTTTGAATATCATCTGCGAAATTACAAAATATCGTCCAAACTTGAAGAGAAAAGGTGCATAAAGTTTGTTAAATGGTATCAAATCGCATTATTTTATGAAAAAATATGGCTAAACAGCACGATGTTTTCAAAAAGATTGCCTATATTTGCAGCAACAAACATTATCAACCCTTTAAAACGAAACGACTATGAAGAATTTAGGATTTCTCGGTGCATTCCTCGGTGGTGCTCTCGCCGGAGCCGTAGTAGGACTGCTGTTAGCCCCTGAAAAGGGTGCCGACACTCGCGATAAGATTACCGATGCGGTAGATGACTTCATGAAGAAGCATAATATCAAGCTCAGCCGCAAGGAGATGTCTGACCTTGCCGCCGATATTGTTGACGCAGCACCTGAAGTAAACGAATAATGCTGTCGAGCGACAAGAATGTAGAGACCATCGGACAACTGGTGCAAGCCGTTATCCGCTATTTGAACCTCCAGAAGGAGACCATCAAATTTGATGTGGTCGGCAAACTGGTACAGTTGCTGACGGTAGCCGCTTTGGCTGCCGTTGGCTTTCTGCTGGTCATTGCCATTCTCCTCTATTTCTCTTTCGCCGTGGCATTCTGGCTGTCGGCATCGTTAGGCATGACCATGGCGTTCATGCTGGTCAGTTTGGCTCATCTGCTCTTGCTCGTGGTCGTTTTCATCTTCCGAAAGGCATGGATAGAGCGCCCACTGGTGAAGATTCTTGCCAACATCCTGATGAGCGACGATCCACAATAGTAACCATGTGAGAGGACTTATTCTTATGCAGACCAAACAACAACAGGTGGGTATTCCACAGACCTTGGAGGACATTCGCGCACGACGCGAACAACTCGCTGAAGAACTTGCTCAGGCGCGCAGCGAGATTAGCGGTCATTGGCACCAACTTGTCACTCCCCAAAAGACCAATACGCGCGGCGAACTTGTTGCTGCGCTGATTTCCAATGCCGTTACGGCATTCGACGCATTCCTCCTTGTGCGCAAACTGTTGCGCGGCTACCACACCCTTTTCGGTCAGCGCAAGCGCCGTTAAACGATTTCCATTGCCCATGAAAGATGCCATCCTTCTGTTACGGCCATTGCAGTGGGTGAAGAATTTCTTTGTCTTCGCCCCTTTGTTTTTCAGCAACAACCTGCTGAACAGCCATTATTTCCAACAGACACTGTGGGTGTTTGTTGCATTCTGCTTCGTATCGAGCAGCATCTACTGTTTCAACGACATCCATGACGTGGAGAACGACCGCCTCCACCCCAAGAAGTGTCACCGCCCCATTGCCGCCGGCAAGGTGAGCGTGGCTATGGGCTACGTTATCATGATGCTGACTCTGGCAGCCAGTCTGATCACAGCCTGTCTCTCCGACTGTAACCACCTGCCCGTGGTCTGCGCCATGCTCGTGGGCTACTGGCTGATGAACGTGGCATACTGCATCCGCCTCAAACAGTACGCCATCCTCGATGTGGCAATCATTGCCGTGGGCTTTGTCATACGCGTACTGATAGGTGGTTTTGCCACCGACATCATCGTATCGGGATGGTTGGTCATGATGACCTTCCTCCTGGCACTCTTCCTTGCCTTTGCCAAGCGCAAAGACGATTACCGCATCTACGAGCAGACGGGCACCATGCCGCGCAAGAGTATTGCGGGCTACAACTCCCAGTTTATCGACCTCTCCGTCACCATCGTGGGCACCATCACCATGGTGTGCTATATTATCTACACCATGAGCGACAGCGTGGTGAGCCATTTCGGTTCGTCCTACGTCTATCTCACCAACGTATGGGTATTGGCAGGACTGTTGCGCTATCTGCAAAACATGCTGGTCTATCAGCGTAGCGGCAGTCCCACCAAAGTACTGGTGAAAGACCATTTCATCCAGACGTGCATCGTTGGCTGGGTGCTCTCGTTCTTCTCCATCATCTACCTCTGATTCTCTGTCTCACCTCATGAATACTACGTTTTCCACCGACAACCGCCAAGGGGCTCCATTGGTCAGTTTTATCATCACTTACCACAACGAACCGGCTGACATGCTTCATGCGTGTGTCGAGAGCATCCTGGCATTATCGCTGGGCGACAGCGAGCGCGAGATTATCATCATCGACGACGGATCGGACGTGAGTCCCGTCAGCTTTCTGACCGACTGCATCGACGAGGTCATCTATGTGCGACAACGCAATATGGGACTGAGTCAGGCGCGCAACCGGGGCATCGACATGGCACACGGTGATTTCATCCAGTTTGTCGATGCCGACGATGCCATCATTGCCCCACCCTACGAACAGTGTCTTGACCTCGTGCGCTATCAGCAAGCCGACCTCGTGATGTTCTGCTGTTCCGACACCTCAGAGACGACCTTCACCCCTGTCTCCGTCTCTCCTGTCAGTGGCAGTCATTTCATGCGCGAGAGCAATATCAGGGCTGCTGCATGGGGATACCTCTTCGCACGCCGCATCCTCGGCAGCCTGCGCTTCGAACCCAACATCTACCACGAAGACGAGGCATTCACCCCGCAACTGCTGTTGCGTGCAGAGCGCGTCTTCAACACGCCCTACAAGGCTTACTACTATCGGGCACGCCACGACTCCATCACCAGGAGCAGCGACCAAGACACCATCAGTAAGCGCCTCGACGATACGCTGACAGTACTCACCCAACTCTATCGGCTGACCGATAAGCTGTCGCCTGCCGACCGTCCTGCCATGGAACGGCGCATCGCACAGCTCACCATGGACTATCTCTACAACACCATCATGCTGACGCGTTCAGCAAAAAAGCTCGATGCCACCGTCGGCGCCCTCCGGCAACAGGGACTCTTCCCGTTGCCCGACCGCCCTTATTCCAAGAAATACACGTGGTTCCGACGCCTCGTGGGTAATGCCATCGGACGACGAGCGCTCCTCGCCTCCTTGCCGCTCCTACCCCGTCACTGACCCGTCTCATCCTCCTATTCCATCTCCTATGCGCATCCTCCTCGTCAACGACTACAGTGGACTCCATGCCAACCTCAGTCAGGGGTTGCGCAGTCTGGGTCATGAGGTGACCGTTGTTTCCAACGGCAACGGATGGCGCAACTATCCTCGCGACATCTCGGTCATCAGAAGGTCACCCTCCCACATCGACGGAGTGCGCTACCTACTCAACCTCTGGACGCGCATCCTTCCCCGACTCACAGGCTATGATGTGGTGCAGCTCATCAATCCCATCTGCTTCGACCTGCGTCCCGAACGCCTGTTTCCTATCTACCGCTTCCTGCGACGCCACAACGGCAAGATGATTCTCGGAGCCTTTGGCGAGGACTCGATATGGGCAAGAACCTGCATCGAAGAGAAACCGCTGCGCTATAGTGACCATAACTTCGGCAATATGGTGCGCACCGATGCTGCCTCTCAAGATCTCCTTGACGTCTGGGTGAATACCCCTCACGAAAAACTCACCCGACATATTGCCAACGACTGCGACGCCATCGTAGCATGTCTCTACGAGTATATGGCGTGCTACCAACTGCACTATCCTGCCAAGACCCATTTCATCCCCCTGCCCATCGTACGCCAGACGCCACCCACTATCCCGTCTCATCCACGTCTGCGCCTGTTCATCGGCATCGACCGCAAGCGTAGTGCCTACAAGGGGACTGACATCATGTTGCGTGCTGCACAAGCCATCGTTGAGCGTTATCCCGACCGTGTAGAACTGCGCACAGCATACTCCGTGCCTTATGCCGAATACCAGTTGATGATGAACAATTCCGATGTCATTCTCGACCAGCTCTACAGCTATACGCCATCCATGAATTCCCTCCTTGCCATGTCCAAAGGCATTGTCGTTGTAGGAGGTGGCGAACCCGAAAACTACGAGATTATCCAGGAGAACGAGTTGCGTCCCATCATCAACGTTGAACCGACCGAACAGAGTGTCTTCCATGCCCTTGAGCAGTTGGTGCTCCATCCTGAGTGTCTGCCACGTCTCAAGCGCGAAAGCATCACCTATGTAGATCGCCACCACGACCACCTGAAGGTTGCCCGTCAGTACGAAGCCCTCTACCAGTCCCTTTAAACAGATTCTCTTTTAATATTTAAGATTGCTGCGCCATAAAAATCCACGGATCACATGGAGTGTTTAGGTTATAGGTTATGGGTTATGGGTTAGAGGTTATAGGTTAGAGGTTATAGGTTAGAGGTTATAGTTGAAGATTATTCTAAAGATTTTCGTTAAGATTTCGTTTAAGATTTACACCATAGGTTATTTTTGTCGCGACTCGGCAAAGAATAAATTTTTGGATTTATTCTCTGCTCTCACTGCTCCAAAAATTCGAGCCTGTAAGGCGATCCATAATAAGATCCTTCCCAGAAACGAGGTATTCGAGCGCATTTTGGTCAGGGATTTTTGTTAAAGATTTTGTTTACTATCTCCCTGAATTACAGATTATTTCTTACGAAGCAACATCTTAAAAAAGATTTCCTCCAAAGATTTCTAGCCTTCAGGCTACCCCAAAAAATACCGTTTCCCAAAACTGTTATCTGTTATTTGTAACGCAAAAAATTCGTTTTTGGAAACTGTCAACTGTCAAACTGTAACGCCTGTAACGCAAAAATTCATTTTTGGAAACTGTCAAACTGTAACGCTTGGTGTGAATTAGCGTTGTCCAAGAAACAGGAACAGTCCTCGCGAAACCTATTTTTCCTTTCCAAAAACTGTAATACTGTAAGCTGTAAGAACTGTAAGAACGCAAAAAAACTGTCCCTGTGACATCCAAATGCAATGAAATTTGTAATTTATATATTGGTGTAACGTTTTCTCGCCCAGTCGAAGGCTAACTTTGTTGAAAAATAAAAATATGACAATAAAAATAAAGAAAGCCACCGCCCGAATGATGATAAATCAGCGAGCAAAATGGCGTAAGCTGGCTGAAAAGCCTGCCAAGTGGAATGGGGGGTATGCTGATGTTACTTATGAAGATGTCTGGGACCTCAATGACCGCTTGGCAAGTATCATCGCCCGTCATCTCCATGCTTTTCTCAAAGCAGCAAAGGGACCGTATGGGGGATGTCCTGTCGTTTTGGACAATGGTGACTCGGATGAAGCCTATAAACGCTGGTTACAGATTATTCGCGATATGATATTTGCTTTTGATCACTACTCATCCAGAGAAATGGATAGAGATGCCGATGAATCAGAACCCCATGTTGTTGATGTCCGACAGCGTGTCAGGAAAGGTATGCAACTTTTTATTGACTATTTTGACTATATTAGGATATAGAAAGCTATTTACATGAAAGAGAAAAGAAACTTACTGAAGTTTATCTCCTACCACGACAAGAAACATCTTGTAAAGTTGGAACAACGGATTCTGCAACATTATGAAGATGCAAATCATTATGATAGGTATTCCTTCTTGCTCAAGGCAAGAAAGGATTTTATTGACGGTATTGTGCTGGAGCATCAAGATGTTTTCCTTACGGATATTATTGCTTTCAACGAAGTCCTAAGTTTGGCTTTGCAGCAGATGTACCATCATGCACATCTGGTGTGGGACAAGATAAAAGACGACAGTTTATTTGGAAGCAGCAAGGAACTTGTTGCGCGTTGCTTTCTTCCGAGCCAATATCCAGTCCAGCACCCTGTTCATAGGAAAAACAGTGAGGCACTCTATTGTGCGTTACAAGATTCGGGATGGAACAAATTCTATGAAGACGGAGTATCGTTAATGCCTTTACGATTGGCAGAAGAACTGGATAAAGAATCTTTTGAGTCTTACATTGGTTTGGATTGCCCACCACCCAACTGGAATGAGGGGCTTGACCAGGAACTGACCAAAGACTTGCACCTCATTCGTCAGTTTAATCATTTGTTTGAATACACCAATTTTGCCCTGACCGATTTTATCTAT
>OQVU01000149.1_pt1 | contig 22250 bp, 16 predicted proteins | sample 1691611 | NCBI WGS metagenome assembly OQVU01 (sample SAMN03418272, study PRJEB22391) | human gut metagenome | biome: human-gut; feature: organic feature; material: feces | host: Homo sapiens | place: Tanzania | collected 2013-01
GCTCCTTGTTCCGGCCCCATTTGATGTCGGCGAGCGAACTGCCGTATGCGGATCTGGTCGTGGAGTCGACGGCGCACAGCTCGTCCTTGTCCAGCCTGTCGGCTCTGTACTTGAACAGGTTCATCCTTTCGGTCTCGGAGATGGAATGCGTAAGGCGGGTTATCGTCATCGGGGTAAGCTCCCTTGAGGACGGAGCCTTCTCCAGCTTCTGCCATCTGGCCGCTCTGCTCCAGCTGTTTCCGGTCGCGAATGAGTAATAGGCAAGGGTGAGGACATCATTCACGATTTCCGCGTTCTCATGGAACGTCGCCATCAGGTCCGTCCGGAGCCCCACCTTGTCCGCGACCTGCTCCATGAGCCAGACATCGCCATAGAAACGATTGACGTCCGCACCCTCGTATGCAGGACGGCCTTGCCTGCGATTGCTCTGAAGCTTATCTATTTCGCTGAGGTCCCACCCTTCGGGAAAGATCAGCCTGGCCCGTTCCTCCGGAGAGGCGTACAGGTACTGCTTGCCCGGGATAAACTTGAGACCATCCGTCACAGTGCCCCAATGCAGGCAGGAGTACTTCCTCTTGCCGTCCCCGGTCACGGTATACGGATGAGTCGTCGCATACATGTAACCTCCGTTCTTGTGAAGCGACATCCGATAGACGCTGTCCGCTTTTGTGAGTCTTGCCATATCTATTGTATTACTTATACAAATGTATAAATAATAATTTGAATATGCAAGGGCGCTCTTGTGATTTATTCAATTGTTCCCCAATCTATTACTACAAGTATTGCGGATTAATTATACAATTTAATGTTAAACTCACGATTGTAAGTCTTGTCCTTAAAATTGCCCTCAAGTAAATCTGAGATATAAATCATACAAGGAACTTTAGGCTTCGCATAAGTGTCTGCAACGATTGATAATCCTATATCCATATTATTTTGATTTTATCTAAAGATTGAATTTCCTGGTGGAAGATGACAACAGAAATGAGTAACCAAAAAACTTTTATTTTATGTGTGTTCATTTGCCAAATCTACTATCCATATAGGATTTTGCCGATTTAAGATTGGTGTATCGCCGACATGAGGAAGGTAAGGCTTCATTTTCTTTGGATAACTCGCCATTCTCGTCATATTCCCATACCTTTGTCGTATATTCATCCGCTCTTCTGATAACCTGCTTAGGTATGCCGTTTTTATGAAATATAACCATGGTTCCTATCCAATCATGCCCGGATCGGTACCCAATCATTTTGGGAGTGCCTTTTTTATCAAAAATAAACTGTGGCCCCTCCAATATTCCGTCAAGATAAGTAGAAATGTTAATAGTCGCGCCCTTGTCATTTTTTTTGACGAATGCACCGTTCCTCCTTTTACCAGCCATTTGTGTCAATGTCTTGATCCCACCACCACGATAGTATGTGGTGTCAACTCTGCAATAACCATCAAGGAACGATATCGGTTTCTCCTTCTTTGTTTGTTCCTGTGATGTAACATTCCTCCCTTCCATTCGGTTGATAGTCTGGGCCGCGATATTCATGTGAAGCCAATCGTCACCTCTGTCAAGCATAACAATAGTTGTATCTTGTGTTACTTTCGCAACAGAGAGAAGCTCGCCAGAGTCGTTCATGTCATAGTTATATGCAATGTTATCTCCCATCATAGTGGACTCATAGGATGACATTCGTCCCTCAGCACCATAAAAGCCCATTGCAATGGAATAACTGTAGTCGTAATTATAGTTGATAGACAACAATGTGTTACCTGAAAAGGCACAACATATATTAACATTATCAATACCATAAACACATGATGTAAGAAGATCCAAACGGTCGTTAATTTCTATCATTGGCCCGAATGGTGTTCCTTTGTACCTTGTGACGATAGCCTTTAGATTCCCGTTAGAAGTTGTATCAATCTCAAGGCTTTGACTCGTTGCTCCATAATATCTTGCTTCTGAGCATGCCAGGAGCAGAGGCACAGTCAGGATCACTGACTTACTTATGATTTGTGACATTTTCATCGCATCTACATCAGAACTTCATCGTTGAGAAATTATATTCTTAAGCGCCTTGAAATAAGCAATCGAATCCAACGGACCTCTGATGCTATCGTCGTTTTTATCTATTATCCAGAAATAGTCCACTATGCCAGCTTATCACAAGTACCGAAGGACGTGTCCTACACATATAGGCAATCATAACAGATCATGCTCCTGAAAGAGGCGGATGACATCGGCCTTGAAGCGCTCTTTGTCAAAATCGGCAGCCTTCTTCGAAAGACGGTCGAGGTTGGAGAGGGACTCCACCACCTTTCTCGCTATAGTACGCTTCGCCTCCTCGTCAGTGGCTGCGATGAATGCGTCATACTCCTCGAAATCAATCTTGAAGCCACAGGTGTAAACCCCATAATAGTCGGCGAAGGTATTGTCCAGCCTACGCAAGTGTAAGTGTTCGACAAATCTATGCCTAGGAATTTTAGTAATATGCTCTAATCCCGGTATAGTCTTTACTATTTTGCACAATATCCAATAATGGTTGATGACATTATAATTTCTATCTTTCAACCCACTCTCCAACAAATTTGACACATCAAGTATGCATTCGGTTTTATGTTCCGAATTCGAGTCTAATGATATTGATAATCCTATGTCCATACTCACTATTTTAATTGTATTATAAAACAACTAATTCAGATTTGCCATATAGAAAAACCTCTGGCACATTGAACCCTATTATCTTGCTTACAAACGAAGCCTTTTCAACAACGATGTATTTGCTAAAATCATCATTCTTTTCTCTGTACACTACAATGTATTTGAACGACTCCTGTGGTTCTAATCGTTTAATGAATGTTCTCCCTAAGATTGTCTCGCTGCTGTCCTGAACGACATTATCGGTCATCAATGTTGCCAAATTAAAATCATTATGAGGGGCAAAAAAGTACCTATGTATCCTTTTTTCACTTTTCCCTTTATGATTGTCAAAATCTATCCACGTGAAGTACGGCTCGTTTGATTGATTCTTTATACGATATTCGACCAAAGTGATTTGGGCACTAGTTGAATCATTTGTATAAGAATATGACTCAACTTGCACTTCAATATCCTTTGCCATATGCAATTGGCATATCATCATTAACGACATTAATAAAAATTCTTTCATTTCATTAGATTATTATATGTTTCTTTTCTTGCTTTAAGTATCATTGATTTTAATATGACGTTGGTTTCAGTCATACCTTTTGTAATATGCGATGCTCCATGATGGTCACCTCCATTTCTGACATATAGTAAAGCATGTCCATAGCCCTCATGACTGAAGGCTTCTGCCGCGCCAATCTTAGATAACGAGGGGTGTATTATAACCTCAATGGCATCAGTTGTTGAGTTTTGTTCACCTTCGTTGTCTGGAAATAAAGTTTTACCATAAAAACCTGATTCTCCTGTTGACAAACTACTGATAAACTCAAAATTTAGGTCTTTATCTTCAGGAAACGATTCATCAAATGGGAAATACGACATGTGCGCTGTGCCCAACTGCCCATTTTTACCTTTGAAAGAGAACTTATCGTCTAAAATAACACTGATGACTTTATTAGAATTCACTAATTCCATTAGGCTCTTAAAATTCTGACTTTCGCCCGAATATTGTGAAAGAAGAACTCTATCAACCTTTCCGTTTTTGTCAAATTGTACATATTTTCGAGCATCTTCTGGCAATGTATTCCGAATCATATCCAACTCTGTAGAACTATGTGGGATTACTTCCTTGCCAGAATAATCAGTCAGGTTCACCGGATTCCCGGCGCAGTAGGCGTACGGGGAGACGGAGTAGTACTTCTCGGCGAGGGGATCTTGGGAGGTGAAGATGCCGTGGGTGGTCTGGTAGCGTGCGCCGCTGTCGTACCATTTGGTGTCATGGCTTATCTCGTATTCCTTGCCGCCGTAAAGGAAGTCGTTGGCGTATTCCACGGTGCTGTACGAGGCAAGCTCACCGTACGGGAGGTAGTCGTACTCCCCGATGGCGGTCCAGCCGTCCTTTACCTTGGCCCTCGTGCTGCCGAGGTGGTCCCGGAGATACACCACTGTGGAGTACCGTCCGTCGTACCCTGTCAGAATCATGCCTCCACCATAGGACACTCCAATAAGGGTATGCTCGCTGGCCTGACTGTACAGGAACGGTCCGGCGTAATAATAGCCGCTGTAGGTCTCGTCCATCACCGAACTTATCTTCGTGCCGTCGGCAAGATAGGTGAACCATGTCTGGTAATCACCGTCACCGTGAATGATGCTTGGCATGTTCAGGATGTCGTATTCGGCGGTGATCAAGGATACCCCGTCAGAGGTGAGGTTTCCGTTGGCGTCATAGGAGAATCCGTCATTCGCGCGTCTGTTACCATCGTAGGTGAACAAGAGGCTGTCAGGATCCGCGCCGTTGGTCCTTGTCATGGAGAGGATGTTGCCGTTGCGGTCGTACCTGATGTCCCGCTCGGTGTGCGTGTTTTTCAACGTGTCACCGACATATTCCATGGCGTCCGTGAGGCGGTTGAGTCCGTCGTACATGAATCGGTACTCCCGTTTCGGGGATGTCCCTCTGCTCCATGACCAGGAGGATATGCCTCCGGTGAAACTCGGCTCCACACCTGGGGACGCATCATAATAGCCGAGCCTTGAAGCGTAAATCCCATCCTCTCCCAAAGTGGCGGACCTCTCATCCTCCCAACCCTGCAGATTATAGGTGAACCGCTCGCGCAGCCGGGCTCCCGTGGCCGTTCCGTCGGAATGCACCTTCGTGACCAGCCTTCCAAGATTATCATACCTGTACTCAACGTTCGCGGTGTGGCCGTTCAGGTCTGCCGACTCCGTGAGTATCCGTCCGTCCTTGTCGTATGTGAACGCACGTGCGTAGACATCATTGTTCTCGTTTCCCGGCTCTGAATATTCGCTCTGGGACGCTAAGAGCCGCCTCTGGGTGTCGTACCTGAAGCTTGACTTCAGTGTCCCTGACGGCCGCCGCTCGACAAGTTGGATGACATTGCCACGGTTGTCGTAATAATAGACCCTTTCGGCATATGGCTCACCATTGGTCGTGGACACCTTCTCATAGGCCAGCCGGCCTCTCCAGTCCAGATTGACCATGTCCGGCGTGACGAGATCCGTGATCTCATCGAAGTACATATCCTCTCCAAGATCAGACGGGATCCTGTCGTAGGAATATGCCCGGAGAGTGTCGCGGTTAAGAGTCCCGCTGAGGGTTGCAAGTCCCTCGCGGTCGAGTTCCGGCAACATCGCTGTCCAGTCTGTAGTGGTGGCGTCCCTGATGACGCTTTCAGTCAGGACTCTGCCTACTTCATCATAAGTATAGTAGATCCAGATGCCCTTGTCCCTCATGTTCTGGTCCTGCGACATGATGAGATGTCCGGCGGCATCGTGCAGTGTCAATTGAAGACCTGCTCCTGGACGATACGTGGCGGTCAGATTGCCTCGCGAGTCATACCTGTACCTCCAGCAATATCTTCTCGCCAGATCCCCGTCGACAGGAATGCTCACCCCTGTGACCGGAAGCCGTACATAGCCCTCCGGGCTGACCGCCCAGCACAAGTTCCCACGGAAATCATACCCGAAGAGCGTCCTGGCCGCGCCAGCGCCTGTCCCGGCGTCGACGCGGATTGTCCTCCCGTCAAAGTCTTTCCATTTGGTGGCCACCCTGCCGTCACCGTCAGTCACCCTCTCACCGTACAGGCTGCCTGCCGGATAATATCCGACCACAGTGGCATCGCCCGTGACGGCATCCACATCCAGAATCTCGATCTCGTCAGCCTTGTTCGTGATGTATTCAGTGTTCGATGGATGCGCCGACAATGTCGCTCCGGGAAGGAACGACCGCAAAGGCCGTCCGCCCGGGCAGTCCTCGTACACTGTCTTGCCGTAGGCAATTGACCCGTCATCAATCCCGAACGCCGTCGCGTAATATGACTGCTGTCCGGACAGGGCATCAGTCATATAGGCCCCGTCGGCCGCGCCGCCGGCGTACGGCAGATACCGCCTGGTCTCGTTCCCGAAGATGTCGTGGCCGAAAAGGGAGACCATGTCGAAAGGACAGGCGCCGCCGCCGACATTGATCCTCTGCTCCGGATATCCCAGGCCGTCATAGTACATGACTTCCTTGGCGTTCCCGCTACGTGACGGAAGCTCGGATATTATCCAGTTCCGGCTGCTGTCAACAGACAATCCGGCACTTGGAGCGTCCATGTCGGGGACATCGGGCGATTCCGGATTCGGCTTGGGAGTCGGATAGTCATCACCGGGATCTTCGTCCTGCGGTGGGTCTGGAGTGGCTGCATCGCGTGGCATCTGGATAATCTCCACAAATGTCGCCTCGTCCCCGAGATAGGCTTTCCTGGAATATTGCGCTGACGTGTTCTCAGAGTAGGATATGACAATGTTGACATTTCTCGCGTCGACCACCTCGATGTCAAGGACCCTGATCCAGGTCTGTCCGGAGCCGTGGAATCCCATGTCAAGGTTGTCGGCGATGATGGACCAGTCGGTGTCGGGTGAATATGGTACCTCATGCGGCACCCGCAGCTCACCGGCGGAGGCGTTCACCTGATAACTTCCAGACACGGGAACGCCGAGGGCGTCGTCCCACACGTGTACCTGAGCGACCGAATTGAGCGCGAACGCGGTGAGGGCACATATAATTGATATGATGTATCGTCTCATAGGTCTGTGAAATTATTGGTTTGTCATGTTGTACCCGTATTTCCCGATGATGTCTCCGGACTCTATCACGGATGTCAGGCGGCCGAACTCATCAAGCCCGTAGATCGTCTCCGTCAGATCCGGTTCTTTTGCGGACGTCATCCCGACAAGAGGATTCCACGTCCAGAACCAAGCAAGGCGGTGGCCGCTGGCCTTCACGGTTTTCATAGTCATATGCAGTCCGGAGTAGCCCCATAGGTATGTGGCGGTGTTGCCGAGGGCATCCTCGACCTCCGTTGGGTTGCCGTAGCCGTCATACGACTTGACTGTAAGGATTGTCTCGTAGCCAGTGACACTTCCATTGGTGGCGATAAGGCCGTGCCTTATTGAAGAGGGGAGAAGTCTGCTTTTCCCGTTCACCGTGAAGAGGCCATAGTCAAACCGCTCGTCCGATGTGGTCTTGCCTCCGACGGTGACTGTCCTGCCGCTTATGTATGATGGATAGTCGTTCCTGTACTCGATACTCGTGACCACCGCACGGCCGCGGCTGTCGGTGGTGGAGAAAGATGACGGCCGGCCGGTGTTGGAGGTCTCGGTGATTTCAACGTGTGTGGTCCTCATAGGCGTGTGATCACTCCCAAAAGATGTCGTTGACTGTCTGCCGACATAGGCAGACCTCCGGCTCAGGATTCTGTTGAAGACACGTCCCTGTAATATGGAGGGTACGGTTGTAGTCATCTCGGACTCACCTGGAGTCCAATAAAACAATTTGTTTTCCGTATCTGACACCTTGCCGCCGTTCTCCACAGTACCGGTGTAGATAGTAGTACCGGTCTCCCGTCCTGCGCAGAGAGACCCGTTCCGCATCAGGCTCTCAGGAAAGTCTGAGCCCAAGTCGTAGAATATGAAATTCCAGCCGTCCCGCGTTATGATATCCGACGTGGAACTGTGGTATGTCTCCTCGTATGGCCCGTCCGACCGCAAGAGGAACCTGTGCTCGGTCACGGACTTGGCCTCACCCCCGATCTCGTCCGAAACCTCCTCCAAAACCCTGGAATAGCCGATGTGTCCGCCTTGAGATTGGCCGGCCAGGTATGACACGACCTCGCGCTCGATCGTAAGGGCCGGAGCCTCCAGCCGGTACTTGTAATACACGTGAGGCTCCTCGTAAAGTATCCCGGAGCATTTGCCGGTAGCGCTCAAGTAGCGGAAACGGCGTGAGAGACGGAGGCAGTCTCCAGAAGTGTACGTGTCTATGCGTGCCACGCGCACCCCGCCGGTCACGGTCTCCGGAATAGATTCCTTTCTTCCAGGCTTGCTGGTATAGCTGTTCTGTTCGTAATGGTATTCAGAGTGTCCGCCGGTAGGGTAGGTCATGCGTTTCAGCATAAGGGCGCGTGTGCCCTCGAAATCAAACTTGTGGCGGCTCTCCTTGAGTCTCATCGAAAAGATCGGAAGGCTCTTCTCGTTTCCATCCGGATCCTGGACCTCCCTGGAATAATAACCATACCAGTCCTCCTTCCATGTCGGCTGTTGAGGGAACCAGCCAGTGTTTCTCTCTTCGTCATAGTATTCAAATGTGTACCTTCCCTCTCCCGACAGCCATACGCTCTTCAGCAGGCTTTGATTCCCTATGGGGGTATATGTCATGTCGCAGGACCGGACGCGCCTGTCGAACATGTTGTTCACAAGAAATGACACCAGCCTGTGGGATTCGTCGTAGGTGAAGAATATGTTCGCGCGTCCCTGGACCCTTATCATTGTCAGCAGGCTCAGGTCGACCCTGTTGGTGACCGTGCCTTTGCGGTGCAGTCCGTTCCCCGCCCACGTCTCGTGCCTATTCCCTCCCGCGTCCGTGAGCGTCAGGTTGTCAAGGCATACGGCGTTGGAGATTGTCTCCATACAGCCCGCCACTTGATATATGAACTCCGCCTTTATGCCGCGATTGGATTCTATTCCGGTAAGTTTCCAGCAAGAAATGCTTGCCTCGCTTTCCGGTGTCTCGTCTTCCGCTCCCCACGATCCCGAACTTGTGCAGGTGTCGATGTGCCCGAATGTGTATTTGTACCCGTCGCCGGTCGTTATCGTAAAAGTGGTGCGCAGCGGCGACACCTTGTTGTAGTTGTAGGTTATCTGAAGTTCTCCGGCCGGTGAGTCTGAGTTCAGCACGATGCATTCCCCGTTGTCACCGAGAATGAACGACCCGTTTATCCCTATGAAACTGAAGTGATATAGGTCGGATTCCGTCTCGAAGTTCCTTGACGATGACGAGGTGACCTCCTCTTGAAACAGGACGTACTCCCTTCCTATCTCTCCGGAATAGGCGTAATCGACGGGCTTCATCTGGCCAGACGAGACATTCCTCGCTCCGAAACCGTACACGTCCACGCTCGTCATCCTGTTGTAGTCGCGCAGCATCTGCTTCAAGACTCCGTGCCCGAGACCGGAGGCCGATGCCAGGGCGAACACGTTGTCCACCGAGCCGTCCCCCTTGGTCTTGGCGGCATAGGTATGGGAGGTGGACTCGTCAGGCAAACCACGGACCTCACGGGTGATCACGCCGCCCACGTTGAGGAACCATCCCGTGCCGACGCATCCTGGTGTGCGTCCCGGCCTGAAGCCGTCACCGTTGTAGGTGATTGAGATCGGAATGGTGAAATCCCTGTCCTTGTACGTGTAAAGGTTTATGGCATATGATGCCGCACCGGTGTACATATTCACGTATGATTCATTTCCATAGCGAATCATCGCCTGGACATCAGGAGCTGTCGGGCAGAACTGCGCCTCTGGGATAGGGGTGCCGTGTGCATATTCAGGAAGGTTGTCGCCATCCGCCTTTGCGTTAAACGGCAGCGCAAAAGCAATCGTGAACGCAAGGGGAAGTCGGAATAGATTAGCTTTAAGAGATTTGATGATTAGTTTTGGCATGATATTTTGTGGTTTTGTTTGCATCTTGGCTGGTATGCTTTTCTGGCATACTGTCGCAAGTTACGAAAAAAATCGAAACGCACAAATCATAGAAATGTTATTAAGGATAAGGTCAGACTATGATGCGGTTTGAGGACCATAAACGGGCAATATTGCTCCAGTTGAGGGCAAAAACACCTACGACGGCAGCATTCTATGAAGAAAATGCTGCCGTCGTGAGTGATAAAAGGGACTGATGACCGTTCCGGCTGACTGTTCTGTGTGGGACGGCGGTTGTTATTTCTCCGATTCAGTGATCTCAGTCATGACCTTTTCGGCTTTGGCGTAGCCGTCGGCGGGGGCTTTCCACATCAGGGCGACCACAGCGGCGCCGACCAGACCGATGATCACGGAGACGAGGAACACGGAATCCCATCCGAAATGCTCGGCGAGGTAGCCGAAGGTCACACCGGAGATGGCGGTGCTGGCGTACCCGAATATTCCCAAGATGCCGTTGGCGGTGGCGCAGGCGTGCTTGGTGGCCTGCTGGGAGGCGGAGGTGCCGAGAAGAGCCTGCGGACCGTAGATGAAGAAGCTGGAAAGGCAGATGAATATGGCGGAGAGCCATGGCATTCCGGCAGGGGACTTCCAGAACAGGAAGAACGACAGGGTGGCGCCGACCGTGCAGATGAAACAGGTCCTGTGCGCGCGGCTCTTCATGAACTTGTCCGTGAACCATCCGGCCAGCAGCATTCCGGCGATGCCTCCGACCAGCTCGGAAGCGGCCACGACAGTGCCTGCGGTGGAGATCTCCATTCCCTTGTACTGTGTCAGGAAAGTCGCGCCCCAGTCAAGGATCGTGAAACGGACCACGTAGATGCAGAAGTTGGACACTGCAAGGATCCAGATCAGAGGGTTGGCGAACACCATACGATTGACGAAAGACTTGAATGACTTTCCGGACATATTGTCGGCCAATGAAGCGTCAGAGGTTTTATCTTCAGATTTCTCGTCCTTGTCCATGTCCTCGATTTCAGGAAGTCCTACGGACGATGGCGTGTCTTTCAATGTTAAGAACAGCGCGACGGCGCCCACGAGGGCGATGGCGGCGGGAACAGCGAAGCAAAGCTGCCATGCGCTGTAGCCGTAGTGCTTCAGGAGGAATCCGCAGATCACGCTGATGAGTCCGGCTCCGATGGAGTGGGAAGCGTTCCAGATGGACTGCTTGGTGGCAAGCTCGGAAGGCCTGATCCAGTGGCACATGAGACTGATGCACGGTGGCACTCCCATGCCCTGGAAATAGCCGTTGAGAACCCATAATGTACCTATGATATAGACCAGCGTCATCGTGGCCTTGCCCTCGGTGTCCAGCACATTCATGAACGAGTTCATGGACGGGCTGAAGCATATGACAAGATTGGTCACGGCTGACAACACGAGGCCGAGGGACATGAGCTTCCTGCGGCTGAACCTGTCGGCCAGAAAACCGTTGACGAAGCGGGATATTCCATAGATGATGCCATTCAGGGTCAGGAATATACCCAACTGGACCTTGGATATTCCCAATTCCGCCTCAAGCGCCGGCATGACCACGCTGAAATGCTTCCTGACAAAGTAATATAGCGCATACCCTATCATCAATGTGATCAGAGTGCGCCACTGCCAGTAGTTATACTTCTTTTCTGTCTGCTTGTCCATAATATTCGTTCATTAATATGTGATCCCTGTCCGGCACGCGTCACTGTTGCCTGGGGGCTGGAGAAGGCGGCGCCGGTGTTGTGCGATATGGCGGCAAATGTAGGGATTTTTCGGAGATATTCAATAATTGGCCGAAAAAGGCTATCTTTGTCGGAATTTCGTAATAGGCGGGATTCCGTAAAATGATGACACAAGAACAAAAAAAACGTTTCCAGTATTGGCAGTGGCGCACAATCATCGGAACGATGATCGGCTACTCTATTTTCTATCTTGTACGTAAGAACTTTTCTTTCGCCATTCCTGGTCTGACCGCTGAATATGGCATCACCAAGGCCACGTTCGGAGCTATCCTCGCCATCGCAAGTTTCATGTATGGCGTGTCCAAGTTGATAAACGGCTTTCTGGCCGACCGTCTCAACGGCCGCTGGCATCTTGTCACCGGATTGTCCGTCAGCGCGTTCGTGAACATCCTGTTCGGAGCGGGTGCGATGATCTGCGCCTACTTTGTCGGGGCGGACTACGGGCCGAAGTTTGTCAATTACCTTGTCATCCTGTTCGCTGTGCTTTACGTTGTCAACAATGTGTTCCAAGGATGCGGATTCCCTCCTTGCAACCGTCTGATAACCCACTGGGTACCGCCTCACGAGCTCGCTACCAAGATGTCCATCTGGAACACCTCGCATTCTGTCGGAGCTTTCCTCGTCGCCGTGCTTTGCGGCTACATCATGGGGCACACCGGAGTGGACATGAGCGCTGACGCTGAGGTCCGCGCACGTGTCGCCGAGAACACGGCGAACATCACCGCGTCGATGGATCCGGCCGCGGCCCAGGCCTATGTCGATTCCGCTCTGCGGCACATCGGGTCCTGGCAGTGGGCCTTCTGGATTCCGGCCGCTATCGCTGTACTCGGTGTGATCTTCATCATCGTGACCTTGAGGGATACTCCTAAGTCGGTGGGGCTTCCTGAACTTGAGGGCACGAAGGTGGCGGACAAACATGATGAGGCAGAGAAGAAAGAGTTCAGGCAGTTCATCATCAACAAAGTCATCAAAAACCCTATCGTGTGGATTCTGACGCTGGCTGACTTCTTTGTGTATATCGTGCGTATGGCTGTGCTTGACTGGGGACCATCCTTCCTTCAGGAAAGCCGTGGACTGTCTCCGGCGCTTTCAGCATGGACGGTCGCCATATTTGAGGCCTTCGGCGTTGTCGGAATGCTTGTGGCCGGAGTGGTCTCCGACAAGTTGTTCCACAGCAAGGCACAGAGAACCTGCGCGTTGTGTATGGTTGGCGTTATGGCGTTCCTCATCGTGTTCTGCCTTCTCCCGGCATCCACAAACCCTGTTGTCCTTATGCTGGTGCTTGCCTGCATCGGTTTCTTCCTCTATGGCCCTCAGGCTCTCATCGGTGTCGTGGCGTCCAATCAGGTGACCCGTCGTGGAGCTTCCTCAGCCAACGGAATCATCGGTTTCGTGACTTATCTCAGCCCTATCATCTCCGGATTCGTGTTCGGCCACATCGCCGACAACCCTAAGTTCGGTTGGGAGGGGGTGTTCAAGATCATGATATTTGTCGCCGCTCTCGGTCTTGTCACCTTGCTGACCCTCTGGAACAAGAAGACTGACGGCTACGCTGAAAACCAGGAGTAAGAGGTTACTTCTGAATATTCATAAAAAAACTACCGCCGCGAAGTTGTGATCCTTCACGGCGGTTTTTATATTCAATGAATATCTCCCTATTTCGCGTCGAACGCGAAGATGTGCGCCTGTTCGGCTCCCCATGTGGATGTCACCACGAGACGCAGTTCCTTGGCCTTGACAGGCTCGTCGAATTTGATGTGCCTGAGGCGGAGGTAGTTGTCGGTGTCCTCGTAGAGGGTGATCCACTCGTTCTTCACCTTGGCTTCGACCTTGAAACCTTTCGCCATCATCTTAGGCATCTCCACGCGCTCTGTGGTGGCTTCAAGCTTGCGCATCCTCTTGCTCCTGTACTTGAAGTCGGAGTCGAAGATGATGCGGACACCGGTCAGTTCCACAGGCTTTTTCCAACTGTAAACGATGCTCTCGTCGCCCGGGGTCACCCACACGCCGTTGTCCTCTCCGTCCCATTTGCGGTCGATTCCGTTGCGAAGAGGCAGGTTCGAGTCGGCTGTGGTTGCGGACATCGTGAGCTCTGATGGCTTTCTCCACCTGTAAGGCAGCATGCTGTCATCGTCCTCAAGCATGTCCTGAAGCTCGGCGATGTGATCCTTGCGGACTCCGGCCGGGGTTGTGCCGTATTTGATCGCGAGTGCGGCTCCGGTTCCGGCAGCCTGTCCGAGAAGGGCGCAGGTGGACATCACTCTGGTCGAGGACAGTCCCATGTGTGTGGCGGAGATGTCACGTCCGGCGAACATCAGGTTCGGCACGTTGACCGAATAGAGGCAGTCGAACGGGATACCGAAACGTTCCGGAGTCGTGTGCTCGACCGAGAATATTCCTTTTCTGTGGAAAGCGTCCGGATGGTGGTTGTCCAATGTCCATCCTCCGTAGGCGATAACGTCCGGGAAATGTCCTCCGGACATCACGTCGTTCTGGGTCAGGATGTGAGGGCCGATGTAGCGGGTGGACTCACGCTTGCCCGGAAGCGAGCCGATCCAGTCGAGGTCGTAGTTCTTGCAACGGCCGTCAGGGTTGTTTTTCATGTATTCCCAGACACCGTAGGCGATGCGCTTGAGCTCGTACTGGATGTCGTTGGCGTCGAAGATAGTGTTCAGGTTGCCGCCGAACTCGATCCACCAGAAGTTGTTGTCTTTCGGGTAAGGCTTCTTGTAGTTGAACTTCACTCCCGGGATTGTGGACTTAGGCTTGTCGTAGTTGAAGTCATCGTCCGTGAAATGGTAGGCCCATTCGGGAGCGGTGAACGGATGATCCTCGTCTGTCTTGCGGAGCTGGAGCAGGATGGAGTTGCCCATTGTCTTCGCGTCCCCGCCCTCGTCAAGGAAGGTCTCGTCAAACTCGCTTGGCAGCTCGCGTCCGTGGCGGTATTTCGCTCCGGAGAGACGTAATATTCCATCACCGGTGCAGTCGGCGAAGATTGTACCTTTTATAAGGTATCTGGTGTAGGCGTTGATGTTCCATGCCTTCACGGCGGCGATCCTGTCACCGTCCATCACGACATCCTCGACTGACGTGTTGAGGAGAAGCTTGATGTTCGGCTCCATCACCACTGTGGAGTAGATGGCGTCATCCCAAAGGGTGTAGCGGAGGAGCGGGTTGAAGCGGAAGTTCCTCATCTGCATTTCCTCAAGCAGACCGGCCTCGGCGTTCTGGTCGCCCTTGGCTCCGACTATTCCCATCCTGACTTCGCTGGAGGCGTTTCCGCCGAGAACAGGCCTGTCCTGCACGAGAATCACGGTCGCTCCGTGCCTTGCCGCGGACACGGCGGCGCACACTCCGGACAGTCCGCCGCCGGCGACAACGATGTCCGCGCTCAATTCCACATCCTTGATTGTCTTTGCGTTCTGCTCTGTCAGCATTCCCTGGGCATAAGCCGTCGTAGAGGTCAACGGCATCAAAACCGCCGCTAACGCTCCGGCAATAATAGAGAATGATTTTCTTGTCATTTTTCGTCAGTGTTATTTTCCCTCAAAATTAGCCAAAATATCGCTATGAGACAATTATTCCGCCGTTTTTCGTAACTTTGCATGATGACCGACCAATGTCGGTGAATTAACTACAGTAACGTGCCGACGCATTTTGCCTGATGCTGAATACGCCGGCGGATAAAGTCAAGAAATACAATGAAAACAGCAATTCAGTTCGGAGCGGGAAACATCGGCCGTGGATTTATCGGTGCCGTGCTTTCAAAATCAGGCTATCAGGTAGTGTTTGCGGATGTCAACAAGGAAATAGTTGACAGGATCAATGCGGACGGGCAATATACCGTGCACATCAAGGATGTTGAGAGCGAGGATATCCTCATCTCTGGAGTCTCTGCCGTGGATTCGTCAACGGACGCCGTGGTGGAGAAGATCAAGGAGGCGGAGTTGATCACGACAGCCGTAGGTCTCAGGATCCTCCAGTTCATCGCTCCGGCTATCGCCAAGGGAATCATCGCCCGCAAGGATTCCGGAATAGAGGCTCCGCTCAACATCATCGCGTGCGAGAACGGGCTCATGGCGTCCTCACGTCTCAAGGAGGCTGTATATTCCCATCTGGACGAGGCCCAGAAGACTTGGTGCGTGGAGCACGTCGGTTTCCCGGACTGCTCGGTTGACCGCATCGTCCCTCCGGTGAGGAGCGAGAATCCTATCGATGTCGCCGTGGAGAGATTCTACGAATGGAATGTGGAAGAGAAGGCTTTCGTCGGTCCGGCTCCAAAGGTTGAGGGAATGAATATGGCCGATAACCTTCTGGCCTACATCGAGAGGAAACTTTTCACTCTGAACACCGGCCATGCCATCACCGCATACCTCGGCAAGATGAAGGGCTGCACGACAATCACAGACAGCATCGCTGTTCCTGAGGTTTATGAGACCGTTCATGCCGCCATGCAGCAGAGCGGCGAGGCTCTCGTGAAGCAGTTCGGTTTCGATCATGAGGCTCACTTCAAGTACATCGAGAAGATCATCGGACGTTTCCGCAACCCTTATCTTCAGGATGACGTGAACCGCGTGGGACGCGAACCTATGCGCAAGCTCTCCCCGGATGACAGACTTGTGAAGCCGGCTATGACCGCCAAGAGTTTCGGTCTTCCTTACGACAAGATTCTGCTCGGTGTCGGAGCCGCCTTGCATTTCGACAATCCAGAGGATCCGCAGAGCGTCCAGATGCTCGACCTGATCAAATCAAAGGGACTTGAGGCGGCGGTTTCCGAGATCACCGGAATCAATGCCGGGGACCCGATGGTCGCTGAGATCGTCAATGCCTACAAGGAAGTGGAAAGAATATAATCGGCTGCTTTTTGCGTGAATATTCAAATCACATGAAACGCATATTATCATTCTTGCTGCTGGTCGGCATCGCTGTGGCGTCAGGTGCACAGGTGAAGGTAAACTGCGGCCCTTATCTGCAGAATGTCACGGAGGACAGTTTCACGGTGGTCTGGACCACGAACGGGCCGGCTGTAGGTTGGATTGAACTGGCTCCGAACGACGGTACGAATTTCTACAACGTGGAGAGACCTAAATATTTCGACCTCAGAGGAATGGGCAGGAAGCCGATCGGTACGCTCCACAAAGTCACGGTCTCCGGCCTGAAGCCAGGCACCACATACAGGTACCGCGTGATGTGCCAGGGCGTTCTCTCGCAGGAGAACAGAGCCAGAATCCTCTACGACGAGGGTTACGGGCTGGATCTGAAGAAAAGGCCTACCAAAGTTACCACAAAGGCTCTTGAATATGACAAGGTCAAGTTCGCCGTGGTGAATGACATGCACGAGCATGATTCCGTGATGCAGGTACTTTTCAAGGACGCCAAGGACAAGTACGATTTCGTCTGCTTCAACGGCGACATGACCTCGGCTATCGACAGCGTGGCCGAGATCCGCATGCACTACATGAACACCGCGTCCAAACTTTTCGCTTCGGACACTCCGCTCTACCTCTGCCGCGGCAACCATGAGTACAGAGGCAACGATGCCATCAAGTACCTTGACTACTACCAGACTTCAACAGGAAGGACGTACTACACGGCCTCTTACGGGAAGTTTTTCTTCCTGTTCCTCGACTCTGGAGAGGACAAGGTTGACAGTGACATCAGGAATCTGAACATCATGATCACCGAAGACTACCTGAAAGAGGAGGCCGAGTGGCTGAAAGGCGTTGTGGCGAGCGATGAATATAAGAACGCCGAGATGAGGATCGCGTTCTGCCATATTCCTCCGTCAGACAAGGGATGGCATGGCAATGTGATGGTCAGCAAATATTTTGTGCCGACGTTGAACGGTACAGGCCTGGACCTGATGTTGTGCGCTCATATTCATAAATACCGCTTCAACGATGCGAACACCATCGGAGCGGACTTCCCTGTGCTTTGCAACGCCAACAGGCAGCGCATCGACGCGGTGGTGGACAAGGACGGCATCCGTCTGGACTTCTTCGATGAGACCGGCGCCAAGATCAAGAGCATGAAATTCGACAAGAAAAAATAAGTTTTATATTTTAAATATATGAATAGGATTACATTAGCGTTGGCGTTGTCTCTGACTGTTCTGACCGCCTCGGCGCAAAACAAAAAGGTGGACTATACGTTCACGGAGGCCTCTGACCTCACAATGGTGGGCAAACTCATGCCGGACACACCTAACCCTTACCATAGGGTTGACACGGTGAGATTCAAAGGTTTCACAAAAAGCGAGAACAGACAGGTAAGGATGTCCGCCGGTCTTGCGGTGGCTTTCAGGACAGACTCGAAAATCATCACAATCAAGACAAAATATGAGGATCGGAGTTTTCCTGTGAACACCGGTGGACTGTCTGCCCGTGGTTATGATTTGTATATCAGGAACAACGGGGAATGGCTTTGGGCCGCGTCCGCGGTGGCAAAGGACAACAAGCCTGACGAGAATGTCACTCTGATCAAGGACATGGATGGAACGATGCATGAGTGCCTTCTTTACCTGCCTGTATTCAGTGAGGAGTCTTCCATAAAGATCGGTACGGAGAAAAACGCCAGCATCGAGGCCATCGACAATCCGTTCAGACATAGAATCGGAATATTCGGTTCAAGTTTCACGCACGGAACCAGCACTTCCAGGGCGGGTATGTCCTACCCGGACCAGTTGAGCCGTATGACAGGACTCCAGTTCCTCAGTCTCGGATGCTCCGGCAACAGCAAGTTGCAGACTTACTTTGCTGATGTGCTCTGTGCGGCTGACGTGGACGCATTGGTGTTCGACGGGTTCTCAAACCCTGAGGCTCCGATGATCAAGGAAAGGCTCTTCCCGTTCATTGAGAAACTGCAGAAGGCTCATCCTGGCGTTCCGCTCATCTTCCAGCGCACAATCTACCGCGAGTACCGCAACTACAACACTGACAGAGACAGGAACGAAAGCGCCAAGATAGCGATGGCTGACAGCCTTATGAATATCGCCGTCAAGAAGTACAAGGATGTCTATTATGTGAAGACAACCTGTGCCACGTCAAAGGATCACGAGGCAACGGTCGATGGGATCCACCCTTCTGACTACGGTTACACCCTTTGGGCAAGATCCATTGAAAAGCCGATCAAGAAAATCCTCAGGAAATACGGAATCAAATAGCCGTGACCTGAAATTGAACAAGGGATAAAAAAAGACCGGGCGGCTTTGCGGAGCCGTCCGGTTGTCTTTTTGATTATGAGATGATCGCTTACACTCTCTGGCCGTAGGAACGGTCGGTGGTGTTGACGGTGATCTTGTCGCCCTGGTTGATGAAGAGCGGAACCATAATCTTGGCGCCGGTCTCAAGGGTGCACTCCTTCAAAGCGCTGGTGGAGGCGGTGTTGCCCTTCACGGCAGGCTCTGTGTAGGTCACCTCAAGGGTAACGTATGTAGGGAGCTCGCAGGTGAGGCACTTCTCCTCAGGCTCGACGACGAACATCATCTCGACGTGCTGGCCTTCCTTCATCAGGTCGGAGTTCTCAACTACGTCGTGAGGCAGGTGGATCTGCTCGTAGGTCTCCTCGTGCATGAAGTTGAATCCGTCCTCGTCAGAGTAAAGGAACTGGTAAGGACGTCTCTCGACGTTGATGACATCGATCTTCATACCCGCGGTGAAGGTGTTCTCAAGGATCCTTCCGTTCTCAAGGTTACGAAGCTTTGTCTTTACGAATGCCGGACCCTTTCCTGGCTTAACGTGCTGGAAATAGACTACCTGGCAAGGCTTGCCGTTGTAGCTGATATAAAGGCCGTTCTTAAAATCTGCTGTTGTTGCCATAAAAATATGTAATGAATTTAGATTTCAAAAGATTGATGCGCAATCATTTCGACCGCAAAGTTAACTATTTGCGGATATTCTTGCAAAAAATTCTTTCAGCGACCTGTTCCAGAAGCCATCCCGGCGTTGATGTCGCGCCGCAGACTCCTACCTTGTCTCCGTCCGAGAACCATTCCGGTTCCAATTCCGAAGGATCGGAAATATGATAGGTTCGCTGATTTCTGGATTTGCAAAGGTCGAAAAGCACCTTTCCGTTGGAACTGGAAACCCCTGACACAAAGACGATGACATCGTGCCTAAGAGCGAAATCGGCCAGTTCCTCGTGCCGTGACGCCACCTGTGAGCAGATCGTGTTGTGAACCTGAAGACCTGCACCCGGACATGACTCCAGCACCTTGCAGATCTCGGAATATTCCACCGGACTCTTTGTTGTCTGAGAGAATATCTCCAACGGCTTGTCAGTCCGGATAGAACCGTCCTCAAGGGCGGAAAGCAGCATCGGCATATTCTCAATCACCACCGCGTCGCCGCTGACTTGCCCAAGCAGACCAAGCACCTCGGCGTGCCCGATTTTCCCGAATATGACGATCTGTCCTCCGGCGGGCTTGACCCTCTCGTAGGCCTCCCTGATGCTCTTTTGCAGTTTCAGCACCACCGGACAGGTGCAGTCTATGACCGTCAAACCAAGTTTTTGAGCCAATGAATATGTCTGCGGCGGCTCGCCGTGCGCCCTTATGAGAAGCGTCTCCGAAGAAGGATCGGGAATATTCATAAGTCCGTCTTTGTCGACTGTGATCAGTCCTTTCTCTCCGAGCCTCCGGAGTTCCGCCTCGTTGTGGACAATGTCCCCGAGGGAGTATAGTGTCCTGCCGGGAGACTCCTCAAGGAACTTCTCGGCTCGGCCGATCGCCCTGATCACTCCTCCGCAGAAGCCGGAATGCTTCTCGATCTCAACCTGAAGAGCCATGACCCTCTATTCAAGGATTCCGAAACGGCCTTGCGCAAGTCCTTGGAACCAAACCAGTTCCTCGTGCAGGTTCATGTCCGAATTGTCCAGCACGAAAGCGTCGGCGGCCCTGGAAAGAGGGGAAACCTCACGATGGGAGTCGATATAGTCCCTCTCCCGAAGGTTTTTCATCACGTCCTCCAGTTTCGGGTCCTGTCCCTTGGCCTTCATCTCTTCGAAACGCCTTTGTGCCCTGACCTCATCGCTGGCTGTCATGAATATCTTGACCTCGGCGTCCGGGAACACCGTCGTGCCGATGTCCCTGCCGTCCATCACGATTCTTTTCCTCTGTCCGAAAGCGTGCAGACGCTCATCGACATATTCCCTGACAAACGGGATCGCCGAGATCGGACTGACGTGGCCGGACACCTCCAGCGTGCGGATCTCCTTTTCTATGCATCTGTCTCCGATGAATGTTCCCTCGGCCTTGAAATCCAGCCCCAAATCCGGTAGTGCGGCCTTGAGGGCGGCTTCGTCAATGGCTCCGTCCTTCCCGATGAACCCTTTCTCAAGGGCGTACAAGGTAACTCCGCGGTAGAGAGCCCCGGAGTCCAGATAAAGGAATCCGAAGTGTTCCGCTATCAGTCTGGCAAGCGTGCTCTTGCCTGTCGATGAGTAGCCGTCGATGGCTATGATGATGTCAGGTAATTTCATACGGCAAAATTATCAATTTTTATCTAAAGAATAAAGTTATCCTTTTCATTTCCCAAAGAAAGAAATTTGTCCGATATTTGTATTACGGAATATCATTCCAGAACAAGTAATATTACCGTTATCCGGAGGAGTGGGTTCCGCGGAAACGGGATGTGCGATTTATAGGTAAGAACAAAGACGAATTTCTATGAAGATATTGATTGTTGATGACGAGAGGTCAATCAGGAATTCCCTTAAGGAGATTCTGAGTGACGAGGGCTACGATGTGGATGTGGCCGAGGACGGCGCGACCGCCCTTGCGATGGTGGACAAGGAAAGATACAATGTGATTTTCTGTGACATCAAGATGCCGGGAATGGACGGAACCGAGGTTCTGGACAAGATGGTCGCCGAGGGCATAGATTCGGCGATCGTGATGATCTCCGGCCATGGAGACATCGACACAGCCGTGGAATGCATCAAGAAAGGCGCTTTCGATTTCATCCAGAAGCCATTGGATCTGAACCGGATCTTGATCACCATCAAGAACGCCTCGGAGAAGGCCACAATAATCTCCGAGAACAAGAGCCTTAAGAAGAAGGTTTACGGTCAGAGGATGATAGGGGAGTCAGAGCCTATCCGGCATGAGCGCGACATCATTGCGAAAGTCGCCCCGACTGACGCCCGTGTGCTGATTGTCGGCCCCAACGGTTCGGGCAAGGAGCTGGTTGCGCGGAGTCTCCACGAGCAGAGCGCCAGAAGCGCGATGCCGTACATCGAGGTGAACTGTGCGGCCATCCCGTCGGAACTGATTGAAAGTGAATTGTTCGGCCACGAGAAAGGCGCTTTCACCTCGGCCATCAAGCAGCACAAGGGTAAGTTTGAGCAGGCTGACGGCGGGACTCTTTTCCTGGACGAGATCGGGGACATGAGCCTTGCCGCTCAGGCCAAGGTGCTGCGTGTGCTGCAGGAGCGCAAGCTCTCCAGGGTCGGCAGTGACAAGGACATAACTGTTGACGTGAGGGTGGTGGCGGCCACGAACAAGAATCTTCAGGATGAGATAGCCAAGGGCAATTTCAGGGAAGACTTGTACCACCGCCTGAGCGTCATCGTCATCAAGGTGCCGTCGCTGGACGAAAGGAAAGATGACATCCCTCTGCTTATTGACTATTTTGTAAATCAGATCAGCACGGAGTCCGGGATGCCGGTGAAAACATTTTCTCCCGAAGCGGTCAGGCTGCTCCAGGAGAAATCATGGACTGGTAACATCAGGGAACTCCGCAATGTCGTGGAGCGCCTGATGATCCTCGGCGGCAATCCCGTCACCGGCCAGGATGTCAAAGACTACGTCAGTCCGATTCAATAGCCTTCTTCAGCGTGACATCCACGTTGAGGTACATCTTGTA
>OQVU01000151.1_pt1 | contig 22048 bp, 19 predicted proteins | sample 1691611 | NCBI WGS metagenome assembly OQVU01 (sample SAMN03418272, study PRJEB22391) | human gut metagenome | biome: human-gut; feature: organic feature; material: feces | host: Homo sapiens | place: Tanzania | collected 2013-01
GTTATATTCTTCACCCATCCGTTGCAATCGATGTCAATATCTCCCGATGTGGATTCTACCAAGAGCTGTTCAATGTCTAAGTCATCCTTCTCGCCTTTGAATTTCGACCTAAACGAGATGGTGCCTGTGAACTGCTTGAGGGAAGGTACAAAAGCACTCAGGTCACTTAGCGCGATATGTGATGGTTTTATTTCACCATGATACCTTAACGCTTCCAAGTCTATCTTTTTGTCTTTTATACGGTAGTCGGCTTCCATTTCTCCCAAAGCCAACTGGGTGTCAGGCAGTTTTAAGTCAAGACTTTTGAGCTTGCAACGGTTACGTCCACATTCCAATTGAAATGCCAGTCGCTTAACATCCAGTCCGCCCTGTTCTTTCATGGAAATGTTTTTGGCAATGACATTCAGCGAGTCGTTTGTGAGCGTTTTAATTAGAATATGTGAACTGAGGTCCGTCACTTTGATATGATTCACATCAAACTGCCCGTATCTTCTTGCTATCCAGTTTTTATCGTAGCTGACGGAAGTACGTCGCATGATGAGCGAGCCCAACCTTAAATCGAGTTTGCTATCACTTTTCGATTCTTTGGAAGCAAGTGAGTCGAGCACAAACTGGAAATTGGGTTTGTCTTCAGGTCTGTTTTGGTAGAGACTGATTTTTCCTCCGAAAATCTGTGCGGTTGAAATATCAATCTTTCCCGATGTAATGAGGGAGATGAGGTTGATTCTCACGCTCATGCGATTGGCGACTAATAGCTGTTTTCCCGACTGGTCATCCATAGAGATTTTATCGACAACGAGTCTGTTAAGCCATCCGGGATTGACACTACCGATCTTGACATTTGTTCCCAACTTATCGCCTATGGCAACAGCAATTCTCTCCCCAGTATATTGTTGTATGCTGGGGATGGAGAACGTAAGGATTGTCAGCAGATAGACAGCAATGACCGCCCATATCGTGATTTTAAGGATATATTTCAGTATCTTCACTGGCAATATGTTCTTACTACTGGTCAAAAACTGACAAATAGAGATTGCAAAATGTTTTCATTTAACATGTTTGAGCCACAAAATTACATTAAAAAGTTGTGAATATTAAATATTTTGCGAATTATTTATGCTTATTAGGCCTATTTTTACTAATTTTGCAGTCATTATTAAAGCAACTATTCTCAAAAAGATAAACAAATGACAGATGTAATCAAGTTACGAAAAGGCTTGGACATTCACCTTCAAGGAAAAGCGGAAGGAAAAGTCATCCAGTTGAAATCCAACGGTCAGTATGGTATTGTCCCTGAAGATTTCGTGGGTGTCGTTCCTAAAGTGGTAGTACGCGAAGGCGATCATGTCAAGGCTGGGGATGCTTTGTTTGTAAACAAGCAGTATCCTGAAGTTAAATTCGCCTCTCCCGTTAGCGGTACTGTACGCGAAGTGGTGCGTGGTGAACGTAGAAAAGTGCTTTGCATCCGCGTGGAGGCAGACAAAGAGCAAGTATCGGTTGATTTCGGCATCAAGGATCCGTCGAAGATGGACGGAAAGGCTGTGGTAGAGGCTTTGCTTGAAGCAGGTCTCTTTGGTTATATCGACCAGTTGCCTTATGCTGTTTCAACCAATCCTACCGTTATGCCTAAGGCTATCTTCATTTCTACGCTTCGCGACAAACCCCTGTCGTGTGACTTTGAAGTAGAAGTCAAGGGGGAAGATGAGGAGTTTCAGTTGGGACTTACAGCCCTTTCACGTATTGCCACCACACATGTGGGCTGCGGTAAGAACGCTTCGTTTATCGACAAATACAAAGATATCGAGACTCATGTCTTCGACGGTCCTTGTCCTGCCGGTAATGTGGGTGTGCAGGTCAACCACATCGATCCAGTCAACAAGGGTGAGGTGGTATGGACTGTAGATCCTACCGTTGTACTTTTCATCGGTCGTCTATTGAAGACCGGCCGTGTTGATTTACATCGTTTGGTTGCCCTTTGTGGTAGCGAGGTAAAGAATCCTGCCTATGTTCGTATGAATGTGGGTGAAGAACTTTCCACACTCCTTTCCAACAGTTACGATTCCGACCATCATGTGCGTATTATCAATGGTAATGTGCTAACTGGATGTCCCACCACAAAAGAGGGATTCCTTGGTGCGCATAGTAGTGAGATTACCGTCATTCCAGAAGGTGATAATGCCGACGAGCTGGCAGGTTGGATCATGCCTCGTTTCGGACAGTTCAGTACCAGTCGCAGCTATTTCTCATGGCTCTGTCCTAAAAAGAAATATGCTCTCGACGCACGTGTAAAGGGTGGTGAGCGTCACATGATTATGAGTGGTGAATACGATCGCGTGCTTCCTATGGACATCTACGGGGAATTTCTGATTAAGGCGATTATTGCTGGCGATATAGACCGTCAAGAGCAATTGGGCATTTATGAGGTAAGTCCTGAAGATTTTGCATTGGCTGAGTTTGTTGATTCTTCCAAGCTCGAACTGCAACGTATTGTTCGTGAAGGCTTAAATATTTTACGTAAAGAAAACGCATAACAATATTATTATGAGTGCATTAAGAAATTATCTCAATAAAGTTAAGCCTCATTTCGAACCCGATGGAAAGCTCCATGCCTTCCGTAGCGTGTTCGATGGATTTGAGACTTTCCTCTATGTGCCAAACACCACAGCACGCACGGGTGTGAACATCCATGATGCCATCGATTCTAAGCGCATCATGAGTATGGTGGTCATCGCCTTGTTGCCAGCTTTACTGTTTGGTATGTATAATGTGGGTTATCAAAACTATCTCGCCGCAGGCACCTTGGCAACAGCCAGTTTCCTTGAAGTCTTTGTATATGGTGCCCTTGTGGTCCTTCCAAAGATTCTGGTGAGCTATATCGTCGGACTCGGCATAGAATTTGCCTGGGCACAATGGAAAGGTGAAGAAATCCAAGAAGGTTATCTCGTTAGCGGTATCATCATCCCATTAATCATCCCTGTAGGCTGTCCCTTGTGGATGTTGGCGTTGGCATGTGCCTTTGCCGTTATCTTCTGCAAAGAGATTTTCGGCGGAACGGGTATGAACCTGTTCAACCCTGCTATTTCTGCCCGTATGTTCCTGTTCTTTGCTTATCCGTCAAAGATGACAGGTGATCAGGTGTGGATTGCACGTGACAGTATCTTCGGACTGGGTAACACCCTGCCTGACACCTTTACTGCTGCAACTCCGCTCGGCCAGATTGGACAGGGTGTAACTCCAGATGCTTCACTCCTTGATATGGCATTAGGTTTCATTCCCGGTAGTATCGGCGAAACATCTGTTGTAGCCATCGCCATTGGTGCGGTAATCCTGCTGTGGGCCGGTATCGCTTCGTGGAGAACCATGGTGAGTGTGTTTGTAGGAGGCGGCCTGATGGCATTACTCTTCCAGTCGCTCGGCATGACCCAGATGATGTGGTACGAACAGTTCCTGTTGGGTGGTTTCGCCTTTGGTGCTGTCTTCATGGCCACCGACCCTGTCACCTCATGTCGTACTGAAGGTGGTAAATACATCTACGGTTTCCTGATTGGAGCCATGGCTGTCATCATCCGCGTGATGAATGCCGGTTATCCAGAAGGTATGATGCTCGCCATCTTCTTCGGTAATATGATTGCTCCCACCATCGACCATTTCATCGTGGAGCGCAATGTCAGCAAGCGCATGAAACGTGCTAAGTAAAATCATAAAAGAGAAAACAAATGAGCAAATTAAATACAAACTCAAACACGTACATTATTATATATAGTACTGTGCTTGTTGTCATCGTGGCTTTTGTGCTGGCCTTTGTATTCAAGGCACTCAAACCCATGCAGGATGCTAATGTTGAGCTCGATGTGAAGAAACAGATTCTCTATTCGCTCAACATCCGTAACCTTGATGGTGCAGAGGCAGAAGCCCGCTACAATGAGGTAGTGAAGGATAAGAAAGAAGACAACGGTCAGATTTTCTATCAATGTGAAGTTGATGGAGAACCCATCCTCGTGGTCAGCATGAAAGGCATGGGACTGTGGGGTGGCATCAGCGGATATATTGCCCTTCACGGACAACCCACTACCGTTTATGGCGTTTATTTCAATCACGAAAGTGAAACAGCTGGTCTGGGAGCCGAAATCAAAGACTCTAAGGCTTGGCAGGAGAAATTCATCGGCAAGCGTGTCTTTGCCGACGAGACAGGCCATGACGTAGCCCTCTCTATCGTGAAGAAGGTAGAAGACAGTTCCTGTCAGGTTGACGTGGTGACTGGTGCTACCTTGACCTCTGATGGTGTTGACGCCATGTTGAAAAAAGATTTGTTGGATGCTTGCAAGCGTGCAGACAAGCTCTTCGGAAAGCAGTCTGTCACTCTTCCAAGTGATTCTGTTGAAGTAAAAGAGTAACAGCCATGTCATTATTCAGTAAACAAAACAAAGAGGTATTGACAAACCCCATCAGCCTTGACAACCCTATTCTCGGTCAGGTGCTTGGTATCTGTTCGGCTTTGGCCGTAACCTCACAACTCAAACCGGCCATTGTGATGGGTTTGGCCGTAACGGTAATTACCGCGTTTGCCAATGTGATTATATCTATCATTCGCAACACCATTCCTACACGTATCCGTATCGTCGTACAACTGGTAGTGGTGGCTGCCCTCGTGACTATCGTGTCACAGGTGCTCAAAGCATTTGCCTATGATGTTAGTGTAGAACTTAGCGTCTATGTCGGTCTGATTATCACCAACTGTATCCTCATGGGTCGCCTTGAGGCATTTGCCATGATGAACAAGCCCTGGCCTTCTTTCCTTGACGGTGTGGGCAACGGATTGGGTTATGCCCTCATCCTTGTCATCGTGGGTGGTGTTCGTGAACTTCTTGGACGTGGTACTTTACTGGGTTTCCAGATTGTTCCACAGGCGCTCTACGATGCTGGTTATGTCAACAACGGAATGATGACCATGCCTGCCATGGCTCTCATCCTTGTGGGCTGTGTTATCTGGATTCATCGTGCTTACTTTATAAAGGAGAAATAAAATATGGAACACGCAATAAGTTTATTCTTCCGGTCGATATTCGTAGATAATATGATATTCGCCTTCTTCCTCGGCATGTGTTCCTACCTTGCCGTGTCGAAGACTGTCAAGACATCTCTTGGCCTCGGACTTGCCGTTACCTTTGTACTTGTAGTTACCGTACCTGTCAACTATCTGTTGCAGACCTGCGTACTCGGTCCCAACTGTCTTGCCGAAGGTGTTGACCTGAGCTATCTGTCATTCATCCTCTTCATTGCCGTTATTGCCGGTATTGTGCAGTTGGTGGAAATGGCTGTAGAACGCTTCAGTCCATCGCTCTATTCTGCGCTGGGTATTTTCCTTCCGCTGATTGCGGTCAATTGTGCCATCATGGGTGCTTCGCTCTTCATGCAACAGCGTATTCTGCTCGACGCCACCAATTCACAGGCCATCACCAGCGTAGGTGATGCTGTGGTCTATGGACTTGGTTCTGGTATCGGTTGGACCTTGGCAATCGTTGCCTTGGGTGCTATCCGTGAGAAGATGCAATACAGCGACGTGCCCCGTCCCCTTCAGGGCCTCGGTATCGTCTTCATTACCGTTGGTCTGATGGCTATGGCGATGATGTGTTTCAGTGGACTCAATATTTAACTTTAGCAGACAAGTAACATTATGACAGAATTTATAGCATACAGTATAGGGGTGTTCCTCTTGGTAATCCTCCTGCTGGTAATTATTCTGCTTGTGGCCAAGAAGTTCTTGAGTCCAAGCGGTAATGTCAACATCACTATCAATGGCGACCGTACCATCAACGTGCCACAAGGCAACAACCTGATGGCTACGCTCAACGAGAATGGTATCTTCCTGCCTTCTGCATGTGGCGGTAAAGCCTCTTGCGGACAATGTAAGGTACAGGTTCTGGAAGGTGGTGGTGAGATTCTCGATAGCGAAAAACCTCATTTCACCAGAAAGGAAATCAAAAACCATTGGCGTCTGGGATGTCAATGTAAGGTGAAGGGTGACCTTAACATCCATGTTGACGAGAGCATCCTTGGTGTGAAGGAATATGAGTGCACCGTGATTTCAAATAAGAACGTTGCTACGTTTATCAAGGAATTTAAAGTGCAACTGCCTAAGGGGGCCCATATGGACTTCCTTCCAGGTTCTTACGCTCAAATCAAGATTCCTGCATTCGACTGCATCGACTACGACAAGGATTTCGACAAGGCGCTCATTGGTGATGAGTATCTGCCGGCTTGGCAGAAGTTTGGACTCTTCCCCTTGAAGTGTAAGAACCCCGAACCTACAATCCGTGCCTATTCTATGGCGAATTATCCTGCTGAAGGTGATGTCTTCATGTTGACCGTACGTATTGCAACTCCTCCATTCAAACCAGATCGTAGTGGATTTATGGATGTTAATCCCGGTATTGCTTCGTCTTACATCTTCTCTCTGAAACCAGGCGACAAGGTGATCATGAGTGGTCCTTTCGGCGATTTCCATCCACATTTCGACAGCAAGAAGGAAATGATATGGGTTGGCGGTGGTGCCGGTATGGCTCCTTTGCGTGCACAGATCATGCACATGACCAAAACATTGCACACTACCGATCGCGAGATGCATTATTTCTATGGCGCACGTGCACTCAACGAGGTGTTCTACCTCGACGATTTCCATGGACTGGAAAAGGAATTCCCCAACTTCCATTTCCATCTGGCTCTCGACCGTCCAGACCCAGCAGCCGATGCTGCTGGCGTGAAATACACCGCAGGATTCGTTCATCAGGTCATGTACAATACCTATCTGAAGGACCACGAGGCACCTGAGGATATTGAGTACTACATGTGTGGTCCTGGTCCTATGTCGAAAGCCGTAGTGGCTATGCTCGATTCTCTGGGTGTAGAGTCGGAGAGCATCATGTACGATAACTTTGGTGGATAATGCAATAGACCAATTGCAGACATCTACTGTATAATCATCAATATCCGCAATGAGTATTCTCCATTGCGGATATTTTTTTTCAGAAGATGAAAATCAAGATGTCGAATAGGTGTCTTTTTAGTTGCACACCCAGTCTTGAACTATTATGAATGACAGCTTTGAACCCGAAGACATCCCGAAGACATCCCGAAGGCATAATATACATCCCTATAGTTTTGAGAACTTGATATAATGTTCGCATGCTGTAAGAAAGGGGATTATATGAATCAACTCATGCATCATTCTGCACCATTCATCAACCACCTATTTTAATATAAAAGTAAGGATAGGGTATTAGATTGCAGTTTATTAGTTTTTCTACCACAATTACTTTCGTTTTGTTTGTCTTGTGACGTGTTTATCTTTGTTTTATTAGATTTTTAGATAAAAAATGACAGAAGAGGTTGTATGTGAATACCGCCTCTTTTTTTTGTATGATCATCGGATTCATCGGATCATCGGAATTTAAACGGATGTTAGACGGATGTTTTTTGGGGAGCACCAACGTATTTTCTATTTATTTTTGACGGTTTTGTATGGAAATTAGAAAAAAAGTTGTAATTTTGTCATTCGATTACACGGCAAGTGTGTTTTTTAACCATATATTAAAACAACAAGTATGACTGAAAACCAGAAAGAAGAAATATTGAGGTCTTATTACTATACGGACGTTGAACCTACGCTTGACAGGCTCATCGAGGTGAAAGACATCGTGACAAGCTTCGAAAAAGAAGGGGCTAACAGATTGCAGTATGCGCTCAATATGAAACATATCAACGAGGAAGAGGTGGAACGATTTGCCTCTTATATTTCCAACGCTCGCATCAAGATGGAAAAGGAACTTGATCGGTTGCGCGATTTCGAAGAGCATTTTAATGAAGATTTTGCTACCGACCATAATGACTATTACAACTCGGTTGAAGGAATACTTAGGCACATTCGTAGCCACATGTCGCCTCTGAAGAATGTGTTAAGGAAATTCTGTCCCAGAAGACATCCTACAGTCCCCCAATGTGTCAGATACGGCATCCGGCAGAAGTCGGTCTTTGAAGGGTCTGTGTTGGGGAATGGTGACTATGCGAATCCTATTTTTGATATCAGTTCGTATCCACCTGCCGTGAAGGGATTGTACACGGAACTGAGAAAGTTTTTCGATGCGGAAAAAACGTGTATGCAGATATGCATAGGTATTATAGAGGAGGAGAGGGAGATTCGCAAAGATCCTGAACGGTGTAAGTATCTGTTGGATATATACAGGCAAAAGTCCTACCAGCGGTTTAAGAACGTGATGATAGCATTTTCAGAAGATGCTATCAATCTGTTTAAGAGTGTGACTCTCGCATACAAGCAATATCAGAACTATGAGTCGGAGGCTACTTTTGCGCAGGGCGAGTATCATAAGCACAACCATGCGGACATGGAACACTTCTTTATTATTGAAGGTTTTATGGCGTCTAACGATTTGACCACGACCGAAAAGGCTTTATGGGGCTATGATAAGAAGATCAAGAGGGTGAGGTATGTGGTCAGCAATTTTGATGATCTCCTGCCTGCTGATTTCAACCATAAGGACATGGGACTTTACGAGTATATGTTCTGCCAATGGGCTTTGCCTTCTAATATCAAGCAGGCTGTTGAGTATTTCATCCAGCATTATCACGGCAGGCATAAGGTGGTGAAATATGCTGCTGCCAATAAGCGCAGTTCGCAGTATGATAAGAATTCAGAGAAGGCGAAAAACTTCTTCATCAACATCAACAGGCTCTTTCAGGATAGCAACGACGAGGATTTGATGGGGGATGTAAGCTGAAAAAGTAGATTTGTTGGTCGTTTTTGGAGTATGAAATATGCGAGAAGTGTATCGGTCGTTTGAGATTGATACACTTTTTTTGATGGATAATGCCTCAGGGCAATATCGTTTTTGACGAAAGTAGATTGATTATCGGTAAAAAGTAGATTGAAAAGGGGAGGGCAATCTACTTTTTTCTGCTTTTCAATCTACTTTCCGTGTTTTCAATCTACTTTTTGCCTTAAACACACGGCAACAGGGGGCTTGTTGGCAGACTTTTCCCACTTTTCGGAATCTACTTTGTTTCTTGGAGAATGGGGATAAAATGGCGAATTTTGTACCGTCTTGAACAAACCAGAGACTACCCGCCAGCGTGAGTTCGAAATCACAAGACGGGGAATGACGGTACTATAACAGGATGGCATGGATTCCTCTCCGACTGCCATCGTACCAGAGGGGATTATTTCAAAACCACAATGAATTATGGTTAAGAACACAAATCCACAAACCAACAAGGAGCAGAACAACTCAAATGCTCCACAACCAATCGGTAGCGTAGTCAATGACATGCTACGAGGTGATTCACCATTTGCTTGCGCTTACCGCGAGCATACGTCTGCCTATCCCCATACGGAATTGGGGATTGACCTCAAACTGATGACGCAACAGCCAGGGAGATTGCCTTTGGGGAGGTATCTCTGCGGTACGATCATGCGTGATGCAGAGGATCATTACCTCTTCGTGGAGCATGTGGCAAAGGCGTTATGGCCGGTAAAGCGTAACCCACACGTGTTTGTGGGACGGTATATCAACGTGAATAGAAAACCTGACGGGACTATCTATCCTACGTTCAATCGCCCAGACTACAACGAGAAACTCACTTTCGCTAAGTTCTGTATGGAAGCTGCCAAAGAACTGAGACAGGTTGCCAAACTGGTAGATAGTGCAACAGGCCTCGGAGAGGGAGAGGGGATTTCTTCTATTTCTTCACCCGATTGACAGATCGTTTTCGATAGAGAAAGAATCTCAATCACAGTTATCTCAATTATAAAATAGTCACATGAAAAACGAAACCCCCTTCTTTATATACTTATAACTAATTAATAATCAATAATATATATATATAAGAAAGAAAGGTTAGGGGGTATGTTTTTTTTAATTGAGAGAACTGAGATTGAGATTACGGCACAACAATTAACAAGTAATTTAAATGATTAAAAAAATAATTATCAATGACTTACGATATTTTTAGTACTACCGCTCCAACGATGCCAAACACTGGTAGGGGCACTCATTTTATCAAATTTATCCTCTCCCAGGCCTCACAAGATATGCGTGAACCGCTTGTTCCGATGATAATACCGGCCTTGACTGCTCACTTACATAAAGTGACCTTCATGTATTCGGACAACAAATATTATGATATCTGCGGACAAATGGGGCATTTGATAGGTCCTTCAGGTTTTGTAAAGGCCCTACAGAGACATCTTCTGGAGTCTATAATGCGCGCAAAAAAGAAGACCCTTCCTGCGTATGATAGGAGGGTCTTCTTAGTATGGCGTAAATGCTTGTAGCCATGTGCTTGTCTATTCTTGTGGCTTTCTGCCTTTTGTTTTCTCGCCATCAAATGGCACATTTCTGAGGATAGTGGTTTATTCTGCAGAAATTACTTTGCCATTTGGTAGATTTTCACGATGTCAGCAGCATGAAGTATTTTCAGTCCACCGATAGTGGTGGTGTCTCCATTGGTGCATTTCTGTGCCATTTCTTCAATTTCTGCATCGGTGATATCTTTGCCAACGAGAGTATGTATGTCTGTTGGCATACCTATTGAGCGGAAGAACTGCTCCATCGCTTTGATACCCGCGTCAGAAGCCTCCATATCGCTCATATTAGTGGTATCGATGCCCATCACGTTGTGGGCGAAGCGTGCAAAACGAGGAAGGTTCTCGTTGCGAGTGTATCGAGCCCAGCTCCCCCAAACTGCCGCAAGTCCTGCTCCATGGCTCACGTCAAACAGTCCAGAGAGCTCATGCTCAATATTGTGAGTAGCCCAGTCGCCTGTTGTTCCACATCCTGTGAGGTCGTTGTGTGCCAGAGTACCTGCCCACATGATATTTGCCCGACAGGTATAGTCGGTAGGGTTGGCTAATGCCAAAGCCCTTCTTTCATGCAAGTGCGTAGTATAGCCTCTGCAATGGCATCTGTTGTTTCCATGTCATCATCTTTGCTGAAATAGCGTTCCATGGTGTGCATCATCATGTCTGTGATACCGCATGCTGTTTGCCAAGCAGGGAGTGTGAATGTCAGTTCTGGGTTCATGATGGCAAATTTGCATCTGAACTCATCTACGCAATAGTCTTTTAATGGTGATCATTTCTATGGTGTTAACCTATGGGGATTCGTCGGTCGGTTTACCAAGATTGATGCAAAGGTATATGTTTTTTTTTAGATTCGTTTACATCAAACGGAATTTCTGATATTCAGATTCGATTATTCTTCGATATGCGATAGGGAATGGATGAAGTTTCCCAAAAGATTGAATGGTGACTCTTGTGGAAAAACATACATGTATCTGAAGGAGTGTCGCACGTGCCAGATAAGAGAACTGGAATTGTTGGTGCCGACAAAGACGTGGTCTCCTTGTGTGAAGTACCATTCATCGAGTTCGTTGCCTGAAATCTTCATGAATTCGCGTATGAGTCGCTGTGCTTCTTTGGGTGAAGATGCCTCTGCAAATGGGATATTGCCGGCATCGAAGTCGAAGAGGCAGACCAATACGGAAGCTGTCAGACTGGTAACATGTTCCATGTGGAGTTGTGTAATCCATGAACGGATATGTTCATAGTTGATGTTGTCGCGTGTGGTTCGTAGATAGATTGCCAGTTCTACGAAGCGCCGTAGATGTATGCCTTGTGTGAGTAGGTTGCGCGAGATTCCTACCAACCGTAGCATGAAAGCCTTAGTAGCTTGCAGGCTTTCTGTTGGGATTTCCTTTTCAACTTGTTGAAGCAGTCGGCGCAGTTTTCTGTTGAGCAGGGGATTGGAAAACCGTTGTTCTTCGGTTTCTTGTTTGTCGATATTAGCTTCTGCTTGTTCTGAAATAGCATGAATAGTGGCTTGTTGCCAGTTGGCCAATAGACTTGCGTCAATACGTAGGAAGAAATCATCGGCAGACTGTCGTATTCCGTCAAATACCCATGGTGTAATATCATGGATTTGTGCAAAGACGAGTGCGCGTTCCCATTTCCATGCCGACATGGGTTCAAGCGTCAGATGCTCGTTGAAAGCCCCTTCGCGTAGCAGACGGATACAATTGCGCTGGATGATGTTCATAATCAGGATACGTGTTTAGGATAACGCAACAAGATGGCGAGTAGGGCAGTAAAGCCGATTGCCATTGGATAATAGAGATAAGGCAGAATACTGATGGGGTTGAGTGCAGCCAGTCCTGCAGCCATTAGCATTTGTGCTCCATAGGGTATAAGTCCCTGCATCATGCATGAGAAGGTGTCGAGTATGGATGCGCATTTCCGGTTATCTACTCCGAAACGGTCGCCTATTTGCTTGGCAATACCTCCTACGGTAATGATTGCCACGGTATTATTGGCTGTACAGAGGTCAACGAGCGATACCAGAGCGGCGATAGCGAGTTCTGCTCCCCGTTTGGTGTGGATATGACGCGTCATGCGCTGGATAAGGAAGTCTATTCCTCCCTGGTGTTTTATGATTTCCAGCAGGCCTCCTGCCATCATGGTGATAATGATGAGTTCACCCATTCCCACGATACCTTGCCCCATGGATCCCATCCATCCGTAGAAGTCAAACGATCCGTCGATAAGGCCTATGACTCCTGTGAGTGCGATGCCCAGCGTGAGTACTGCCATGACGTTCATTCCGCAAACTGCTGTCAGCAGAACGACGAGGTATGGTACAACCTTTAGTAGCGATACTGGTCCTACCTTTTGTGGTGCCTGAGTATGGAGTCCCATGACCACATATATGGCGAGGATAGCGATGGCTGCAGGAATGACGATATAGGAGTTGACTCGGAATTTGTCTGAGAGTCTGCAACCTTGGGTTGAGGTAGCAACAATTGTCGTGTCGGATATGAATGAGAGGTTGTCGCCGAAGAACGAACCGCCAACTACGACTGCCACCATGAGTGGTAGTGCTGTACCGGTCTGACTGGCAACGCCTGCTGCAATAGGGGTCAGGGCGACGATTGTTCCTACGCTTGTTCCCACAGAGAGCGAAATGAAGCAAGCCGCCAGAAACAGTCCTGCCAGCAGCATGTTGGCAGGCAGTAGTGTAAGTGCTAAATTGACGGTAGCGTCGATAGATCCCATGGCCTTTGCGCTATTGGCAAAGGCTCCTGCCAAGATAAAAATCCATATCATCAGCATCATCTGTCCTGTTCCTGCTCCTCGGCTGTAGATGTCTATGCGTTTGCGTAGTGGGATTCCTCCTGCCATAATGACCGCATAGATAGAGGCCACCATGAAAGCCACGGTGATGGGCACTTTGTAAAAGTCACGAGCAATGATGCTCGTGACTAGATATAGGACGATGAACACCAATAGTGGTGATAGTGCGATGATGCCTTTTTTCACGATTGTGTTACACCTTTTTTGTGATTATACTTTTATTATAACGTAACTCCATTTTTGAAGATGGAAATTTCGCGATAGCCATGTTCTTCGTTTCGTGCCTGTTGTCCGCTTGCCACAGCCAGTACTTTGTCGATGAATTCAGGCAGCAGTTCTTGCATGGTGCGTCCTTCTACGAGTTGTCCAGCAGAGAAATCTACCCAATGTGGCTTGTTTTTTGCCAGAGTGGGGTTGGTGGCAATCTTCATGGTGGGTACGAAAGTGCCGAATGGTGTTCCGCGTCCGGTAGTGAAGAGTACGATATGGCAACCGCTGGCAGCCAGAGCGGTAGATGCTACGAGGTCGTTTCCTGGTGCAGAAAGCAGGTTGAGTCCGTCGTGTTGCAGTCGGTCTCCGTATTCCATGACGCCGCTCACAGGTGCTTTTCCGCATTTTTGTGTGCATCCTAATGCTTTGTCTTCGAGGGTGGAAATGCCTCCTGCTTTGTTTCCTGGGCTTGGGTTTTCTCCTACGGGTTCTCCGTGTGCGAGGAAATACTCTTTGAAGTTGTTGACCATAGAAACGGTTTGCTGGAAGAGTTCTGGAGTTTTGCAGCGGTTCATGAGAATGGTTTCTGCTCCAAACATTTCAGGAACTTCTGTCAGAACGCTTGTTCCGCCTTGTGCTACGAGCCAGTCGCTGAATTCTCCCACGAGTGGGTTGGCTGTGATTCCGCTGAATCCGTCGCTACCACCGCATTTCAGTCCGATGCGGAGCTTGCTGACGGGTACGTCAACGCGCTTGTCCTGGCGTGCGTTTTGATAGAGTTGGCGTAGTTCCTGCATGGCGGCTTCTACTTCGTCTCCTTCAACACGTTGTGTGACAAGCAGTTTGATGCGGTCTTTGTCGTAGTCTCCCAACATAGCCATGAAGTCTTCGGGTTGATTGTTTTCACATCCGAGACTGAGTACGAGTACACCACCTGCATTGGGGTGTAGGCAGATGTCGCGTAGCACTTTTCGAGTATTCTCGTGATCGTCTGAGAGTTGTGAGCATCCGAAATTGTGGTGCCAAGTCCAAATGGCGTCAATACCTTCGCAGTGGGTTTCTGCTTGCAGTCTGTGTGCCAGTTGTTCTGCAATTCCGTTGACGCATCCCACGGTCGGAACGATCCATATTTCGTTTCGCACGCCTACGTCGCCGTTTTTGCGTAGATAACCTTTGAAGGTGCGGTGTTCGTCGGCAATATTGAGTGTTGCATCAACGGGTTGATAGGTGTATTCAAGTGTTCCGCTGAGGTTTGTTTTCAGATTGTTTTCGTTTACCCAGTCGCCTGCTTTTAGGTCAGTCTTTGCATGTCCGATAGGGTAGCCGTATTTGATGATGTCTTCGCCTTGTTTCACATCCTTGATGAGCACTTTGTGTCCGGCAGGAGTGTCTTGATTGACGATAATCTGTTGGCCGTCGATTTCGATGATGTCGCCTTTCTGTTTGGCTTCGAGACATACTACAACCGAGTCGGCTGGATTGATTTTGAGATAAGTCTTGAGTGGTTTCATTTTGTATAGTAGTTTAGTTTGTTTTCTGAAGCTGTTTATCCGATGTTGTTACGTCGGTAGAAGTCGATATTCTCCTTGGTGAGGAGTTCGATGGGCATATAATTGATGGGTTCCACCTTTTTTTTCAGCACGATGGCTCGGAAAAGTGCATCGACACAGGTGTATCCTTGCATGAATCCATGCTGTGCGATAAGAAATGAGATGCTTCCCTGGCGTACGCATTCAGCATTCTTGGGCACCATGTCGTATCCCATAATCTGCACATTTCTTCTGTTGGAGCGTAGTAGAAATTCTCCTACCAGATGTGCCTTCGAATTAAAGGTGATGCAATGGTGTATGAGTGGATGTGAGGTGAAGAATTCTTCGAGAATATCATCGTATTGTTCGCGTTCGGTGTCGAGTGACAGGTTAACTTCTGTAATCGTTACATCAGGGAAATGGTCGTGCATGTAGTGTCGGAATCCCGTTTCTCGGTTTTCTTGTTGTTTTGATGCCACGTTGCCGTTGCGCATTTGTTTCATCAGCATGATTTCTGTCTCGTGAGGAGCGAGCATCATGAGCATGCGTGCTGCAAAATATCCGCTGGAGAATGAGTCTTGTCCGAAGAATGTCAGCGGTTTGAGGTCCGGCATGTATGAGTCGAGTAGTACGAATGGAATCTGCCATTGGTGAATCAAGTCGCAGTATTTGCGCATGACGTCGATTTTTGTCGGCACCATGATGATGCCGTCGGGTTCTTCCTTGAGGCATTCGTCCATAACCTTTTCAAAAGTGTCTGTCGCAAACCTATTGTAATAGAGCAGTTTGACCGAGACTCTGAAGTCACGGAAGCGTTCGCATGCTGCCATGGTGCCTTCTTCCACTTCGTCCCAATATGCTTCCGATTCGTGTTTGGGAAGGATGCAAAAGAATTGGTACGACTTGTTGTACGCCAGTGCAGAGGCATACATATTGGGCTTGTAGTCCATTTCTGCTAAAGCCTTTTCTACTTTCTCGAGTGCGCTTTTCGACACGTTGGGACGCTTATGGAGCACCCTATCGACCGTGCCGACGCTGACGCCAGCACGTTCGGCAATATCCTTGATTCTTATTTTGCCTGTATCCATAGTTGTTGCAAAGGTAATGTAATTCGCTCAAAATACAAAAAGAAAACTCGTTTTTCTTTATCTGTTTCTTAAGATGTAGTCTGTCTTTGGTATCAGAAAATGGCATAATAGTATCATGTTTGGTTGTGGAGGAGGGATTGAGTGGTCATATGTTACCGATTTTTTGCCTCTGCTCTTGGCTTCGGGATGCCTTGACCTTTGGTCGAGCCATCTTCGTCTCGGCATAGTCTTAAAGTAAACTTAAGCCTTTGCTCTCGGCTTCGGGATGCCTTGACCTTTGGTCGAGCCATCTTCGCCTCGGCATAGTCTTAAAGTAAACTTAAGCCTTTGCTCTCGGCTTCGGGATGCCTTGGGAATGGCTTCGGGATGTTTACAAGCGATAAGTCCTAAGTGAGTCCTAAGTAAGTCCCAAGAAATATCAGACGATAATGGGAGTTTGATGGTAAGAAATGAAGAGTGGCAAACTGTGGCGGAATCATGCGAAAGTTGTATAAAGGTATTGTGGATGTTCTGAAGAAATTCTATCAAGTGTTGAAGAAACTCTGAAACATATATATAAAATAGGTGTATGATAACCAATACGGAATAGCATGACTCTTATAGTCTGTTTCTGCCGTCTTTAGGGGCAAAAAAAGGTCAGACTAAAACGTTTACGGCATATTTAAATCGAAAAAACAGTATAGAATTTGCACGTTTGAAATTTAATATGTACTTTTGCAAACAAAATATCAAACAGCAGATAATTACTAAAACAAATGGCAAAAATCGTAACATTGGGCGAAATTATGCTTCGCCTGTCACCCAACGGCAACGACCGTTTCATTCAGAGTGAATCATTCCGCATCATCCCCGGTGGAGGTGAGGCTAATGTGGCAATCTCAGTGGCCAACTATGGTCATGAAGCCTATTTTGTCAGCAAACTGCCCAAGCACGAGATTGGTCAGATTGCCGTTAACGCACTGCGCCGCTATGGTGTGAATACCGAATTTGTGGCTCGTGGTGGTGACCGTGTCGGTCTTTACTATGCAGAGACTGGTGCTTCTATGCGCCCATCAAAGGTTATCTACGACCGTGCCAACAGCGCTATTGCCGAGGCAGATGCATCCGATTTCGACTTTGATAAAATCATGGAAGGTGCTCAGTGGTTCCATTGGTCAGGCATTACTCCTGCCATTTCTGACAAAGCTGCCGAGCTGACCCGTCTGGCTTGTGAGGCTGCTAAGCGTCACGGAGTGACCGTTTCTGTTGACCTGAACTTCCGTAAGAAGCTCTGGACCTCAGAGAAAGCAATCTCTATCATGCGTCCACTTATGCAGTATGTTGATGTATGTATTGGTAACGAGGAAGACGCAGAACTCTGTCTCGGATTCAAACCCGATGCCGATGTAGAAGGTGGAAAGACCGATGCTTCAGGTTATGAGACTATCTTCAAGCAGATGAAGGAAACTTTCGGCTTCAAATATGTAGTATCTACTCTTCGTGAGTCTTACTCAGCAACCTTCAACGGTTGGAAAGCTTTGATCTACGATGGCAAGGAGTTCTATCAGTCGAAGCGTTATGAGATCAACCCCATCATCGACCGCGTAGGTGGTGGCGACTCATTCTCAGGTGGTCTGATCCATGGTCTGCTCACCAAGAAAACTCAGGGTGAAGCCCTTGAGTTTGCAGTAGCTGCTTCAGCTCTGAAGCATACTATCAACGGCGACTTCAACCTTGTAAGTGCTGACGAGGTAGAGGCTTTGGCTGGCGGAAATGCCAACGGACGTGTTCAGCGCTAATCATTCTAATTATAGCAATCATTATGAGTAAATTTGATAAGATAGCCGTACTGAAGAAAATCGGCGATACAGGAATGGTTCCTGTATTCTACAATAAAGACCTTGAGGTTTGTAAGAATGTGGTAAAAGCCTGCTACGAAGGTGGTGTCCGTGCATTCGAATTTACCAACCGTGGCGATTTCGCCCACGAGATTTTTGGTGAACTCGTGAAATGGGCTGATAAAGAGTGCCCCGAACTGGCTCTCGGTATCGGTTCTGTAGTTGACGCTCCCACAGCAGCTCTTTATCTGCAGTTGGGTGCCAACTTCGTGGTTGGTCCATTGTTCAATCCCGAAATTGCTCCCGTGTGCAACCGCCGCCTCGTGCCTTATTGCCCAGGCTGCATGACAGTCAGCGAAATCGGTAAAGCCCAGGAACTGGGATGCGACCTGACCAAGGTGTTCCCTGGCGATGTGGTAGGTCCCAACATGGTAAAAGGTCTGAAGGCTCCAATGCCTTGGTCAAAAATCATGGTTACAGGTGGTGTGGCTCCAGAAGCCGAAAACCTCAAAGCATGGTTCAAGGCTGGCGTCTATTGCGTAGGTATGGGCTCGAAGCTCTTCCCCGCTGACAAGGTAAAAGCCGGCGACTGGCAGTATGTTACCGACAAGTGCAAGGAAGCACTTGGCTATGTAGCCGCTGCTCGCGCATGATGACTCACTCCCTTTGCTAAAAGGAGAAAATCATCGGCTTATTATCATCATAAACAAAAGGAGATTAAGATATGAAACACGATGCGATAAAAGCAGAGAGTTCATTTCTTAATCTCCTTTACGTTTTTTTTATTGCACCATTAGCACTCCTTCTGCTGACAAGCTCATGTCAGACTCCTCCACGGCAAGATGTACAACAATTCAACGACAAGGCCTATGAAGCCCATTACCGCTCGTTGGATTCTGTGGAGCATTATGCCCGAAAAGCCCTCCAACTGGCACAGTATGACGATGACGGAAAGGCAGAAGCACTCAACAATCTGGCCTTCGCCAATATTGTCCGGATGGATTACGCCAAGGCAGAACAGCAACTGACAGAGGCTGCTACGCTAACCGACAATCAGATAGAACAACTCGTCTCGCAAGTGCAACTGATGCGACTCTGTCAACGTCGTTCTCGCAATCGTGATTTTTATGAGCATCGCGAACGAGCACTAAACTGTTTGCGCCGTATCAACGAAGAGCGTGCAGCACTCTCGCCAAGAGATACCCGACGGATGATTTATGCCGAGAGCGAATTGGCCATCGTCAATTCCACCTACTATTATTATGTAGGTTTGGAGCGACAAGCCTCCAATGCCATTCGACAAATCAACGAGGATGATGTGCGTCGCGACACAGCACAGTATCTTAACTACCTCTACAATATCGGCGCAGGAGGTATTATCATAGAGGGAACAGCCGAAGATATTGCCAACGAAGAAATAGAAAATCTTTTCCATTGTGTTTCCATGGCAGAACGTTGTCATTATCCCTACTTTGAAGCCAACGCCAAAGAGGCTTTGGCAGAACGTCAGAATGACCTGCAGCTGGCAGAAGAGGCACTCATGCTGTTCAGGCAGTTTGGCGATGTCTATCAGATTGCAGGTGCACACCGCACGCTGGCCACATGCTACCATGTCATGGGAGACGACCGCCAAGCCCTCAAACACCTTTACCAAGCATTGGCAGACAAACGCATCAATCAGGCTCCAGACCTTGTGGCAAGTATTCGCGAACAGATGAGTGTGGCCTATGCGGCTCTCAACGATAAACCCCAAAGCGATTATAACCGCAATGTTTATATCGATATACAGGAACGCACTCGTCAGGATCGTGAATTAGAAGCACGCGCCAATATGTATGAAGTGGCTTCCATGCAACTTAACGTCATGATAATAGCCGTTATCGTGGCCATCTTCCTGCTGATACTGTTACTTTGGATTTTCAACCGCATGAACCGCAGGCAGAAGCAGGACAACCAACTGACAGAGATCCTGGAACAAAAGCAAGAAGAAGTTGCAGAAGCATGGATGAGGGTGGAGCGCAACGAAAAACAACATTTGGAACAGCGGGCCAAGGTCGCACTTGTCATCAGCATCATACCACTCATAGACCGTATTATTCATGAAGTGAAGCGACTCGGAGACACTCCTCATGCTAAACCTTCGACTGATGAACAGCAGAATGTGCTCAAGATACGGCAGGAACGGCTTGGCTATATTCAGGAACTGACCGATCAAATCAATAAATATAATGATGTGCTGACACAATGGATTCAATTGCGTCAAGGCAGTCTGAATCTCCATATCGAGAGTTTCCCACTTCAAGGACTCTTCGATATTGTTGCCCATAGTCGTACAGGATTCAATATGAAACAAGTGACACTCGATGTGGAACCAACTACTGCAGTAGTCAAGGCCGACAGAGTGCTCACCCTCTTCATGCTTAATACGTTGGCAGATAATGCCCGAAAGTTTACAGAACGTAATGGACTCGTGACGGTCAGCGCCAGCGAAACTGAAACATACGTGGAAGTAACGGTTAGCGATACAGGCAAAGGAATGGACCAACAGACCCTCGACCATCTCTTCGATGCCAAGCCAGTAATAGATCATGTGGGCGAAACGCCAACAGGAGAACAACGCTCGCATGGGTTCGGACTGATGAACTGTAAAGGTATTATTGAGAAATACCGTAAGATAAGCAGCATCTTCAGCGTCTGTACGCTGACTGCCGAAAGCACGGTAGGAAAGGGAAGTAGGTTTGCCTTCCGATTGCCCAAAGGAGTTCGTCGTACGCTCACAGTATTGTTGTTGCTAATGGTAGGGTGGAACACCATGGTCGCTCAATATAACCGCAATCAGGCTCATATCTATGCAGACTCAGCCTATTTCTCCAACATCAACGGAACGTATGAACGCACGTTGGAATTTGCAGATTCATGCATGAAATACCTTAACTTGCAGTATCTCAAACAACGTTCTGACAGCCGCCTGCTCATGAAACTGATTGACGAGAGTGCCACACTATCGCCAGAAATAGCGTGGCTGCACGATAGTGTTGATGTCAACTATCAAGTAGTGCTCGATATTCGTAATGAGAGTGCGGTGGCAGCCCTTGCCCTTCACGATTGGCAACTCTATGCTTATAATAACAAGGCCTACACCCAGCTGTATAAAGAACTCTCAGCAGACAATACCCTTGCTGACTATTGCCGAAAAATGCAGCAATCGCAATCTAATAAACGTATCGCGGTCATTCTGCTCATCATCATCCTCATGCTTCTCATCCCAGCCTACTATATGCAATATTATCGGCATCGACTCTATAAACAGTTCAATAGGGAGAAAAAACAACGCATAGATATCGAACTGGCGGATGACGAATTGCGGCGGGCAGAACTCGAATGTAGCAATCTTCATGTTGCCAATGCCGTACTTGACAACTGTTTGTCAACGCTAAAACATGAGACCATGTATTATCCCAACCGCATCCGACAGCTGGCTTCTGCAGATGATCAGAACAATCTCGCAGAAGTGGTCAGCTACTATCGCGAACTCTATGGTATTCTCAGCGAACAAGCACTTCGACAGGTGGAACGCTTCCATCTTCATCTCAAGGCTGTCGATTGCTATGGTCATCAAGTTTTGGGAGATAGTCATGCGCTGAATGTGATGTGGCAGATCTTGGTGCAAAAAGACAGCGAGGTTAGTGTAGAGAGCAAAGACAACCGTTATTGGCTCTTTACTATTACCCAACCCCACATGAATATTTCAAAGGAGGAGGCAGAAACACTCTTCACCCCTTCCTCTTCAGAACATATACCTTATCTGTTATGCCGACAGGTGGTGCGCGATCATGGAGAAACAACAAACTTGCGTGGTTGTGGCATCTGGGCAACAGTAGAGGAAGGTAAAACTTATGTAAAATTAACATTACCCAAATATGGAAAACTTTAAACTTATTATCGTAGAAGATGTGCCGTTGGAACTTAAAGGCACGGAAGGAATCATCAGAAACGATATTCCTGAAGCCGACATCATAGGTACGGCAAGCAATGAAGCTGACTATTGGAAGCTGATTCGTCAGCAACGGCCAGACTTGGTATTGCTTGACCTCGGACTTGGAGGTTCTACAACTGTTGGCGTGGAAATCTGTCGTCAGACCAAACAAAACTATAAAGAGGTAAAAGTGCTGATTTTTACCGGCGAGATTCTCAATGAGAAACTCT
>OQVU01000155.1_pt1 | contig 21815 bp, 28 predicted proteins | sample 1691611 | NCBI WGS metagenome assembly OQVU01 (sample SAMN03418272, study PRJEB22391) | human gut metagenome | biome: human-gut; feature: organic feature; material: feces | host: Homo sapiens | place: Tanzania | collected 2013-01
AATTGGACTATACCAACCTGGTTGGACTCAGGTTGGTAAAAGGTGGGTACGTAAAAATAGCAATACCAACCCGTAAGTTGTTATAATATAACAACTTACAAAAAAAAGTACCAACCTTTCTTTATCTTGCCTATCGGTTAAACAGTATAACTTTTACTCTTATACTGTTTTTTATAAATAAATGCTTTAATTAGCGCCCGAAGGCGCTAATTAGATAGTTCGTTCAACAATTATCGCGAGCGATAATTAAAACGAGTAACTAACCTAAACCTAATTAGCTCTTAAAGCCGCTAATTAGAAAAAATTATAAATGCTAAACAGTGAAATCAAGTTTGTAGCTTAGCATATGTCACCATAGAATATTTAAGATACACTAACTTTTTAAAAACTAATTAGCGCCCGAAGGCGCTAATTAAGAAAAGAGAAGCTAACAAAATTTAAAACAGCAGAAGAAGATTTTATCCACGAATATCATACTGAAGTCCGATCGGGAGTGGCCCTAACATTTTTTAAACTGGTCAGCCAGATGATAGAACAGCACAGCGATTTCTTTTTTGTATAAACCTGCCAGTTGCCATCTTTCTTTATCTGAATAAGTAAATTTTTCTGACGGATATTTTATCAGACAACTCACTGTCATAAACATACTGGAATATTCTTTTAATTCATCCCAAGGTTCTTCAAACTGCCAGCCAGAAGAAATTAAAAAGGCAATGTCATAAAATTCTCTGGCTATAGCTTTCATGTGATGCCAGTCAAAATAATTAGCGCCCGAAGACGCTAATTAAAAAAAACAATTTAAAATAAAGACCTCTTGACAAATTTCTCTTTATAGATTATTTTACACTTACCACACAAAGGATAGCACTTGCTTATTCTTACAGAAAAACCATCAGTTGCACAGTCATTTGGTGCAGCTCTTTCTATTCCCTATAATAAGTCACTAGGATATTATGCTGGAGATGACATTGAGATTACTAACTGTATTGGTCATTTATATGAATTGGCAAAGCCTGAAGAATATGATGAGCAGTATAAATCATGGGCTTTTGAATTACTTCCAATAATACCCGAAGAATATCTTTATAAAAAAAATGAAGATACAATCAAACAAATCAGTAAAGTTACAAAACTTTTACAGAAGCATAAGAATGATAAAATCATCATCGCAACCGATGCAGATCGAGAAGGTGAAGTAATTGCAAGAATTGTTTTTCAGCAGGCAGGATTAAAGGACATTTCTAATTGCTACAGATTCTGGGTATCAGAAGCCTTGACTCCAGAAGTAATAAATAAAGGGTTGAAAACTGTAACTCCCTGGAGCAATTACAATGAACTTGCTAAAAAAGGATTTGCACGACAGCACGCAGACTGGCTTGTTGGTATGAATCTTACTCCTTATGAAACTTTACTCGCAGGGCATAAAATCACACTTCCTGTAGGAAGAGTTCAGACAGCAATTCTTGCTGCCATTGCTCAGAGAAACAATGAAGTAAAAAACTTTGTGCCTGAGCCTTATTATCAGTGTGTTGCAAAACTCTCTGACAGCCAGGGAAATAAAATTGAAGCACTACTGATAAATCCTGAAAATAAAAAACTTTTCTTTCCACAGTTAAACTATTACATCAACTCTGCTCATACATACAGCGAGACAGATAAAACAATTACTTTTCAAACTGAAGTAAAAAGAAAAAGTTTGAATCCGCCAACGTTATTAAGTTTAACTGAATTACAAAAGCTGGCCGCAAAACAGTACGATTATTCATCAAGTAAAACTCTTGAACTTGCTCAGTCTCTTTATGAAAAGCACAAATGCCTTTCTTATCCTAGAACACCATCTTCTGTATTAGGTGATGATGACGTTGAGTTATTTAAGGAAAAGTATGAACTTCTGAAAGGTAAATATGAAATTTCAAAATACTGTAATGTAGAACTCATAAGTGTTGATAATAAGCATATTTTCAATTCAAAAAAACTTGATTCACATCACGCTTTAATTCCGCTTGATTTTATTCCAGAGGATGCAACACAGGCAGAAAAAAATATTTATAGTCTTGTCATACAACGGTTTTTCATGTCCTGCATGGATAAGTGTATTTTTGACGAAAAGACTATGCTAATTAAAAATGGGGAATACACTTATAAGACTACTGTTAAATCAATCGTTGAACCTGGATGGAAGAATGCAGAAAGCAAATTAGAGAGCGAAGGCACTAATAAAGATGATGATGATAAAATACAGTTTTTTGATGAAAATCACTGTTATCTTAAAAATACAGAAATTGTAAAAAAAATGACAACTCCTAAAAAAGAGTTTACAGAAACTTCATTACTTGCATTTATGGAAAATCCTACGATGGAAAACACAGATGAAAAACTTGTAGGGCTTGGAACACCTGCTACACGAGGAAATATACTTTCAAAATTGGAAGAATATTCTTATGTAGTTAAAAATCAGAAAAAGTATTATGCAACAGAAAAGGCTTTTTTTCTCCTGAAACTTCTTTTTAAAAATCCGCTGACTGCAAAAATTGCAAGCATTTCTCAGACAACACAGTGGGAAAAACAGCTTGAATCATCTCCAGAAGAATTCGAGGAATATATTGAAAAGTTTATCTGTGACTGTGTAAAAACTCATCCTGAAGTTGAAAATTATGAAAAAGAAGGGATTGGAAAATGCCCTTTATGTGGTTCAAAAGTAATTGAAGGCAAAAAATCATATTTCTGTGAAAAACTTACTAAAGAACCAAAGTGCAGTTTCATAATTTATAAAAACTCATTCAGCACTTTAATTTCAAAGAAAGATGTACAGCTTATGTGTGAAGGAAAAGTTACAGGAGCAAAAAGTCTTACGAGCAAAACCGGAAAAACTTACCAGGCAAAGCTTAAATACAATATAGAAACAATGAAAATAGAACAGGTGTTCGTAAATAAATTCAAAAGGTAATTAGCGTCCGAAGGCGCTAATTAGGAGGAAACGTGACGGAAGAAATAAACGTTTCAGTATTACCCAGAAAATACTGGACTTCTTATAATCTGGAAAAGACCAGACCAATTTGTCATACAGAGAAAAAAGATAATGCTGGAAATCTTACTGCTTTGATTATTTCTGAAATGATTAGAAAGTTTCCAGAGCTGCAAAACTGTTCTGAAAATAAATTCATTTCATTTCAAGAAAACATAACAAAAATTATACGTTCTGGAATAAATGTAAATTAGCGCCCGAAGGCGCTAATTGGAGGAGTATTATGACTACAGGAACAAAAGTCTTCTGGATTATTTTTATTATCCTTTGTTTTTTAATAAATGCTGCAGCAACCTTTATAAAGATCCGGCATATAAAAAAAATAAGGGAAGCGAAAATTGTTTATAAAAATATTAACAATATAAAAAATGACAATAAAGGATGGCTGTTCAGTTATCTGCGGAAAGTAGACCCGTTTGTTTTTGAAGAGCTTGTTTTAATTTCTTTTAAGAAACAAGGATTCAGAATAAAACGAAATAGACAATACACACATGATGGCGGAATTGACGGTCGTGTAAGAAAAAACGGAAAGAAATATTTGATTCAGACAAAAAGATATTCTGACTATATAAACATTGCTCATGTGAAAGAATTCATTAAGACCTGCAGGTATTATAAGGTTTCAGGCTATTTCGTGCATACAGGTAAAACCGGAGAAGAGACTAAGGAACTGTTAAAAAAGAATCCTCAGATAAAGCTTATAAGCGGAGAAAAGCTTTATGAGTTTTTTATCTTAGATTATCCAAAAAGCAAAGATTTATTTTTTGAAGGCAAGCTGTAATGAAAGAACTTACTGATTTTGACATAGAAAACATTACAAATTTATTTATGGAAAATTATACAGCATCATACATTTCTAAATTTCTGGAACTTCCTGTAAATCTTGTGAATAATTTCATCAAGGAAAATCAGCTCAGACAGAGGAGGGATTTAAGAAACCTGTCATTGCTGATTAAACTCTGTTCTGAAAATTATACAAAAGATGAAGTTGCTGAAAAAATGAATCTTTCTGAAGAACGTGTTTACGCTCTCGTTAAGAAAAACAAACTGGAACCTCATTTCAGGGAAAAATTATTCTTGCACAGAAAAAATAAAATAATTAATGAATATAAAAAAGAACCGTGCAGCATAAAAGTAATGTCACAAAAATTAAAGCTTTCAGAGAACTTTATCCGAAAGGTCTATAAGGAAAACAGGTTTGTATGTATCGTTCCTCATTATATAAACAAAATGTCTGTACTTACGGAAGAAATGTATAAACAGCTTCTTATAGATTTAAGAAACACAAATCTATCCCTGTCAAAACTTTCAGATAAATACAAAGTTTCAAGACAGAGAATACATCAGATACAGAAAAAAGAAAAAATCCAGAGGCCTTAATTAGCGCCCGAAGACGCTAATTAGAAACTTTATCAACAAAGAAATTCAGTAACGATACTGTGTTTGGAGAGTAAAATGGCAGAACCTTCAGAAATTAATTTTATCAACAAAATATATGACCTGCATATTGTAGGCTTGAGTGTAAATAAAATTGATTACAAAAATTACACGATTGAGCATATTGAAAATGCAATTAAAAAAGAAGATGTTACTCGATATAAAAAATACCAAGATAAATCAAAGCAAATCTTAGAATACAAAAGAAAAATAACATTACTCGGTCAAAGCTTAATTAGCGCAATTCGGCGCTAATTAAGTACATTTGAAAGATTTATAACAAACAGGAGGCCAATACCATGTTGACCCGATTTACAGTTGGTAATTTTCGCTCTTTTGATAAAAACCAGACACTTTCACTTATTGCAAATACAGGCACAAGACACAATGAACGTCTTTTTAAAACAAAAGATATGAATCTTTTAAAATTCGGTGCAATATTCGGAGCAAATGCAGCCGGCAAATCCAACTTTATTAAGGCAATAAGTTTTGCACAGAGAGTTACCATTTTTGGAACGGAGTTCATAAAGGACGAACTTTATTTTAAACTAAATCCTCTTAATAAAGAGCAGCCGTCATATTTTGAATTTGAACTTTGTATTGATGAAAAAATTTATGCTTATGGCTTTGAAGTAATTATTTCAAAAAAGCAGATTACAGAAGAATGGCTTGTTGAACTTGGTAAAACTCATGACACAGATATATTTTCACGTAATACGGTAACCGGAACTCTTTCTTTTAATAAATCAATGCTCACTGAAAAATATGAAGAACGGATGAAAGTATATGTTAATGATTTTTTAAGAGTTCTGAATAAGTCATTTTTGGAATATATCATCAGCAATAAAGAAGAACTTTTTAAGCAAAATCCTCAACTCGAAATTCTTAAAAAAATATTCAACTGGATTCTCGAATTAAATATTTCATATCCTAATACAACAATTACAGGATATGACTGTTTTTCAGTTTCTAATTTTAAAACTCTTCTTTCGGTTATTAAGTATTTTAATACTGATATTACAGGAATCAGAAAAAATGAAATTACAAAAGAAGCCGCACTTGAAAAAACTTCTTCTGATTTTAAAAAGCACATAGAAAATCGTCTGCAAACAGCATGTAAATCAGACTGTAATGGATCTCCCGATAGTTGTAAGAATTGTGGTTTCAAAATGAATATTAATGGAAGGCTCATTTTTGTTACATTTGAAAATCGTGAACCTAAATTCACCGAAGTAACATTTATTCATAATAACTATGAAAATGTTGAATTTTCTTTAAGTGAAGAATCCGAAGGAACGCAAAGGTTGTTAAATTTATTATCTGTTTTACTCACACAAAGAGAGAATTCAGTTTTTATTATTGACGAAATAGACAGAAGTCTTCATCCTCAGCTTACTGTAAAATTCGTACAGGTTTTCCTTGATATTGCAAAAAACAAGAACATTCAGCTGCTTATTTCAACTCACGAAAGTCACCTTTTGAATCTTGATATTCTACGACAGGATGAAATTTTCATGTTCGACAAAAAAACAAATGGAGCAAGCATAGTTTCTCCTTTTGACAGATTCAAAGAACGCTTTGACGCAAAAATTGAAGCCCGTTACCTCGACGGACGGTACGGAGGAGTTCCAATTTTTGACAGAGTATTTCCATTCGATGTTCTTCAGCAGTCTGAAAAATAGGTGTGACTAAAAAATACAGATAACTTTTTAAGGGCAATTTTCTCTGCATAATTACCGACCGCAATAAGCTCAGTTTTACAGAAATTCAATTTGATAAACTTATTGCCGCTGACAGTAAAAACGTAATCTTTCCTAGGTGAAATAATTATAACTTTATATCTTCATAATTTTTATGTATATTTAAAGAAAAACTCATCAAAGGAGAACTGAACTATGATGAAATTAAACGATGCTCAAAAAGAAAAACGGAAAATTCTAAGAAATTGCATTAATAAAAAAATGACGACCAGGGAAGCTGCAATCCAGTTTGGTCGCACTATAAGATGTGTACAGAAGATGATTGCCCGCTATAAAGAGAGGGGAGATGAGTCTTTAATACACGGTAATACAGGTAAAAAGCATACCTCTGAGGCGAACGAGCTTTTAGAACAGATAATATTAGACATATTTTATAACACTCGCATTAAAGGAAAAAATCCCTATGAAGATATTTCTTATCAGTATTTTACTGAAATACTTTTGGAAGAATATGGAATTAAAAAATCAGTTTCCTGGGTAAAATCCAAGATGAAGAAAAGCGGATATAAAAGTCCAATTAAGCATAACTGTAAGAACAAAAAAGAAATCCATCTTATGAGAGATAGAAAAGAGCATGAGGGAGAACTTGTTCAGGCAGACGGCACTCCTTATGACTGGTTCAAAGACGGACATAACAATTGCATTCAGGGATTTGTCGATGATGCAACAGGCTATCCGACTGGTTTATACATGACGAAAAATGAATGTACACTGGGATATACGGAAGCATTCAGGAACATGGCAACTGACCACGGCATTCCGCTTGCATTATATCCAGACAAGGCAGGAGTTTTTTTTGTCAATAATAAGAAAAAGGACGATGGCGAAAAGCATTTAACTCAGTTCGGCATAATGATGGAGAACATGGGTGTAGATATGTTTCCGGCTCACAGCCCGCAGGCAAAAGGAAGAGTTGAACGATTTTGGAACACAATACAGCACCGTCTTCCAAATTTGTTTGTTCTTAAAGGAATAAATACTATTGAACAGGCAAATGAGTTTTTAAGAGATGAATTTCCTAAGATTTATAAAAGGTGGTTTCCGGTCGAGCCGAAATCAAAAGAAACCTGCTTTGTAAAGGCAGATCTGAAGGAGGTAAACAGCATCTTAAAGGCTACTTTTCCTGGAAAAGTTGATAAAGGCGGAGTGTTTGCATTTAAAGGTTACAGGTTCTTTTTGCCGGAACTGGTCAATCAGAAAATACTCATAAACCTCAACGAAAAAGAAGGTTTATGGGTAACATCAATAAATAATGACAGAAGGTATATTCCTCAGCTTATAGAAACAGATACTACAGGTCCAATGCCGGAAGTAACAAAACTGCTGATAGAACGAGTGTTTTTGAAAAATGCAAAACCTAGATTCCGTGAAGTCTATATTGATATTGATGATGTAGTCTTATCACAGATACAGAGAAAAAAGACTGCCTAAAAAGAAGTGTATCGTTAAATAAAAACTCTTCTCAAAATGTGGCTTAAAAAAAATCTCAAGCCTTATAAAGCCGTTTTTAAAGAACTAGAAAAAAGCCAGTCTCATGTATAAAACTCTTAGAATCTTCAACATGTTTTACCAGATCTATTGAAAAAATTATGAAAATTGAATATATTTTTCAAAAAATAAAAAAAACTAATAATTTAACTAAAAATTTGCGAAAAATTAAAAAGCTATTGACAGATAGTTTTTGCACAATCAAGAAAATGATTGTTTTATTCAACTTTGCTGACGGTGATATTTCCGTTTATATCATAATTCTACATTGTAAGAATATTCATTACGAGTGTTGTCATAATTTCTTTTTCTTCTGGGCGGGATTCTGCAATCATTAAAGTTATTGCAACCAAAGCTCCTTCGCTGAGTCGTTTTTTTTCACCTTTATAAAGCAGATTGTTCTTGTGCAAAAATTCCAAAAATAAAGATGCCGCAATTCTTTTACAACCATCGTCATAAGGATGATCTTTTATCATAAAATACAAAAGACTTTGCAGCTTTTTCTTCAACACTAGGATAAACTTCCTGACCAAAAACATTCTGATAAACTGCAGCAAGAATTCCTTCAACTTGTCCTGGTTCTTTTTCGTGTCCAAAAACTGAGGATTTGAACGAATCTTCCATTTTGCTTACAAGATTTTTACATTCTTCGTAAGTTATTCTGTAAACATCTTTATTTCCTGAAGGTTTATTCAAAGTCTGATGATCATATTTGTCCAAAAGCAGAAGCGCATTTGTATATTGATTAACAGCCTGCAAAACTTCGCTTTCTTCAAGATTAAGAGTATGTGCAAGCATTTTAGTCTGAATACTGACTGTTTTTTCCAAGGCTTCAAGGCGTTTTTTGTTTATTGCATAACCATTTACAATATATTGCTTTAAAACAGAATTTGCCCATTTTCTGAACAAAATACCGCGAGAAGAATTTACTCTGTATCCAACAGCTAATATAACATCCAATGAATAAAAAACCACAAGTTGTTTAACTCCATCAACACGCATTTTTTGCGTGTTGTTATTAAAATCAACTTCATTATCCTTAAAAATGTTATTAACATGTTTTCTAATAGTTTTTTCATCTCTTTCAAATAATAAAGCCATCTGATTTGATGAAAGCCAAACTGTTTCTTTGTCCTGTGAAACCGATACCTGTAATTCCAATTCGCCGTCTTTGAATAAAATAACTTCATTTTCTTTTTTTAATTCCATAAAACATTCCTCCAATTTAAAAAATTCTACTATCTCAAATATTATAACAACAATCTAAACAAATGAATAGTAGTATTCTATCATATAAATTTTACTTGTCAAGAATATTTTAAACGGTAATTTTTCCGTTGCAAGAATTTGGTTTTCATAATTATTCACTCCAAACTTCTTTTGCAAGATTGAATGTTGCCCACGCTTTTGGCCAGCCTGCGTAAAATGCTGCGTGTGTTATTATTTCTGCAATTTCGTCTTTTGTAATTCCGTTTTTCTTCGCTTCATTCAAATGAAACTTTAGCGAGTTGTCTGCACTTCCCTGCGACATAAGAGAAACAACTGTTACAAGGGAGCGGTCGCGCAACGAAAGTTTTTCTTCTCGACTCCAGACTTCACCGAATAAAATATCATCATTCAAATGCACAAATTCCGAAGCAAAAGTTCCGAGCGAATCGCGTCCTGCTGTTTGTTTTACTTCCATAATTTTTCCTCTTTATAAAAATAAAATTCCTGAATCTTTAAGCCACTTTGCAATATCGATTTTTAACGTGCTGCCGCCTGAATAATGAACGAAAAGTCCCTGAATAATTTTTGCGTCCGGAGCAAGTTTTGTAATTGCACTTATGCTCTGACCAAATCTACCGCCACCATGTGAACAAAAAGGCATAATTGTTTTTCCTGAAAAATCATAGCTTTCCAAAAAGGTTGCAACTGGCATTGGAATCGAAGCCCACCAGTTCGGATAGCCCAAAATTATTGTATCGTATTCCGAAAAGTTTTTTACAGTTGCATTGAGTTCCGGCCGTGCGTTTTTATGCTGGTCTTCCTGCGCCTGTTTTAAAACTGTATTGTAATTTGTTGAATAAGGAACTTTCGGTTCAATTTCAAAAATATCAGCTCTGGTCTGATTTGCAATTTCCTGTGCAATTCCGCGAGTATTTCCACCCCAACTAAAATATGCAATCAAAAGCTTTTTTGATGAATTTGAATTTTGAGCCATTGCAATTCCTCTCAAAAAAACTGCTGCAAAAATAAAAACAATTTCTTCATTTTCATAAAATTCTTCCTCCAATTTGTTCCTGAAAATTTATTTGTTTTTTGCAATTCTAAATCCGCGTGAAGAAAAAATATCATCCTGCGGAATTGAACTTCTGTAAGCACTTCTCATATGTTTTGCAAAATCGTTTCAACCACCACCTCGAACAATTCGTGTTGAACTTCCGTTGTCACACACAGGATTTTTTGATTCCACAACTGAATATTTTGCGTAATTGTCAAAGCACCATTCTGCGACATTTCCGTGCATATCGTAAATCCCCCATTTATTGGGTTTAAAAGATTTTACAGAAACAGTGTGCCCTCTGTAAGTTCCAGGCTGCGCTTCGAGTTTTGAAGAATCAAAATAATTCTGCTCAATCTGATAAGGATAATGGCCGTAAAAGTTTGCATCATCGGCGTCCAAAGATTTTTCAAGGTTGAACGGAGTTTTTGTTCCGGCTCTGCATGCGTATTCCCATTCAGCTTCTGTTGGAAGTCTGTAGCCGTTTGCGTTTTTATTCCACGTAACTTTTTGACCGTTTATTGAATAACATGGAGTAAGATTTTCAAGTTTGCTTTTTTCATTGCAATATTCAACAGCGTCCAAAAAACTTACATTCTCTACGGGAAGATTTTTTCCACGGAATTGTGACAGATTTTTTTTCATAACGCGCTCGTATTCTTCCTGCGTAACTTCTGTCTGACCGATATAAAATGAATCAATATAAACTTTGTGCTGCATTTCATCGTTTTCACGCCAGTCTTCTGTTGCAGGACTTCCCATCATAAAACTTCCTGACGGAACAAGAACAAAATCATTTGAAAAATTCTGTGCCATCACAATTCCTCCTAAAAAAACAGAATATAAAAAAATATTAAGTTTTTCATATAAGCACCTCAAATTTTTTATTCAACTTTTTCAAGCCATTCATTAAAACAGTCTATACCGGGAACTTCTATTGCAAGATGCGAAAACCAGCTATCGTCAGCAGTGCCGTGCCAGTGCTTAATTCCTGGTTTGATATTTACAATATCGCCCGGTTTTAAATGCTGAACAGGTTTTCCCCATTCCTGATAAAGACCGTTTCCTGAAATGCAAATCAAAATCTGACCGCCGCCTTCTTTTGCATGATGAATGTGCCAGTTGTTGCGGCAGCCGCTTTCAAAAGTTACATTGAATATTTTTACTTGTTCTGTCGAGAGTGGTTCAAGAAATGATTTTCCTGAAAAATATTGTGCAAAGCCGTCGTTGGGTTTTCCGATATTGAACGGCATTTGTGATTTTAATTCTTCAAGCGTAACTTTTGTATTCATTATTTTACCTCAATAATTCTGTAGTGCTGTTTTCCGACACCGATTTTTTCGGCACCGTTCAAAACTGTATTAACGCCGTGCATTGAATTCCACCTTGCTGTCTGTGCATCTGTTCCGCGATGTGACGAAAGATAAAGGCTGTCAATAAAAGTTCCGTTTGTTTCTTTTACAAGACCTGTAAGAAGTTTTGGGTCAAGATACTGTTCGCCAGGTTCTTCAAAAATTACCTTTAAGGCAGTTTTGCCTGTAAGTTTTTTTTTCCTGTAGCACGATAAAGTTTTAAAATGTTTTCTGAAGAAATATCGCGGCTAAAATAAACTGCCGGCGCATTTCTGTCTGTAACTGCATAATCAAGTTTTGTAATGTCGATGTCAGTTCTTTTTCCTGAACCTGAAATGGACGCTCCAACAGTCTGAGCAAAACACGATGCTAATACACATGCAAAAATTGAAAATAGAAAAAATATTTTTTTCATTTTCTACCTCCAGTTTTTAACTTCGTTTTCACTCACATTTCTGCCAAATCTTTTGCCGCTTTTCCAAACTGCGCCAGGTGTTTTTTTTGCAAGATTTGTTGCGCTTGTTCCGATTGAACTTCCACCCGATGTGCAGAACGGATAAACTGTTTTACCTGAAAAGTCTGCGCTTTCTACAAATGTGTAAACGATATTCGGCGCCTGATACCACCAGATTGGATATCCCAAGTAAATTGTGTCGTAACCTGAAATATCAATTTTTACTTTCATTGCAGGACGAATTGTTTCGAGTGCGTTGCATTCTTTTGTTGTGCGTGAATTGTTGTCATTCCAGTTCAAGTCCTGTGAAGTATAAGGCTGTTCCGGTTTGATTTCTATTAAATCGCTTCCTGTAATTCCTGCAATTTTTTGTGCTACTGATCTTGTAGTTCCTGTTGCAGAAAAATAAATTACTGTCGATTTTGATTTTGCCATAATAATTCCTCCAATAAATAACGCTGTGAACAATGTAATGATTTTTTTCATAGAATTTACCTCTCACAAAATTCTTTATAAAATTAATTTACAACGATTTCAGAGGCATTACAAATACTTTGTTTTTATATGAAATTATACTTTTAAAGCATATCGTTTCATGATAACAAAGTATTTGAATAGAAAAATACCCATGTGTTAAAATAAACAAAATTCTAAGCAAGGAAGAATGTTATATTTACAGGAAAATACATAGCAAGGTGCAAAAATTACAGCCAATGCAATAAGAGGAATGTAATGTGTAAAAATTTCACTTACCAGAAAAAATGTTGACGGAATTATTAAAAACATAAATGCAAGACTGTAAAAGTTTATAAATTTCATTTTTTCTTCCATAACAGCTTTCTTAATTTTTTTACAAATATTCTACCGGAATTGTTGTAACACCTTTATGCACCAGGAGGAGTTCGGAGCCTGTACAGACAATTCCACCATCTCCTATTTTTGCTAAAGGAAATGCTCCGGCCAAAGTCTTAAAATGTCTTGCATCTTTTTTTCAGGATTGATTATATTATCTTCAATGTGACGGGCATAAAAGATATGTAACCTTCTGTAATATAAAAATAAGCTAATCTGGGAAACAGTCCTATTTAAACTTATTTTTTTGGGCAGGTCAATTTATTTTAAATTTCATTCCCATTTTTCAAATAACTGTTAACTTTCCTTAAGCTTAATTAAAAACTGTTCTGCAGCTTTTGAGAAAACCTGGTATTTTTTCCAGATAAATGACAGTTCAGCTTCAACTGCAGGTTCAAGAGGCCTAAAACACAAATTGCTGTTATCTCCCGTATTGATTATTTTATCAAGTACAATTGCATAACCCAATCCTTCATCTACAAGAAGAGATGCGTTGAATAATAAATTGTAAGTTGCTACGATATTCAACTTTTCAAGATTGCAGTTAAGCCATGAACTGAAGTCTCCACCTTGATTTCTTTGATGTGAAATGATCAGCGGTTTGTCATACAAGTCTTTTGGCGTAATGTACTTTTTGTGTGAAAGTTCTGAATCTTTACGCATCAAAACTCCCCAAGTGTCTTTAGAAGAAAGTTTTAAGGCATTATATTTTTTTGAATCGACATTTCCAAAAACCAGACCAAAATCAATCAAGCCTTTGTCCAACTGTTCCAGAACAAATTCTGCATTACCGCTTGAAATATGATAATGAATGTCTGGATAATTTGATTGAATTTCTTTTGCAATTTTTGCAAGAAGTCTTACTGCATCTGTTTCGCCGGCTCCGATATACACATCACCTGCAATTATATTATCAGAAAGTGAAATTTCATTTTCAGTTTTTTCTATGAGATTTAAGATTTCTTCTGCACGTTTTTTTAAGATCATTCCTTCTTCGGTTAAAGTGATTTTTCTTGTACCTTTTGTTCCGCGGATTAAAAGTTGTTTTCCAAGTTCTTCTTCCAAATTTTGAATTTGTCTTGAAAGAGATGGCTGCGACAAATAAAGAGATTCTGCGGCCCGGTTTATACTTTGTTCTCTTGTTATTGCAAGAAAATACTTTAAAACTCGAATTTTCATTTTACAAATCACTCCGTTTTTGAATGATATCTGAATACAAAATATAATATCAAATTTACATATAGTTTTAAAGTATACAAATGCATTATAAATAAGTATTTGATAAGTCTTTTAAATAAAACTATAATTTAATTGAAAATCAAAATTAGGGTGAAAAATGAAATTAGAAAAACTGGCAGCTTATGGTTCTACTCAGGCAGTTCTGCAAAATTTAAAAGACGCAGGATGTACGAAAGAAATGACTCAGCAAATTATTATGAAATTGGAAAAAAATGATTTTGAAGAATTGTCAAAACTTTTGGAACAACACAGAAGCTGTCTTTTAAATTTAATTCACGATAAAGAAAAACAAATTGACTGTCTTGATTATCTTGTTTATCAGATTAAACGGAATAAAGAAAAGTAAATAAAGGAGATCTCAAAGTAGAATGAAAACAATAGAAAATCAGAAATTTGACGAAGAAAGAGCTTTGTACGATAGTTCAGAATTAATACTTAAAAACTGTTCTTTTGACGGAATCGCAGACGGTGAAAGTGCATTAAAAGAATGCCGTAAAATTGAAGTTGACAACTGTTTTTTTAATCTCCGTTATCCTTTCTGGCACAATCGCGGACTAAAAATTTCAAATTCAAATATGACAGAATTCTGCAGGGCGGCTTTATGGTATTCAGCGAATATTGAAATTCAAAATACAAAAATGCATGGAATAAAAGCACTTAGAGAATGCAGCGATGTTGTTATTGAAAACTGCGATATTAACTCTCCAGAATTCGGTTGGTCCGTGAACAGAATCCAAATGAAAAATACTACTGCAGAAAGTGAATATTTTATGATGCGTTCTTCAAATTTAAAATTTGAAAATGTTCAGTTCAAAGGAAAATATTCTTTTCAGTATATTAAAAATGCTGAATTTGACAATTGCTTATTTGATACAAAAGATGCATTCTGGCATTGTAAAAATGTAACAGTAAAAAACAGTGTTGTAAACGGTGAATATCTTGCCTGGTATTCTGATAATTTAACTTTGATTAATTGTAAAATCAGCGGAACACAACCATTTTGTTATTGCAAAAATCTAAAACTTGTTGACTGTGAAATGTTGAATACAGATTTATGTTTTGAAAGATCAGAAGTTCAAGCCAACATTACATCTTATGTAGAAAGTATAAAAAATCCGCTTTCAGGAGTAATTCGTGTTCCGGAAGTAGGAAAGATAATTTTTGATATTCCCCAGGCAAAAGGAAAAATATTGAAGAATAAGGAAAATCTTTAAGGAGGACAGATTGAAAAAACTGATTGCACTGGCAATTCTATGGATTTTGGCATTACCAATAACCGCTTGCGAATATTCAACTAGTGATGAGGCAAAGGCAAAACAAGGAAATATTTCAAGTAATGAAAATACAGAAAAAGAATCAATACAAAAGGAAGAAAAAATTGAAAATCAGATTTACAGATGGAACTAATGAAGTAATCGTAATCTTGAACGATTCAAAACTTTCAGAATCATTGGTCAAGCAACTTCCGTTTACATTTTATTTCAACGATTATGCAAATAATGAAAAAAACGGAACATTACCCGAAAAACTTGTGACAGACAAAAATTTTGAAGCTGAATGTCCAAAAGGTTCTCTTGGATATTTTGCACAATGGGGAAATCTTTGTCTGTTCTTTGAAATAGCACCTGCATATCCCGGACAATATTTACTGGGAACAGTACAAGGTGATTCTGAAAAAATAAAAAAACTAGGAAACAAAGTAACAGTAGAAATAGCAGAATAAAAGAAGAAATAAATTATGTTACAGAAAGTAAAATTACACAATGGCGTTGAAATGCCCATGGAAGGATTCGGAATATACGAACCGATGATGGCGTTGCTGACTCATCCATTCAAAACTTTAAAACAACAGTTCAAAATGTTTATTCCGTTAATAATTGGCTGGATTTTGGGTTTTGCAGTGATTATTCCTTTTTTAATCGGAATTGCAGGAATTGCATTGCTTTTTGCAAGACTTGTTACAATGCTTTTTCGAAAACATTACGCAGTTATTTCAAGGGTAATTCTTGGATTTGTAATTGCCTCTTCATTAAAAATAATTCCTAACAATTTTGTTTTGGCAATTGAAATAATTATTTCAATTGTTTGTTTTGTCGCAGGATTCATTGTTTCGCGTTTAATGGATAAAGCAAAAACCAAAGAAAACTGTTCAAAAGAAAATTAAAAAATCTTACAAAAAAATTATTTTTCCTGACTGTTAAACTTACTGAATCTGAACATTTCAATAAATTTTCTGACAGCCGGCGAAAGCGGCTGACCTTTTTTCCAGGCAATTACGCTGTTTGCGGTAAGTTTTGGTTTTAACGGGCGACTTACAATTTTTAAAGAAGGTGAATTATATTCAAACGGAGTTGAATTTCCGATTGTAATAAAACTAGCAAGCCCTGCCTGAACCATTAATGCTCCGTTTGTAGTAAAACTACTTGTGAACATTAATTTTTTTTCATCAAAATATTCACCCAGCCAAGAAAGAATTTCGTTTTGAACATTAGAGCGGCGTGGAAGAATTAAAGGTTTGTTTTCAAAATCTTTTGGTGTTATATATTCTTTTTTTGCCAAAGGATCATCTGCATTTATCAAAGCAACCCATTCTTCACATTTTTCAAATCGAACAAACGAAAATTTTTCTATATCAATTGGTTCAAGTAAAATTCCAATGTCGATAATTCCTTTTTTCATTTGTTCTTTTATTACATCAGCATTTGCTGTAAAAATATCGTAAGTTACGGCCGGGTGAAAATTCTTAAAATCTTTGATTAGTTCAGGCAATATTTTCATAGCTGCCAATTCACCGCAACCAAAAGAAATTTTTCCTTCAAGAAATTCGTCCTGTTCTGTAAGTTCGTTTTGAGTTTTTTCTACAAGCGAAAGAATTTCTTCTGCACGGAGGCGGAATAAAAAACCTTCGTTTGTAAGCGTAATTTTTCTTGGTCAGCGGATAAAAAGTTTTACACCAAGGCTTTCTTCCAAGTCCTGCATCTGGCGGCTAAAGTTGGCTGTGTAACATTTAAAACTTCTGCAGCACGGTTAATTCCTTCTTCACGCGCAACGGCAAGAAAATATCTTAATGTACGAATTTCCATAACAAAACTATACCATAAAACATTTTTTGGTTAAGGAAGTTTTCTCATTTTTGGAGAATCAATTTTTCAACTTCTTCTTTATTCGGCATAACACAAAGCGCACCTTTTTTAGTTGTTATCAAAGAAGAAGCAGCGTTGGCAAATACAAGCATGTGTTCAAGGCGTTCTTCTGTAAAATCATTGTAACCGTTTTGAAGAATTTCATGCAGAATACATGCGCAGAATGTGTCGCCGGCACCTGTTGTATCAATCGTTTTGACATTTGTAAAAGTCGGAACAGCTTTTTCAAGCAAACTTTTCCCGTTATCAAAAAATCCGACGCAGCCGTTTTTGCCTCTTGTAACTGTAATAAGCGGAATATTAATTTTTTTTCTTAATTCAAGAATTCCATCTTTAATCTGCGGTTTTCCTGTAACAAACTCAAGTTCTTCTTCGGCAATCTTCAAAATATTGCACATACTTATTCCATAAAGAATTCTTTCTTTTGCGTGAGATTCATTATCCCAAAGCATCATTCTGAGGTTCGGATCAAACGAAAGTAAAACGTCGCTTTTTTTTGCAAATTCAAGCGTTACCTCTGTTGCGGAATTTACAGGCTCGTTTGTCATAGAAAGAGTTCCGTAATGAAGAATTTTTGACGAAGCAATCAAGTTAAAATCAATTTCTTCTTTTTTTAACGAGCAGTCGGCACTGTTATTTCTGTAAAAAGAAAAACTTCTGTCGCCGTCCTCTGCAGTTCTTACAAAGGCGAGTGTTGTTTTTTCTGACTTTGAAATAACAAGATTTTCAGTTCCGATACCCAACGCAGCAATTCTTTCTTTTAACATATTGCCGAACATATCATCGCCGACTTTTCCTATAAACGAAGTTTTGTGCCCCAGTTTTTGAAGCATCGCCAGAACATTGCACGGAGCGCCGCCAGGATTTGCCTCAAGCATCCAGTTTCCGTTCTGACTTATTCCATTTTGGGTAAAATCAATTAACAGTTCACCAAGCGCAACTACATCAAATTTTTTATCTTTCATATCGCCCTCACTTACAGAATAACTTAAAATGTAAAACTGTATGCATTATATAAAATATTGCCGGATAAAGTATTTACAACGCTGAATATTTTTGATTCAAGCGGAATAAAAAATGCGTTTGTAAAAGCGTATTCTCCGTCGTTTACAAAAACTTCTGCTGAACATGTATCGCACAAAATCCGTAACTTTATTTTTCCGTCGGAATTTGGAAGAACTTTCATACTTCTTGATTTTGTGTTTCCGCCACCGTCAATTGTTCTGCTTCTGTCAAAAGTCAGTTTTTTTGTTTTTGCATCATAAACAATTGTTGCCGAATAATCTTTACTTTCTGCAATATTCAAAATAAGTTTTTCGTCTTCATTTTGAGGAACAAAAAATTCAAATTCTGCATCAAATTGTCTTAAACACAAACCGCTGATAACTTGTTTTTTTGCCGAAGATTCGATAATTCCGGAATAGTTTTTATCTCTGTAATTTTCAATTTCTTTTACAGGATTTTGATAAAGTTTTCCGTTACGCAGATTAATTTCACGTGGAATTGTCATCATTCCTGACCACAAATATTTTCTTGGAGTAATATAACTTTCCCAGCTTTGCATCCAGGCAATCATAATTCTTCTTCCATCACTAGCAACAGTTGTCTGCGGTGCGTAAAAATCAATTCCGTAATCAATTTGGGCTGCAGTATAACTATTTTCAGAACGAATTTCTCTTACAAATTTTGCAGAAGTCAAATCAAGGCTTCCTGTCAAATACACGCTGTTGTTTCCGTTATGAAAGCCGAGTTTTTCATCTTCTTTCATTTCCTGAGGAGATAAAATAATCACATCTTTGCCGTCAAGTTTGAAAATATCGGGACATTCCCACATTCCGCTTAAACCGTCACGGCTTTCATCAACAAGCCCCACATAATTCCATTCATGCAAATCTTTTGATTCAAACAGAACAAGTGCACCGAAATTATTTTTTTTCTTCAATACAGCTGCAAGAAAATATTTATCGCCTTCAGCCCAAATCTTAGGGTCTCTGAAATCGTTTCTCTGATATTCAAACGGAATATTTTTATAAGTGATTACAGGATTTTCACAAAACTTTGTATATGTTTTTCCATCACCGATTGCAATACATTGTTCCTGAACAGTTTTTCCATCTTCTTCGTGAACGCCTGTGTAAGCAATAATATGTTTTCCGTCTTTTTCAAAACTTGTTCCCGAAAAACATCCGCCATTATCTACATCAGTATCAGGAGCAAGAGCAACATCCTGAATATTCCACAAAATAAAATCTTTTGAAGTTGCATGAGCCCAATGCATCGGTCCCCAATGAGTAGAATACGGGTGATATTGCGCAAAAAGATGAATCTCATTTTTAAAAACTGAAAATCCGTTCGGGTCATTTATCCAACCGCATGGCGAAGCAAAATGAAACTTCGGGCGTTCTTCAGCAAACCTATCGTCAGCTTTTAACTCATTCTGAATTTTATTCTGTTCATTATTGGCATTATTCAACATGTGTGTCATAAATTTCCCCACATTTCTTTTGTAATTCTGTTCATATATCCTGTGCGGATTTCATTCATCAGCGGAACCGGAACATTGTCGTTTTTTGCAAAAAATTCAAAGCCGCATTTTTGCTGAACGCGTTTTGATTTTTCGTTTCCTTCGTAATATCCGCACCAAACTGTTGTCATTTTTAAATCTTCAAATGCACGGCTCAAAAGTTCAGTTGCAATTCCATGCCGCCTAAAATCGGGATCAACTGCAAGATGATGAATAAAACCGCGACGACCGTCATGACCGCTTAGAATAACGCCGACAACTTTTTCATTCCGAATACAAACAAAACACGTTTTTGAATTTCTCTCCAGATATTTTGAAATGCCTTTTTCGCTGTCATCAACATTATTGAATCCCATATTTTTGCATTTCATCCAAAGTGAATAAACGCTTTCATAATCTGATTTTTGCATCAATCTGAATAAATTTTCCATAAACAAACAGTAGCATTTTTTCTTATTGAAGTCGAGGGAAGAATATTAAATCTGTAACTTTGTCAATTATAAAACAATTAAATAATTCGGATTAATATTTGGCTCTTCGAAAAAAGATCTCCAATAAGAGTCAAGAAATGGTATGGCTTACGCAAAATTTGATTTTAGAAAAGAACCTGTTAGATTCATTAATTTATTCAATTATGATATACTATAATGAGAAAATATTGTAATATGCGAAGAGCAGAAGTGCAATAAATGGATATGAAAATCTTGAAGTTTACGAACTAAATGGAAATAATTTAATGCATACAAAAAAAAACCTTATCACAACATCAATAATCTTTTTTCTAAGTATAACATGCGCGCAAAATTCCTTTGCAGAAAGTTTTGTTGGCAAAAAAATTCTTTCATTTGATTTGGGATATCTTCAGACAGGGCTTGAAAACCGTGGCTGGGGTCTTGGCGTAAATTATGAAATACAGATGTTCAAATTCCTTTCGCTGCGACCTGCTTTTTCTCACATGACACTCTGGCCAAAAGAAACAGATTTAGTTGTCACAACTGTTGGTGTAAAAGCTGATGTTTTATTCTATCCGTTTTTCAAAGGTCTTGACGGTCCGTATATCGGTACCGGGATGGGAACAGATTTTGTAATGTTTTCAAATTCAAATATGCAAAAAGAAACAGCCATAACAGTTGCCGCTCCGATTGTAGGCTGGAAGTTTTCGATTCTTGATTATGTTTTTATTGACCCGTTTTTGAGTTACAGAATTTTAATAAACCGTTCAGATTTAAATTCTCCTCAGGTTGCAGATTATTTTTCCAACAAAATTAAATGGGGAATAAAATGTAAAATCAATCTGTCAAAGATTTTTACGAAGTAGCGACCATATTTCATTTTTTTAAGGTTGAATATTCTGTTTATTGACAAAAAATTTTGCGATGATAGAACAGAACTTTCTGTAATGACTTTTGGTTCACTCGGAATTGCACCTGAATTCAAGCGCAAAGGCTATGGAAAAAGTTATTGGATTATTCAGTACAAGAAGTAGCTGAACTCGGTTTCGGTACGTTATTTATAGACAGATTTTTAAGAATTACTTTTTTGTCATCAGAAATTCTATAACTTTCAATCGCTTTCTGTATCGTTTTTTTATGACACCATGCAGAAAGTTTTCTACCTTGAATATACATAAAAGTTGAATCCCACTGTTTGGCCAAAGCAGTGGCAAAGAACCAGGAAATCATCATATTAATGTAATAGTCATCACTTTTAATGTCGGCAACAATTTTCAAATAAGAGGGCTTGAAATTTTCATTCAAAAAAAAGCACATCAGCATTCTTATGGCAAATCTTTTGTAGTAAGTTTTATCAACAGAAATCCATTCCATTATTTTTTTCAAAAGCAAATCCGGTTTTCGCTTCAAGGCAGAAGGTTTTAATGTATCACATACAGCCCAGTTATCTATAAATGGAATAAATTGATCAATACGTTGAACACAAAATTCTGCATCCTTAATCCGTTCAATTAAATAACCATGCATTACATTTTCTTCAAAATATTTATGCGGCAGACTGTCAAAAAAATCATCGGTGTTTCCATACTCCTGAACTTTTTTTGCAGTCTGACGCAACAAAGGGAATCGAACACCAATTACAGAATTTAAATCCAAACCCGGAATCAGCCTGCACTGAAATAGTTTGAATTCTGAATCAGAATAAGAAAATAAATCGGAATGTAATTTTGTAAAATCAAACAATTTGAAACTCTCCATTGAATTTAAACAAAAAAAAAAGCCGGCGGCCACCTACTTTCCCGCTCTCGCAGTATCATCGGCGCAGG
>OQVU01000157.1_pt1 | contig 21730 bp, 20 predicted proteins | sample 1691611 | NCBI WGS metagenome assembly OQVU01 (sample SAMN03418272, study PRJEB22391) | human gut metagenome | biome: human-gut; feature: organic feature; material: feces | host: Homo sapiens | place: Tanzania | collected 2013-01
TCAAGGAAAGAGATTGTATACTATCGGTGGCAACCAGCAAACCAACGGAGCCGACACTCCGTATCCTCGAGAAGTTCGGCGTGAGAAAATACTTTGATGTTGTAGTTGGAAGCAATCCCGACGGAACAGGATCAGACAAGAAGCACATCATATCCCAGGTCCTTGAAAGCCTTAAAAAAGATCATGATTTGACAGAAGAAATGATCCAGGACGGACAGGTTGTAATGATAGGCGACAGACGCTACGACATAGAAGGTGGCAAAGCCTGCGGTCTCCAGACCATAGGAGTCCTCTACGGCTACGGCAGCAGGGAAGAATTCGAAGCAGCCGGCGCCGACAACATAGTAGAGACACCGGAGGAAATAGTGAATCTATAGAATGAATGACAACTAGTAGTTCTAGTAGTTTATAGATTTTAGGTGAGAGTATATATCTATAATATGGTGCGGTAGATAATATATATATTCCATCGAAACATGTCAGGAGATGAACTGAAAAGTGGATATCCGACAAGGTCAGGATGCCCTGCTTTCCATGACAAATATTGAGCCTGTGTGTATGTAATCGGTAGTGAAGTAAGTCGAGCGTGATTACATACACACAGGCTCAATATTTGCAACATGGAAGGCAGGGCATCCGTCCGTTCGTCACATCATCTCCTGACATTTGAGATGTATCCGAAGAACGCGCCGATGATCCCTCCGATAATGTGGGTGAGATTCGACACATTGTCCTTCACAAACACCCCGTCGATCACCTGCCCACCGATATAAAGCACTGCAACAAGTATGAAGGTGAGCGGTATGGAGCCGTCCTTTATACATGCAAAAGAAGACAGAAGAATATATGCGAATACCACTCCGCTGGCGCCGAGCAATGCTGTGCCAGGGAAGAATATAAAATGCACGATTCCTGTCACCAGTGCGGTGGTGATGGTTACGATGAGCAGATCCTTTGAGCCGTATTTTTCCTCGAGCAGTGGGCCGATCACAAGCAGCAGCGTCATGTTGTTGATAAGGTGACTCCAGCTTGAGTGACCAAACACATGGGCAAATATACGGACATAAGTCAATGGATCGGTGAGAGGGGCCCTGTACACCTCAAACAGAAGAAAATTACTTTTGCCGCCTGTGAGTATGTTCAAAAGATATGCTCCCAGACAAATGAGTACAAATGTAAGTACCAAAGGTGAGTTAAATGATATCTTTAATATAGTTTTTGATTTTGTCTTTGACATGTATCGGTTCCTCTGTTTTTAAGTGTCATAATCTGGCATATCGTTAAAGTACATCTTGTAGAAGTTGGTACTCTGTTCGAGAACCCTCATGGTTGATGGAAGCGGTACGGCGATGAGGTCGTTGAACTCATACTCTCCGGCTGCTGAATCAATCACATGTCCCATCTGAGTTTCATTATGTGTGTAATCGGCGTTGAAACCGCCGTATTTATTGCCACGGGCATCAAGACGTATCCACTTCTTGAGATCCGGGTGATATACCGCATTAAGTGCATGCATAGCCATAAGTCCGCCCTTGTGCTTGATACGGATATAACAGAATCCTGTATATAAGTTGTTGGCACGAAGCAGTGCTGCCAGCAAATTGGCCTTTGAATAGCTGATGCCCGTGCTGGCTTCCAGTACATCGGAAGCGCTGATAGTTATTACTGAAAAGTTGCTGTCATATGTGTGAGAAATCCTATCCCGGACAAAATAGTAACATGCCTGTATGATCTCATCACTGCTCTTGCAATCTGCAGCAAGTTCCTTTGCCTTTGCAGCGACGATAGGATTGTCATAATTTACATACTTGTCGTATTGCAAATATGCTGAATCCTTATTTCTCTGAATTAGTTGCATTGTGTCATCTCTCCTTTATTACTTGGAATATGTAGAACTTCAGATAATAAGATTCATCTGCAGCCCATAATATTGGGTGATCAGGAGCCTGTGTGCGGAACTCTACCTGGCGAAGTCTTACATGTGAATTCATGGCGGCCTGTTTTATGGTCTTGGTAAATAACTCGAAATCCATAAAATGTGAACATGAACAAGTTGCAAGGAATCCACCATCCCTTACGAGTTTCATAGCACGCAGATTAATCTCGCGATAGCCTTTGACTGCGTTCTTTATTGAATTTCTTGATTTTGTGAATGCCGGCGGGTCAAGTATGACAACGTCAAACTGTTCGCCTTTTGATTCCAGTTCAGGAAGAAGATCAAATACATCTCTGCACTCAAAAGAGACAGTGCTCTCCAATCCGTTGAGCGCTGCATTCTCTCTGGCCTGGGCAATAGCAAGTTCTGAAGCGTCTCCTCCCAAAACGCTGGAAGCACCGGCTATGCCTGCGTTGAGAGCAAAGGAGCCTGTGTGTGTAAAGCAATCAAGAACCTTTGCATCTTTACATATTCTCTGAATAGCAAGACGATTATACTTCTGATCCAGAAAGAATCCGGTCTTCTGACCGTCTTTCACATCAACAATATATCGAACGCCATTTTCATTTATATGAACCTTTGTGTTAAATTCGTCACCAATAAACCCTTTATAGGTATCCATCCCCTCGTGTTTTCTGACTTTTGCATCGCTTCGTTCATAAACACCCTCGATTATTATACCATCATTTTTAAGTATATTTTTTAAAATATTTATTAACAAATTTTTAACTTTGTCGATGCCGAGTGCCAGTGATTCGACAACAAGCACGTTTTCAAACTTGTCAATGACGATTCCCGGCAGAAAATCAGCCTCGCCAAATACGACACGGCAGCTACTGGTGTCGACGGTTTTCTTGCGGTAATCCCATGCATCCTGAAGTCTCTTTGTGAAGAATGTCTCGTCGATCTCGGTGTCCACATGTCTTGTAAGCAAGCGGATGATGATCTTGGAGTTGGTATTTATGAACCCTTTGCCGAGTGGATAACCGTCGAAGTCCTTTACTATGACGATGTCGCCGTTCTCAAAGCTGCCGACTATGGTGTCGACCTCATTGTCAAATATCCATGCTCCGCCGGACTTCAAAAGTCGTCCCTCTCCCTTTTTTAATGTAACAATAGCTCCCATAATATATGTATCCTTTCTCTGTACTGCCGTTGGCAGACATTTTTCGTTGTCTGTTTTTGAATTTTGCGGGTTTATTTTACCATATGTAGACAAATAATCCAAGATGGGACGGCTTAACACATTTGTAACAAAAAACTTGTAAAAAAGTTATACTTGTAAAAAATATGTAACACGTGTATACTACGAGCGTAGCAGAATGCACACAAACGTCAGATTCCTTGCGGAAACTGATGTTTAATAAAAAGGAGGACAGTAAAGATGTCTACAATGAAGACTAATATTGCAAAGAGAGAAAAGAGCCTGATGGCGGCAAAAGCTATAGGCAGTCTTATAGCGATTGCTGTATTGGCTATTGTGATTTTTTCTACAAATGTGGTGACACAGGCAGATGAGATGGGAGCTGACGGCACGGCAGTTCTGGCCACAGCATCAGATGCAGTTCAGAGTGGAGTGATACAGGATGAGGATGGTTACTTCAGATATTATGTTAATGGTGAAGTACAGAAAAATGCAGGCTGGATAGATGCTGAAGATGGCACCAGATATCTTATAGATGAAAATGGTGTGGCAGCTATGAAGTTTACACGTACCGGAGATACCATCAGGATATACAGATTCAGCACTGATTCAAAGGACTGGACGATCTGCAAGAACGAGTGGCAGACAGTGGATAACGTTTTCTATTATCTGAACAATTCCGGACTGTGTGAAAAGATATACGATAATAGCAGCAAGAAGGCAAAGTCACTGAGCAGCGGCAAGCTTGTCCAGGTGAAGAACCAGATGCTTATTCTCAACGATGGCAGAACATATTATTTTAATTCAAACGGTGACAAGGTCACAAAGGGCGGCTGGTATCATATAAATTATGACAATATGGTATTTGTAACAGGCGGTGGTTCCCATTATGTAAAGGAGAGGATCTACAAGGCATCAGGCATTTTCAGAATGTATTCATTTAACGATTCAAAGAAGAGTTGGAATATGAACAAGAACCTGTGGAAGGATACAGGCAGAAAGCTGATGTATTTTGATGGATCAGGCACATGTACCATTCTGTATGATCAGGCATCGAATATATTGTACAGATACATATCAAGCAGCAAGTCATACAAGAGAGTCTCAAATGTGATCGACAAGCTCAACGGAAGCCGATACTACTTCTATGATGCAAATGGAAACAGACGTACATCATCAGGATGGAAGAAGGTAAATGGAAGTACCGCTTACTACGTATGTGACGGCGGATATGTTACCTCAAGATATACAGATCAGAAGGGTACAAAGAAGGTATACAACTTTGACTACTCGAAGAACACATGGGTGCAGAAGAAGAATATGTGGAAGACCGTCTACAGCAGCAGATATTATTTCGGCTCTAATGGCGTAGCAACATTAAGTTATAACAACAATACCCAGAAAGCGTATAAGTTTACTGGTAGAAAGTGGAAACCGGCAAAGAAAACTATAATTAAGATTGGAAGTGCTAACTATTATTTTAATAGTGCTGCGAAGCGTGTTACAAAGGCAGGGAAGTACAAAACATCTAATGGCTACATAGCATACGTCAACAGAAGAGGCGTTGTATATAAGAGAGAGTACGATCTTTCGGTCAAGAGATATTACACTATCGATCTTGGTAAGGGCAGAAAGACAAGAGTATATGGATATTATGATATAGGCGCGGCAAACAGACTGAGTAAGATGGTCAACCAGCACCGTGCAGAAAATGGACTTTCAAGCCTTAAGGTGTCAACATCTCTGACAGAGACCGCTACCACAAGAGCAAAGGAGATAAGCAACAAGTACAGCCATTACAGACCAAATGGAACACTGTGTCTCAACTCCATGTACGAGTTGTACGGAGAGAATCTTGCATGTGGTTTCAGTGGCGGAGATCTCGTGTTCAGAGCATGGTCCAAGTCGACCGCACATGACAGCAATATGCTGAATACTACATACAAGACCATGGGCGTTGCAGTATTTGTGGCTCTCAAAAATGATAAACAGGGATATAAGAGATATTATGTCCTTACATTTGGCAAGTAATTTTAATGAGGAAATTAGTGGAAAATAAGACTGTTAAATCCCTCAAATTAAATTGAATTATATGGAGAAATAGAGTACCATACATAGTATAAGGCAAATAGTCGGATATAGAATTTTGGCTAGTTTGGGAATGGAGATTGTGTGTGGGTTTCATATATTCGTCTTTAAATAGAGGTGCCGGCGAGAGTGTGGCACTATTTGACAATAGAATAGCCAGGATGCTTCCTTTTGTCACGGGAAAGGCATATTTTGACCTCAGGAATTATGATGCCCAGACTGGAGAATTCGGAGTATATATTGAATGGGATGGTGAGCTTGAGGCAGTGCTTGGATATTCACTGCCGGCGGGAGGATATTTCGTCAAAGCAACCACACCGCAGGCGTACAGATTCCACAGGCTCGACAGTGGATTGCCGGTATATATGAAGCTGATAGCGCAGAATGGCAGACTGTATCCTTACAGGACATATGTCATGATGGACGGCAGACCTTTCAGTGTGGAATTCGGCGGTGGAGTTCTGATCCCTTTTGAGGACAGATATGGAGAGCTTGGATGCGAAGCTGCGAAACAGACTGTGGATACTGGAAGCCAGAAGCTTTTGATGGGAAGTCAGAGTGGAATGACAGGAAGCCAGCGTTTTCAGTGGAATGGCAGCCGGATGAGACTGCTGTTTGGAAGTCAGGGAGGCTTCAGATACCTCGCGGGAAGCCAGTATAGAATGATAGGAAGTCAGCGGTTCCGGTGGAATGGCAGTCAGATGAGACTGCTGTTTGGAAGTCAGGGAGGCTTCAGATATCTCGCGGGAAGCCAGTACAGAGTGTTTGGCAGCCAGCGGATGTTGTTTGGCAGCCGGCGTATGTTGTTGGGTAGCCAGAGAATATTGTCAGGCAGCCAATATAGAATATTTGGAAGCCAGCGGATAAATATGCCGATGGTGCTTGAAAGTGACACACAGCAGCCACAGGACAGCATGGATTCAATCAGAACAAGCCAGGAGCTGATGGTTGAGTTTCCTCAGGAGTGGCAGCTTATCAACAGAAGCAGAAGACCGGCCAGCAGGATCGGCGGAAATGCTAAGTTTGGATATGGACTGGATCTGATCTAGCCCATGACCGGATCTTGGAGGATATATGAAAGATATAGAGGGATTCCACACATTGTGGACTGCTCCTTATTTTGAGAAAAGTAAAGATGACACTTACAGCATGCAGGATTATGAGCTTTTGACCATGATCCTGTCTGCTCTTATGTGGAGAAAAATGAATGGCCCTATCACACTTTACGGTGATGCAAGGGCCATTGATTATGTTGAGGGACAGGGATTGTCGCATATATGGAATGGCGGCATAAAAGAGATACAGGTTCCTGACAGCATATCCCCGGGAGTGTTCTGGGCTGCGGGCAAGCTGTATGCGCTTAAGGCGGCGCATATGCCGGCGGTCATGGTGGATCTGGACCTTATAGTGTGGAAGAATATAGGGGAATACATAGCGGGGACGGATATTTGTGCAATACACAGAGAAGGAATATATCCGGATGTATATCCCGGCAGGGACTTCTTCAATATGGACAGTTCGTACAGCTTTGATCCCCTGTGGAGCTGGGATGTTCCGCCGGTAAATACCTGTATGCTATATATGGCTAAGGAGCAATTTAAGAAATATTATGTGGACAGCTCCATACAGTTTATGGAGAATTGTAGGGAGACTGAGGAAAATCTGTGCCACATGGTATTTGCGGAGCAGAGACTGCTTGCGATGTGTGCTGCGAGAAAGGGAAAGATCATTGCTTCATTTTTTCCTGAGGCGGCGGATATAGAGAGACAGGATGTGTTCACACATTTGTGGGGATATAAGAATATTCTGAAGTTTAACTATGGGAAAAGGGTTGAGTTTAATGGACGTCTCTGCGAGCGGATAGAGCGGGAGTTTCCGGAAGAGGCGGATGTTATAAGGGAGTTACATGTTTGTAGATAAAGTGCTGAAGAAGATACCCAGGGAGATATACATATATATACTGTGGGGAATTGCCGTGGGAGCGGTAAATCTTGGCTCCGCCTGGATATTTATGTACAAATGCAGGATAGAACCTGTCAGGGCCAACTTCCTGGCATGGATACTGTACAATTTTGTGTCATTCATAACAAATAGAAAATCGGTGTTCCACACTGCCGCAGAGACTGCATGGGAGTTCATAAAAGAGCTGGTGTCATTCTACGTGAGCAGGGTGTTCACACTGGTGGTGGAGGAGGGCCTGATCTATATACTGGTTGACAGGCTTCACCTGTGGGCGATGGGCATAAAGACGTTCACATCAGTGCTGGTGATATTCCTCAATTATTATATAAGCAAGAAGTTTATATTCAGAAAGATAAAGAAAAAACTGTAAGAGATATGTATAAATGCGAATGTTTATCGAAATTTTATAGAAAAACATGGACACAATTACTTCCAAACATTTGACAGTTGGAGTATAATTGAATGGTTAAATATGTATAAAAAGCAGAATAAGTAATGCAAGGAGATAAGTATGAAGAAGAGAGTAGTAATAACAGGTATAGGAGCCATAACTCCAGTCGGCAATACAGTTGACGAGTATTGGGATTCACTTAAGGAAGGTAAGCATGGTTTCGGACCTATTACACAGTTTGACGCTTCAGCATACAAGTGCAAGCTTGTCGGTGAGGTTAAGAACTTTGTTGCAAAGGACTACATTGATCCAAAGTCTGCAAGACGTATGGCAAGATTCACACAGTTTGCTGTGAAGGCAACCCAGGAGGCTATGGCAGATTCAGGACTTGATATGACAAAGGAAGATGCTTACAGAGTTGGTACATGTATTGGTTCAGGTGTTGGTTCACTTCAGGAGCTTGAGAACGCATATGGAACCATACTCACAAAGGGACCACTTCGTGTAAGTCCATTCGTAGTTCCTATGATGATCAGCAACATCGCAGCAGGTAACGTTGCGATCCAGTTTGGTCTCAAGGGCAAGAGTATAGATGTTGTAACAGCATGTGCTTCAGGAACAAACAGTATTGGTGAGGCATTCAGAACTATCCAGTACGGAGACGCTGATGTCATGGTAGCCGGAGGATGTGAGGCAGCAGTTTCACCTATCGGTATATCAACATTTGATTCACTTACAGCACTTACATCATCAACAGATCCAGACAGATGTTCTATTCCATTTGATAAGGACAGAAGCGGATTCGTTCTCGGTGAGGGTGCAGGTATTGTTATTCTTGAGGAGCTTGAGCACGCAAAGGCAAGAGGCGCAAAGATCTACGCAGAGCTTTCAGGTTACGGATGTTCAAGTGATGCACACCATATCACAGCACCTGAGGAGTCAGGTGAGGGACCAGCAGTTGCCATGACCAATGCGGTTAAGGATGCAGGACTTCCACTTGATGCGGTTCAGTACATCAATGCTCATGGTACAAGCACACATCTGAACGATCTTGTTGAGACACGTGCTATCAAGAAGGCATTTGGCGATCACGCAAAGGACATCAAGATCAATTCAACAAAGTCTATGACAGGACATCTTCTCGGTGCAGCAGGAGCCATCGAGTGTATTGCATGTGTCAAGAGTATAGAGGAAGGTTATATCCACAGAACAAGAGGCCTTGTGGAGAGCGAGGAGGAGCTTGATCTGGATTATTGTAAGGAGCCATGCGAGATGGACGTTGATGTTGCGATCAGCAACTCACTTGGATTTGGCGGACACAATGCATGTATCGTCTTACAGAAGTATAAGGAGCAGTAAACATCATGTTATTTATCAAAAAAAAGGCAAAGGATGCCGAGATACTTGCAGCAAAGGCTGCTGAGGGAATTCAGGAAGCACCAAAGGTGGAGCTTGTAAAGTGCCCTAAGTGCGGAAGAGAAGTTGAGAAGGAAAGAGTGAAGAACGCAAAGTACATTTGTTATGAGTGCGGTTCTTACTTCAGAGTTAAGACCAAGAACAGAATAAGAATGGTCACAGATCCAAAGTCATTTGAGCCATGGTTTGAGGATATGCCAAGCTCAAATCCTCTTGGAACAGAGGGCTATGAGGACAAGGTTGCGGCGGCACAGGCCAAGACAAACCTCAAGGAGGCTGTTACTATAGGAAAGGCAACCATCAATGGTGAGCCTGCTGTAGTTGGTGTATGTGATGCAAGATTCCTCATGAGCAGTATGGGATATGTTGTAGGTGAGAAGATTGCCAGAGCTGTTGAGAAGGCTACAGAGGAGAAGCTTCCGGTATTCATGTTCTGCTGTTCAGGCGGTGCACGTATGCAGGAGGGAATCATTTCTCTGATGCAGATGGCCAAGACATCCGCTGCATTCAAGAAGCATTCTGATGCAGGACTTCTGTATGTATCTATTCTTACAGATCCTACAACAGGTGGTGTTACAGCCAGCTTTGCAATGCTTGGAGATATTATCCTTGGAGAGCCAGGTGCGCTCGTAGGATTTGCAGGACCACGAGTTATCAAGCAGACTATTGGTCAGGAGCTTCCAGAGGGCTTCCAGAGATCAGAGTTCCTTGTTGAGCATGGTATCATAGATGGCATAATCACAAGAGACAAGATGAAGGACACAATGTATGATCTCATCGTCACACATAAGCAGAGACAGGGCTATGCTAACTTTGACAGTGCTGTTGAAGATGAGAAATTTGACATAAGCGAGATCCTCAAGGAGAGACTCAAGGATGACGAGCCTAAGACTCCGTGGGAGAAGCTCAGAGGTGCTCGTCAGATGAGCAGACCTTCAGGTTTCGACTATGTGAAGTATATATGCGATGATTTCCGTGAGATCCACGGAGACAGAACCATGAATGATGACAGAGCCATTGTGGGTGGTATCGGTCATATAGATGGACAGCCTGTAACAGTTATATCACAGGTCAAGGGAGCTTCCATGGCAGAGTGCATGGAGAGAAACTTTGGTATGCCTCTTCCTGATGGCTACAGAAAGGCTCTTCGTCTGATGAAGCAGGCTGAGAAGTTCGGAAGACCTATCATTACATTTGTAAATACACCGGGTGCGTTCTGTGGACTTGAGGCTGAGGAGCGAGGAATGGGTGAAGCCATAGCGAGAAATCTCTATGAGATGTCATCTCTCAAGGTTCCGGTTCTCTGTATACTGATCGGAGAAGGCGGAAGCGGTGGAGCACTTGCCCTTGCAGTCGGCAATGAGGTATGGATGCTTGAGAATGCGACATACTCAATCCTTTCACCTGAGGGATACGCATCAATCCTCTGGAAGGACAGCGACAGAGCTGAGGAGGCTGCAGAGGTTATGCAGATCACAGCCCAGGATCTGAAAAGACTGAATGTTATCGAACAGGTTGTACCTGAGTATGGTGGAGCAGATGAGCAGTCAGTTCCATATATAGGCAAGTACCTTAAGATGAACATTAAGGAATTCCTCAAGAAGTATTCAGATAAGACTCCTGAGGAGATCGCACAGGACAGATACGACAGATTCAGAAATCTGTAGATCACAGATATAATATAGATGAAAGGCATTTCTCAAGTGAGAAATTTATCTCACGGGGAATGCCTTTTATTCATGCATATGTTGAAGTGATGGTGTTTTTTTGGTAAACTTTATGTATATGGCTGAAGATACAGCTTGAATTGGAGGAGCGTTTATGAAGAAACAGCTAAAGGTTACTTTGATAGTTATCGTGGCCGCCATCATTGCGGCAGCAATCATATGGTACGTGATGTACCTGCGGGGCAAGGAACAGGATCTGCTGACACCTGTGGGAACACGTGCAGAATTTATCGGTGATACAGACAAATATCCTACCATGCTTACAGCGAAGGGGACTCAGATCCTGAATGCAGATGGAGAACAGGTTGTTCTCAAGGGTGTGATGGTTCCAGAGTCGCACAGTCTGTATGAGGAGAAGAAGTTTAATGAGGATTTCTACAAGGATGTATTTGCCAAGGGTGGTAATGCCATAAGGGTGCCAATAAGCCCTGTGGAGTACAAGAATGACGATTACTATATGTGGAGATATCTTGACCGCATAGTTACCTGGGCCGGAGAGAACGATAACTATGTTATTCTCGACTGGGATTATACAGGTAACCCGATAGATGGTTCCGGGGATGAGATGCCGGATCTCGACGAGAATCCGTTGGATTATTCTGCTGAATTCTGGAAGAACATTGCGGATTATTTCAAGAACACTCCAAATGTTATATTTGAGATATACAATGAGCCGGTTGGCATGAGTGATTCAGAGTGGAAGAGATGCGCGGAGAGCCTTATAGGAGTTATAAGGGATGCCGGCGCAAAGCAGCTTATAATCGTTGGAAGTCCGGATTACTGTTATGATCTCGGATGGCTTGACGAGCTCGGTGTGAAGAATGACAATACTGCGTTCTCTGTTCATGTTTACCCGGACAAGGTGTTCTGGCAGAAGTTCCTGTCGGGCTATGTGACAAGCTATCCTCTTATAGTGACAGAGTGGGGATATGCAGACGATGATGTCGAGGTCAAGAATGAGAAGCTGAAGGGCACCAGAAATGTATTTGGAATAAAATTTACCGGATATCTGGAAAAGCATGATATAGGATGGATCGCAGTTGGATATGACGATACGGTGGAGCCATCCATGTTTACTAAGGGATATAAGGAACTCACAAAATGGGGCGAGTATGTGACTGAGCTGCTTGGAGACAAGGAAGAATAAAGAGAATAACGGATAAAAGGGAGAAAATATATAATGGCAATCAGAATATTAGGAACAGGAAGCTGCCTTGCGGAGAAAGAGGTATCAAATGATGAGCTTGCAAAGTATGTTGATACATCGGATGAGTGGATAGCTTCAAGAACAGGTATAAAGAACAGAAGAATAGCTGTTAAGGAGACGACGACGAGCATGGCTGCTGAGGCTGCTGAGAGGGCACTTGAGATGGCAGGGAAGTCCGCAGAGAATGTGGAGCTTATAGTGCTTGCCACAGTCACCCCGGATTATTACACACCAAGTGGGGCGTGTCAGGTTCAGGCGGCTATAGGTGCGGATAAGGCGATTGCGTTTGATGTGAATGCGGCATGCTCGGGCTTTGTATTTGCCCTCAATGTTGCAAAGATGTATATAGAGACAGGGTTTGTGAAGAATGCTCTTGTAATAGGTTCGGAGACGTTGTCAAAGATACTTGACTGGAATGACAGAGGTACATGCGTATTGTTTGGAGATGGCGCAGGTGCCGCTTATATAGAGGAGTCTGACAAGGGAATCATAAGCATTGTCCAGGGTTCAATCGGCAAGAAGGGTATGGTGCTCAACTGCGAGAGCAGAAAGACCAACAATATATTTGTAAAAGATGAGATCAATCATGACTATCTGTATATGGATGGACAGGAGGTGTACAAGTTTGCGGTGAGACAGTGTCCTAAGTGCCTCCAGGAGGCTCTTGACAAGGCTGGAATGACCGCTGACGATGTGGATTACTTCGTGCTCCACCAGGCAAATGTAAGGATAATCGAATCGGTTGCCAAGAGACTAAAGGCACCGCTTGAGAAGTTCCCTACGACACTTGATTACACAGGAAATATGTCTGCGGCGAGCGTACCTGTACTTCTCGACCAGCTCGTGAGAGAGCAAGGCCTGAAGCGCGGAGACAAGATCGCCATGTCGGCATTCGGCGCAGGGCTCACATACGGCGCTGTGGTTATGGAGTGGTAGAGGCTTTAACACCTGTAATTTTTGAGGGCGGAACGGAGCTCCTTGTAGTTTGGGAGTACCTTTTCTACCTCGGTCCAGAAAAGTTCGGAGTGGTTCATCTGCTTTCTGTGACACAGCTCGTGGACTACCACGTAGTCTATGATTTCGGGAGTGGTGTTCATCAGTGCACAGTTGAAATTCAGGTTACCGGAGGAGCTGCAGCTTCCCCAGCGGGTCTTCTGATGTCTGATGGTGATCCTTCCGTAGGTCACGCCTATTATCTGAGCAAAATGTTCTACACGTGAAGGAATATATATCCGAGCCTGTTCTGACAGTGCCTTTATATCGGCATCTGTCAGGGCAGTGCTTGGATTTTTTTTGTCTGACATATTGGAAATTCTTTTCTGCATGATTTCCAGATGGCTGCGGATCCAGTTTTGTCTGGAATCCACAAAGCTTTGGATCTGACTGTCGGTCATTCTGAGGGGCGCACGAACCTTTATGTTGAGGTCTCTGTCTATCTCGATACAGATAGATTTGCGCCTGCTCCTGACGACAGAATATTCGAATTTATCAGAATTGTTCATGGCGTATTACCTGTCTTTGATAGGTACATAGTCCTTAGGCTCTACAAGGCTTGGATAAGCCGGACGCATGATCTTGTAGCTGTTGATCAGCTCTTCCATACGATGTGCACTCCATCCAACCACGCGGCCAATGGCAAACAGCGGCGTGTAGAGAGCGTAAGGGATCTTGAGCATCTTATACAACAATCCGCAATAGTAATCTATGTTGATGCACACACCCTTGTAGATCTCGCGCTCCTCGGCAATGACCTCAGGTGCGACACGCTCTATGAGCTCGTATAATTTGAATTCGTCTTTCTCGTGCTTCTCCTCGGCGAGCTTTTCTACGTATTCCTTGATAATGATGGCTCTTGGATCTGACAGAGAATATACAGGCTGGCCCATTCCGTATACCACGCCAGACTTGTCAAATGCTTCACCGCGCACGATCTTACGGATATAATCACGGATCTGATCCTCATTTGTCACATCCTCAACATTGCTGTGGATATTCTTCATCATCTCCATAACCTTGAGGTCTCCACCGCCGTTGAGCGGTCCCTTGAGTGAGCAGAGCGCTGCTGCGATCGTTGCGTATGTATCAGAGCCGGAGGAGGTTACAACACGTGTTGTAAATGTCGAGTTGCTGCCGCCGCCGTGCTCCATGTGGAGAACAAGGGCAAGATCGAGAACCTTTGCCTCAAGCTGGGTGTACTTTCTGTCTGAACGGAGCATGCTCAGTATATTCTCCGCAAATGAAAGCTCAGGATCCGGCTTGTGTATATAACAGCTCTTGCCGAGCTCGTAATGTCTGTATCCCTGGAAGGAATATACAGCAAGTCTAGGAAATACACTTATTATCATAAGACACTGCTGAAGAACGTTGTCCAGAGATATATCCGTCTCAGACTTATCGTATGATCCGAGGGCAAGGATACTCTTGGTCATGTTTGAAATGATATCCTTGGTAGGGTTCTTCATTATGACATCTTGTATAAAGTTGTGCGGAAGGTCGTATGCAAGGTTGAGGACCTGTTTGAACTTGGCAAGCTCATTCTCGTCCGGAAGCTTTCCAAACAGTAACAGATATGTACACTCCTCGAAACCGAATCGTCCTTCCTTTGTAAATCCGTCTATCAACTGGCGGATCTCGTAACCTCTGTAATATAATTCACCGTCAGCAGGAGTATGCTTTCCGTCCTCCATTGTATACGCCCGGCTTAGTGAAATGTTGGTGATGCCGGCATTTATTCCTATTCCATTCAGATCACGAAGTCCACGCTTTACGCCGTATTCCTCATAGAGGTTATTATCTATGGTATCGTTCTCAATACAGAGACCAAGACGCTCCTTCGTAAATGAACTAAGATTATTGATTGACATATATAATACTCCTTTCAGGTAAGTCTTCACTGAATTATCTCACTTATTTACAACTATTGCAATCCGAAATGATTGTATGGGTGTAAAATATTATGTATAATGTACTGAGAATAAAGTTAAGACAGATGTTTTAGGAGGTAATATAAATTGGCAGACAGACAGGATATGGGGCAGAATAAAGGGAGCGCAGGAACTCATAAGGGAACTGTGAGCCGTGCAACAACGAGCAGTGTGAAAAAGGCACAGCCGGGCAAGGGAGTAGCGTCAGGCAGTCGGTCAGCATCAGGCAGCCGTCCTGTGTCGGGAAATCGTCCGGCATCGGGCAGCCACTCATCATCGGCGAGTCGTCCGAAAAGTGCAACTGCGCAGGACAAAAGGCGCACAAGTACGGGACGTCCACTTGAAAAGTCGGTGAAGTCCGTGTCTTCAGGAAGCAAGACCAGGAGACCGGCGAATAGCAGATCGTCAACATGTTCCGGTAAAAAAACCGCGCAGAGCAGAAATAAAAAGAAGCGATATGAGCTGAATGCGAAAATGATGGCCGTGGCGGCTCTGGTGGTTGGAATAGTGCTTGCACTTGTGATCACGATGATCATGAGATCCAGCATGCTCAGGGTCAAGCAGATCCAGACGGATTATAATATGGGTGATATATTTGATATAACAAACTATATTGAGCCGGACAGCAATGATGCCAGGCTGGAATATGACAACTCAGAATTTGCACCAGATAAGCTTGGTAAGTACACCATCAAATATAAGATCAGACGTGGAAAGTTAAGCAAGACAAAAAAGGCTGTGATAAATGTTGTTGACGAGGTAAATCCATACATAGACGGCCCGGACGAGATAGACGTTTCTATGGGAACGGATATAAACTGGAGTGATTATTACAATGTCACAGATGAGGATCCGGATGTGCAGGATTCGCTTAAAGCTTCTCAGGATGTGGACACAAGCAAGGAGAGAACCGTAACAGTGACTCTCACAGCGGAGGACTGGGCAGGCAACAAGGCGTCCAGACAGATCACCGTAAATGTACTCAAGAGTAACTTTGATGAGTAGGGTGTGAACGAAATAAAATATCTTGAAAAATGACAGAAAAAAGCTCAATGCTGACGGGGGTGAAATCCGAAAGCATTGAGCTTTTTGATTTTAGTATTTTATGAGATAGGCGGCTTTCTCAGCTCTGCATCCAGCTCTGAGTTGTCAACCACTGTTGTCTTGGTCTTTTTAACCTTTTCCTTTTTCTTCTTCGATCTGCTCTTGTGTATGTTCTTGATGAGCATTACCACCAGAAGCAGGATAAGACCTATGCTTATGAGGACTACGGATAAACCGTATTTGTCCAGTATCTTGTCGATTATGTTGTAGCTTGACTTCTCCCACAGTCCATCCGCTTCAAGATCTGCCTGAACCTTTGAGAGGCAGTACTTTGTTCCGGTACACTTTGGTATACCCGGAAGTCTTGAAGTGATGGCTGTAAGGTTGCTTGCCTGTTCGTCGGTTACATTGAAGTATGTATATGACAATGCCTCCTTACCTGTTGTGGTTATAGGATCGTCCAGACCGAGATTGATGAGATACCACTCTCCGCCGAGATAAACGGCATTCCATGCACAGTTGTTGATGTAACTCTCTTCCTTGAGCTGCTTCTGTGTGTCCATGGAGTCGTCCAGAAGATCTGAATTCTGTCCCTCAATGTACAGACATGGTACACCGACGTAATCCATAATGGCCTTGAAAGCCTTTGCATATCCGTAGGTGACTGCCGACTGATACTTGGAGTTGAACACGCCGTCTGCGGTGTATGCGTATATGTTGTCCTTGCTCTTAGATGTTGCATCTGCTGCATAATAAACTTTGTTGATGATCGAATTATGTATGAGATATACCTTCTCGTAATCCTTTGCGCTCTCATCCAGAGAAGCTGCATAATTCTTGACGGTCAGGTCAAAGTTGTTCTTGTATATGGAACGTGTATCTCCGTTGGCATACAGTGAATAGCACTCGATGGTGAGAGCTGTATATCTGAGTTCTCCCGAGGATTCCTGCTTGCACTGATAGCTGTCGGACATCCAGAAATACTCAGGATGATCGGCGAGCACAGCGTTGACGATCTGATCCATTCCCTCGTTGCCGATAACTTCCCAGTCTTTGTTGCTGACCGACAATGTAAATGCTGTGTAATATCCGCCGTCCTGATAAGAAGCATTGGATGTCGACTCGTTGAATTTCTGAGCTGCATCGTTGATCTGCTTGTAGACGGTTCTGTACGCACTGTTGTCAAACTGGTCATAGAAATAAGTTCTGCCATCTATGGTATCGGTTTTGTTACTGCTGTCCGTATCATCTGTATCCGCCGCCTTTGCGACATATGGAGAAAATGATAATATCATGGTAAGCGTAAGCAGCAGTACAAGAAATTTCTTCTTCATAACTGGAACACACTCCTTCTTTTGCATATGCAAAGCCCCTTTATATACTTCTTTCAATAATAACATATTATGGTTATTATTGAAAGAGAAAATGGGTTAAAGCGGTTGGATTTTGCTTCGCATATGTGTATAATAGTAAAAACCTGATGGTTAACGGATGGAAGGAGGAAACACATGGCTTCCAGTTGCGATATGTGTGCACACTATGTGTACGATGAAGAAGATGATTTTTATGAGTGCCTGGTGAATATGGATGAGGATGACTTTGCCAGATTTGTGGCAAGAGGCTACGACAATTGTCCGTATTTTCAGTTGGATGATGAATACAGGATAGTGAGACATCAGATGTGACGATTGAAGAAAAAAGGGAGATGTGCAGCAGCGCGTCTCCCGTTTTTTATGGCAAATGATCAATGTGATCAGTTCTTTTCAAATGACTCCGCCAGCTCCGTGAGATACACATACCTCTCCAGAAGCTGATCCAGCTCTGATTCAAGCTGTTCCTTTTTTTGAGTGAGTTCGTTAAGCTTCACGAAATCTGACACAGAGTTGTTGATATCGGTCTCCGTCTGCTCTATCTCAGCTTCTTTCCGGGCGATGGTGTCCTCTATGGTGTCATATTCCCTCTGCTCATTGAAGGAGAACTTTTTCTTCACGGATGGATTCTGCGTTTTCTTTTTCTGGGCAGGTTCCTTATCCGCTGTGCTGACACGCTCCGGCTTTGTCTGGGTATTTGCCCCTGCAGATGAGCTGTTGGCAAATGAACCGTGGGTCAGATAATAATCGGTATAACCGCCCTCAAACTGTGAGATCCCGCCGCAGCCGTCAAACACCAGAAGCTTTCTTATGACTCTGTCCAGAAAATATCTGTCGTGTGATACTACTATCAATATGCCCTGGAAGGAATCAAGATAGTCCTCAAGTATACACAGTGTGGAAATGTCCAGATCGTTGGTCGGCTCGTCAAGGATCAGTACATTTGGCGATGATACGAGAACCTTCAACAAATACAGTCGTCGCTTCTCGCCTCCTGAGAGCTTCTCTATGCGTTGGTGCTGCAGAGTGCCGTCAAATAAAAATCTCTCACACATGGTGGATGCTGACATGAGACCTTCGGTGGTCTGGATATACTCTGCGGTTTCTTTGACGTAGTCGAGTACCTTCATGTTGGGATCCAAGGCTTCATTTTCCTGAGAGAAATATCCTATCCTTATGGTGTCTCCGATCTCTATGGTTCCGCTGTCCGGCTTGGTGACACCGGTTATGAGCTTCATGAGCGTTGTCTTGCCACAGCCGTTTGGGCCAACAACACCTATCCTGTCAGTCCTCAGGAAGTTGTATGAGAAGTCCGTTATGACCGGACTTGGTCTGCCCGGCCAGGTCTTGGCTATATGGGAGAGCTCTATTGTTTTGTTTCCCAGCCGGCTCGCGATGGAGCTCATGGTAACCGACTGAGTTTCCTTTATAAGCTCCTCACTTGCAAGCTTCTCATATCTCTGGATATGGGCTTTCTGCTTTGTGCTTCTGGCTCTAGCACCTCTCTGCATCCATGCGATCTCCTTGCGCAGGATATTCTGATGTTTGTTCTGAGTGGCAAGTGCGATGTTCTCACGCTCTGCCTTCAGCATGAGATAGCCTTCGTAGTTGGCATTGTAGCTGTAGGTTTTGCCTTTGTCGATCTCTACTATGCGGTTGCACACCTTGTCAAGAAAGTATCTGTCGTGGGTGACCATGACCAGAGCACCCTTGTAGTTGTTAAGGTAATCCTCCAGATATTCTGTCATATCGTTGTCGAGGTGGTTGGTGGGCTCGTCCAGAACAAGAATGTCACATCTTGACAGCAGTGCCGCAGCCAGAGCGACCTTTTTTCGCTGACCGCCTGAAAGTGTGCTCACCATGAGGCTGGTGTCGTCAAATCCGAGACGGTGAAGAAATGCCTTGGCATCACCCTCTATGCTCCATTTGTTCTCCTCGTCGACATTTGCAGTGATGACATAGTCGTATATGCTGACCTTCTCTGCGAAGTCGGGGGTCTGTGGAAGATACTTTATGACCACGTTGTTTCCCTTTGACAACTGTCCTGAATCACATTCGTCTATGCCGGCTATGATCTTGAGGAGTGTTGATTTACCCGTGCCGTTTACGCCTATGACACCGATCTTTTCTCCTGAATTTACTGAAAAGTCTGCGTCATCGAACAGAATCTTGTCAGTGTATGCTTTTGAAAATCCTTTAATTGTAAGTAGGTTCATATATGTTCTTATGGGGCTTTGTGCCCGCCCTTTCGTCAAAATGAGCCGTGAAAACGGCTTTGCATGTAAGTATTATTGTAATTGGGGACAATTGACGAGTCAAGAAGCATATCATAATAGAAATACCATCTGAGAATAATTAAAAATAGACGAAAATATATAAGACCATGATCTCCCCCCGACAGTATATTTGTAAAAAAACATTCCTGAATTTATACAACATGACTAAAAAGTAACCTGAAAAGGCGTTTTAGGTTAAAAAAAACAAGCCATTTGCACAAATTGGTTTACAAAATTACAATTTTGTAATTTGCAAATTATTCCAAAAAGTAGTATAAATTGAACATTGATTACGGACAGGAATGGAGGTAATTATCATGGAATCAACAGATATCAAGGTTAAGCTCAATTCGGTAGAGCAGGTAAGACAGTTTGTAGAGACAATGAGAAAATATGATGGAGACGTTGATGTATATTCAACCAACAGGAATTATCTTGTAGATGGCAAATCAATACTGGGAGTTTTCAGTCTTGGACTTGATCAGGAACTCACAGTAAAGTTCTATAACGGAGCGACAGAGTCGTTTATAAATACATTACAGCCATTTATGCTGGCTGCATAAGGAGTATTTATTACAATAATTTCCATAGCTAATTCGTGGTCTGTATGCATTGACACATTCGTTGATGGAGTGTTAAAATGTCCTTATAAATATTAAGAGATATTAGGGGGCGCAGCCAATGCAGATTACAGAGATGAAAGCTAAAGTTAACACTATGGATGACATCAAGAAGTTTGTTGCATACCTGAATCAGTTTCCAAATGATGTTGACGTTTCATCAGCTCAGTACGTCGTAGATGGAAAGTCAATCTTAGGTGTGTTCAGTTTAAATCTTGAGAAGCCACTTACAGTGAAATTTCATGGAGAAGTTGCACCAGAGCTTCAGGCAAAGCTTGATGAGTTTAAGTGCTAATTCTATAGGATACATAAGAAAGCTTAGAAAAGCAGGCTGCAGATTTTCTGCAAGCCTGCTTTTTCTATGCTGTCAGACAAGTGTCAGGAGGGATGATTATGATATACGAAGCAGATCAGGGATTGGAATACCATATAAAGGTAAATGAGGATATGATAGGCCGGTATGTTATCATGCCGGGGGATCCGAAGAGATGTAAGGCGATAGCAGCGTATCTCGAAGATGCGGAGCTGGTGGCGGACAGCAGGGAATTTGTCACGTATACAGGCTATCTGGATGGAGAGAAGGTCAGTGTCACGTCCACAGGTATAGGCGGCCCGTCGGCGGCAATAGCCATGCAGGAGCTGGTGCACGCCGGTGCCCACACTTTTATCAGGGTTGGAACCTGTGGCGGTATGCAGACTGAGATCGTAGGCGGAGACGTGGTGATCGCCACGGGAGCTGTCAGGATGGAGGGCACGTCAAGAGAGTATGCGCCTATAGAGTACCCTGCAGTTGCGGATATAGATGTGGTGAATGCGCTCAGAGAGTCAGCAGGAGCACTTGGAGTGACGGCACACACAGGTGTGGTTCAGAGCAAGGACTCATTTTATGGACAGCACTCGCCGGGAATCATGCCGGTTGGATATGAGCTTATGAACAAATGGGAAGCGTGGAAGAAGATGGGCTGCAAGGCCTCTGAGATGGAATCTGCTGCATTGTTCATAGTTGGAGCGTTCCTGCGGGTCAGGGTCGGTGCGTGCTTCCTTGTGGTGGCGAATCAGGAGAGGGCTGCAGCCGGTCTCCCGAATCCTGAGGTACACGACACCGATAAAGCCATACGTGTGGCTATTGAAGCTGTGAAGAAGCTTATCAGAACTTGAATACACGACCTACGTCTGTCTTGTAGCTTTCAAGATAGTCAAGGATCTCATCTGAATTATCCATGACGGTATATATCTCGTTGGTCGCAGGCGTCATAAAGCCTTTGTCCGACGTCTCTTTGAGCATGGACAGAAGATGATCGTAGAATCCGTTCTGATTGAAAATTACGATTGCTTTGCCGTGACGTCCGAGCTGCTTGAGCGTGAGGATCTCAAAGAATTCCTCGAGAGTGCCAATTCCGCCGGGCGTTACGATGAAAGCGTCTGCCTTATCTTCCATGATCTGTTTGCGCTCTCTCATGGTCTCAGTGGTTATCAGCTCGGAGACATTTTCAAACAGTATTCCATCAACATTAAAGAATGAAGGAGTGACGCCTATTATTGTGCCATTTTCCTCGTATACACCCCTTGCCACTGCGCCCATGAGCCCATTTGCTCCAGCACCGTACACAAGAGTGTGACCTCTT
>OQVU01000159.1_pt1 | contig 21618 bp, 13 predicted proteins | sample 1691611 | NCBI WGS metagenome assembly OQVU01 (sample SAMN03418272, study PRJEB22391) | human gut metagenome | biome: human-gut; feature: organic feature; material: feces | host: Homo sapiens | place: Tanzania | collected 2013-01
TTGCTCAGGTACTTAAAAAGTTTAATTTATAATAGTGTTGCGGAATTAAGGTTTAATAAATAACCAACAGTAAGAAAGATGTCAAAGGAAATAACTATAATGGATGGCGACTATGTGTAGTGGGTGAAAGAAATCGCTGCACGATATCGCCGTTGCCAAGTGAAGGCATCTATCAAGGTGAATCAAGAGATGCTTTCATTCTACTGGGACTTGGGACACGACATTGTATCACGCCATGCAGAAAACAAGTATGGTAGTAAATTCTATGCTTCTATTAGTCGTGACTTGCAGTCGCTACTGCCCAATATCGAAGGACTTTCAGAGCGTAATATCCGCTACTGTAAGAAGTTCTATATGCTTTATTCCCAAGCGGATAGGATTTTGCTACAAGTTGTGGCAAAATCTGATAAAACTACTCAAAATGCAAATTTGCCACAAGTTGTGGCAGAATCGGGAGAACATCCATCGATAGTAGATAAACTATGTGCTGTGCCGTGGGGACATCATAGATTGATAATGGATAAATGTCAAGGTGATATACAAAAGGCATGGTTCTTCGTAAACAAAGTGGTAGAGGACGGTTGGAGTCGTGCGGTGCTTTTGAATTTCATTGATACCAATCTCTATGAGCGTCAAGGAGCGGCGACCACCAACTTTAATCAAACGCTGCCATCACCCGATAGCGACTTAGCACAAGAAATCACTCGTGATCCATATTGCTTCGACTTCACTAAACTTCGTGAACCATATAACGAGCGTTTGCTGAAGGACGCATTGATTCACAACATTGAAAAGTTCTTGTTGGAGTTGGGAACAGGCTTCGCTTACCTCGGAAGAGAATATCGTATAGAAGTTGGCGTCACAGAGCAGTTTCTTGATATGTTGTTCTACAACCTGAAACTGCGCTGTTATGTTGTAATTGAGGTAAAGACCACTCCATTTGCATCATCACACATAGGTCAGTTAGGAACATATATGGTAGCCGTAGACCATCAGTTGCGCACAGAACACGACAACAAGACCATCGGACTGCTTATCTGCAAGACCAAAGACCGAGTGGTGGCACAATATGCCCTTGAATCAAGCAACCAGCCAATAGGAATATCCGAATACGAATTGGAAAAATTCTATCCTGCCAAGTTGGAGGGCACAATACCAACAGTAAAAGAAATTGAAGATAATGTAGGAAAGGAGTTGCCGGAAGAATAGAGTTTGTGCCATTGGAGATGCGTAGAGATTAAGACATTTAAAGATGTCACGGGTCAATATCATCCCAAAGCGTTACAGCTTGTAACGGTTCCCAAAACGATTTTGCGTTTCAAATAACAAATAACAGATAACTGTTTCCAAAAACGATTTTTGCGTTTCAAGCGTGACAATATAACAGTTTTTGAACAGCATTAACGCATGGCTAATGCAGTACAACTGGCAAGGAGAATTGCGAAAGCGGAACTCCATCAGGCTGCATAACCACGTATAGCATTATCCTTCACACAAGGGACAACTTTGCCCTGACAAAGCAAAAATCGACTCAAATTACGATAAAACTCCGAAAAAAAGCAGACGAGGGCAACCTCAGAAGGCATACCCTCGTCTATAGCTATTGAATTGTTAGAATTAAACGACAATCCCTATTTTACATGAGCAGAACTTAACATCTTTTTGGTATAGATTGGTGCGCTATGATGGCACCGATTCATGCGCTATAGTGGTACCGATTCGCCGATACTGTCATAATAACATATATCTGCTTGCATTTTATGTTCGACTTAATCGGTCAATTTTCGACCAAATCCTTTATAGTCGGTTGGTTTCGCTATAAAATCCGTCGAAATTCGACGGATTGGTACGAGTTATGACGGATTTACAACGACTTTTTCGCTATAATTATGACGAATCCGCTATAATCCGTCGAATTTCGCTATATTTGAGGAACGATATACCAAGTTCGTCCTTCCGCTTTTATTATACTCTCCTTACTCATGCTTTTGTTGTCACGGTCAATGACATCATCAACTTACAATTCTTACAGCTTACAGCTTTGAAATGCAAACAACTTTATGCCGTTGATTTGTCCCTGGGACATCGTCCATATTTCAACCTACGTATAACACAAAGAAACATATTCACAAGGCTTGCAGAAAAATATTAGCGCTTTTTATTCTTTGTATTCCATAATATTTTATACCTTTGCTGTCAAAATATTGGCAAATGATGCAGAGACAATCACATCTTTGCCACAAAGAAATAAAAAAGCAAATACTATTTACGAAAACAACAACTATATGGAAGATGGCGAAAGAATAATCCAAGGGTATTTGGAGTGTGATGGTTCTATAGTACGTATATCATCATTAGAAGACATCAAGAACTTTATTACTAAATACGGTAAAACGGTAAACGAGATTTCCGATTTAGAGTTAAAAGAATTGATCAATCCAAAATTCAATGTCAATGACTGCATTAAAGACGATTGCGGTGTAATATACAAAAATAATCCATTAATTCTTCTCTCTTCTGGGTATGCTATAGAAAATTATAAAATCAAAGAAGGAACAGTGGCAATTGCGAATTGGGCATTTCTCCTCAAATCCACTTGGAATCGAGCTCAGTTTAAAAACATACTATTTCCTGATTCCGTAATTGCAATTGGCGAATCTGCTTTTTCTAATTGTTGTATAGAGCAATTAAAATTTCCTGCTTCTTTAAGATATATAGGCAGTTATGCCTTTCATCAGAACGATATTAAAAGTATAGCTTTCCCTAAAAACATTCAGGAAATTGGAAGCTATGCATTTGCTGGATGCGACCAATTAGAGCGTATAGAATTCAATGGCTTACCAAAGAGTATAGGGCCTGAAGTCTTTAGCGGTTGTAAAGCATTGAAAGAGATAGTAATCCCACAAGGATCATCTGATTTCTTCGAGAAAGAACTATTCCCTATATCAAGAGAATTATTTGTTGAGAAGATTTCTTAAAGATACGTGACGGGGTAATGACATCAATCACAAGTGTTACAGATTATAGTATAACAGTTTTTGGAAAGGAAAAATAGGTTTCGGGGACTTGATGTGGTGGCAAGTGAGGTGTTACGGTGGTCTGTCTTGACGGAATCGGACATGAATCAGAAAGATTTGAGCTAAAAGAAGAGAGTTTAAGAAAAAAGTATTAACTTTGCCTATGATACTGAAGATCAACAACGGACTGAACGGGTATCGGCCGGAATACACAACAGAAATTGTCAAAATGTTAACAAATGGCCACACACTTACAATGGACAAACTGTTCGTCCTGTTAAAGATCAACAATAATCGTATATGAGGGCTAAAGGACGATAGAACAAGAAACAAAACAATATAAGTATGGCAACGTGGAAATATACAGACATAATTATTGACGGGCAGCCTATGAAAGCACAGGCTCCTCTCATTGTCTCTGTAAGTAGGAGTACAGACATTCCAGCATTTTATGCTGATTGGTTCTTCCATCGCTTGGAGAAAGGCTACTCTGCATGGACGAATCCGTTCAATGGTGTGAAGTCGTATGTCTCGTATGAAAATACACGCTTCATCGTGTTTTGGTCTAAGAATCCTCGTCCATTATTGCCATATCTACATATCCTCAAAGAGCGCAACATTAAATGTTACGTTCAATATACTCTGAATGACTATGAACAGGAAAAGCTAGAAAAAGTTCCATCTCTTGCTACACGTATAGAAACATTCAAATTGCTTGTTGAGCAGCTTGGCAGGGATGCGGTAATCTGGCGGTTTGACCCCATGATACTAACAGACATTATATCCGTGGATGATTTGCTTAGGAAAGTACAGAATATAGGTGACTTGTTGAAAGACTATACGAAGAAACTTGTATTCAGCTTTGCTGATATATCCATATACAAGAAAGTCAAGCACAATCTCGAAGTGAATGGCATCCCTTATCACGAGTGGAAAACTGAGCAAATGGAAGATTTTGCCTCCAGGCTATCTGCCATGAATCGGGAACGAGGCTGGAATTTCCAGCTAGCCACATGTGGTGAGAAGATAGATATTTCCAAGTATGGCATTCTTCATAATCGTTGTATAGACGGTGACCTCATAACCCAACTTGCCTGGGATGACAAGAAACTGATGGATTTCATAAAGGTAAAAATAGAGGACACGCCTGCTCCTACTTTGTTTGGGGAGTCGGAGTTACCACAGGGCGCAATACTCTTGCCTCATAACCATTATTTCATAAGCAAACACAAAAAAGACTCAGGTCAGCGACAGTTTTGTGAATGCATGGCATCCAAGGACATCGGAGAATACAACACCTGCCCACATCTTTGCGAATACTGCTATGCCAACACTACCAAGCAGTTGGCTTTGCAGAATTGGAAACAGCATCAAGAAAATAGATTTGCAGATACAATAACAGGAAAGTAGTATGGCATACAAGGACGACATATCGGCTATAAGGAATGTCTCATTCAATAGCATCCGCCACATTGCTCAGGAGTATATCATGTCTTTATCCGAACAAGAAAGGAATGGCCTTTATGAGTCACTGAAGCGGGGTGTAGAATTATTGGATTCTGACGCACAGATGAAGTGCTACATATACTCTTTTGGCAAGATGCATCGAGCCAAAATCTATAAGGCACTCTCTTGTATTAGTATTTCTTCATATACCTCTGATGGATTTGATGTTGTTGATTGGGGTTGTGGTCAAGGATTAGCTACAATATGTTTCTTTGACTACCTTCGTGAACACAACATTGAGAATAAGGTTCAGAAGATTACCTTAATTGAGCCATCATCAGCAGCCTTGGAACGTGCAACGATACATGTACGTGCCTATGTTAATGAAAATGTTCCTATATCCTGCATTGACCAATATTTGAATGATGTTACTCAGGGAGAGATTGCAGGAGACAGTCCTGTCACTATACATTTCTTCTCGAATATCCTCGACATTGCCTCAATAGATTTGAAGTCGCTTGCGGAAAAAGTTGGCTCCAATGTTCAAGGTCAGCATCTGTTCTTCTGTATCAGTCCGATGAACTCTGGCAACAGAAGGATCGACCGTTTTTATGAGTATTTCAACGCTCCCGAGACCTTTATGAACGAAACGGCATCCGAGTATCATTACTCTGAGAGAAATAAGCCTTGTTCATACAATATTAAGGTGTTCAAGCTTGAAAACAATCAAATCAATCTTATTGCCGTTGATTATTATCCTTACACCCAATTCTTTGCATCATATCAGCTTGATGCTATCAGAAATCTGATTCAAAGTGCGGATGAAGACACCCAGAAGAAGATGTTGGGCTTGTATCAGCAGCTTTCTGCTTTTGAGATCGCTGCACCATTTGACATAGGGGCCAGTATCTATGATGATGTGGATCCGATTCTTGCAGTACTCAACAATATGGTAACAAGAGGACTCCCAACGAGGACAAGTCCAACAGTTGAAGATGCTTTTGAATCTCTTGGCAACAGGAAGCTTGGAGAAAATCTTGGTGCTCTGAATTATGATATAAATGGGCTGGAGCTGAATGATATATTATTGGCTCTGTATGCGATAGATGGCCGATTAACTTTAGACGAGAATATTTACAACAATAGAATTTTAGAAAGCGATTTCGAGAAAGACTTTATTCTCAGGGAAGCTCCGGCAGAGCTTCGTCAGGTTTTCATGCCACAAAGAAGCCTGATGTCTATAACTGGTCAGCGCGCTCATCACTCCCAACGTGTAGATTTTGCCTGTGAGTACCCGTATCCAGTCATTGGAAAAGATGGCAAAAGGAATCATGGTTTCGTTATTGAGATAGATGGTGCAAATTACCACAACACCGATAGGTCACGAGCATCAGATGATTATAGAACAGCGGCTCTAATCAATAAAGGTTGGGATTGCTGCCGTATAAGAAACATCAATGATTTCGAACAGAGTACAACACTTCTTGAGAATGAATACTTTGCGAAAATTAAGGAGGCATGGAGAAAACCTTTCGATTCTTCATGGGTTAAAACCTTACAACTCACACTTTCTCCCATAGGCATAGCACGTATTCAGAAAACTCTTATAGAGGCTATGATAACAGGCAGCGTGGATTACAAGAAAGAATCTCTGAACATTCTAGCATTGGAGCGTGATGTCCCCTGTGTAGTTCTTGCATTGAAAGATCTTGCCGATTCATTTAATAACCTGGCGACACTAAGTGAGGAATACAAAGATACTCGCTTCCCTAAAATGCAATTGGATGTCATCAGTTCTCCTGCTTTTGTAAGTTCGCCTCTGCACATGTCTAATATAGAGAATAGTTCTATCCGCGTCAATGTTATAAACGGCATAGAGAAGGCAAATCACGCCAAACTGTATGACATAGTGTTCGACGTAGCTGTTATGCGTCGCTCTGGACTGGAAGAAAAATCTTTTAGTAGCTTCAAATGTTCTGATAAATGTTATTTCTTTATTCGTTCGGCTAACTACATCCACTCGAAAAGGCACATCTATACATCAGATAGCATCACATATCAGCCTCTGGTGAATAAAGACTTCCAGGGGATCTATGTGCCAATAACAGAAAAGAAGGAAAAACTACAGCATTTTCTCCAACTTCTTTTCCGTAAAAATGATTTCCGCCCAGGACAGTTGCCAATATTAAGCCGCGCCCTCCAGAATAAGAGCGTCATAGGTCTGCTACCTACTGGTGGCGGTAAGTCTTTAACATACCAATTGGCTGCCATGCTTCAGCCTGGAGTCACATTGATAGTTGACCCACTAAGGTCTCTTATGGCAGACCAATATGATGGACTAATAAAGGCTGGTATCGACACCTGTACGTATATCAACTCCACTGTTGATGCCCAAGAGAAAGAGAAGCGTGCTAAGATGATGGAAACGTCAATGGTGCAATTTGTATTCCTCTCACCAGAACGGCTATGCACATACAGCTTCCGTGAGAAGTTGAGAAATATGCACAATGTGGGTGTCTATTTTAGCTATGGTGTTATCGATGAGGTACACTGCGTTTCTGAATGGGGGCATGATTTCCGTTTTACATATTTGCACCTTGGAAAAAATCTCTACCAATATGTGTTACCAAAACAAAAGGACAGTAACAAGCATTTAACGTTGTTCGGACTTACAGCTACTGCTTCTTTTGACGTTTTAGCAGACGTTGAAAGAGAGCTATCTGGCAATGGTGCCTTTGAACTTGATACTGACACCATCATAAGAGAAGAAAATACAAATCGTCTTGAACTCCAGTATAAGATAGAAAAAGTTCCTGTCGTATGTGAGGAAGATGAATACTACGACAGGAATCACATGCTTGATGACGGTCTGCCCAAAGCTGTCAAAATGACAAGCAAATGGAGCGTATATCCATCAAAACAAAATTTCTTGAAAGACTATCTGAAAAAAATCCCTGGGTTCATAGAGGAGTTGGAGAAACCTGACTCTATTACCATGATAAAAGAGCGTTTTAATGAGCGCCAGAACATCAAAGGTAGTATTGATGATGATTTGTCAGTCGATTTACCTGAAGATTTCTTTGGTGAATCTGATGAATATGCCCAAGCGGGAATCGTTTTTTGTCCGCATAAAAACAGAACGGGCATATCCGTAAACGCAAATAAAGATTCGTTAGGCGAATGTGTTCATAAGTTAGGTACATTTATGGGGAGCGGGGATGACGACGATGCCGAAGAGATTGACAGGGAATCATTTGAGAGCCTAGACTTGTTCCGTGAGAACAAGTTGTCTTTAATGGTGGCGACAAAAGCATTCGGTATGGGAATTGACAAACCGAATGTGCGATTTACGGTAAACATGAACTATTCTAGCTCTTTGGAGAGCTTTGTTCAGGAAGCCGGACGCGCTGGACGCGACAGAAAGATGGCTTTATCATGTATTCTGTTAGCAGATTATAAGCTTGTCAGAATTAACCGTAGTTGCCCCGTCAATAATTTCCCGATGTCCATTATCCGTAACAAATGGTTTTACGATGGAGATCTACAGGAAATATTAGATCACTATGGACTCTCCATTGATGAACGATATTTTGATTATTGCACGCCGGAAAAGGATATGGTAAAGCTTCATTGCGATGTTTGTAACCAACGTTTTGCCTTCCATCTATGTAATCAAGATTGTCACCGTTGTAACAAGGGTCCATGCGAAGGGGAGTGCTCCGTGTTTAATCAGTGTCAATTAAGAAGAGTTCCTAACGCAGGAAGAGGGTATGTTTATAAAAATGACTTGGAAGAATTGCTCCGGCAATCTGGGCTATCCATTCCTGCCAGAGCTTTTGAATACCAGAATGTTGACTTTGAAACAGTAATGTACTTTTACAATAACAACTTTAAAGGTACACTCGTAGAGAAGAGGACTATGTTTGAACTTTTAAGTCGCTCTAAAACCCAGATTTTCTATGGGAACGATGCAGAACTAAAAGACACTATTCAAGTTTCTGATTTCTTGCAGAAGGTACTTGAAGCCAGAGAAGGAACCGAGGTGGTTGCCTTCATATCTTCCATCCCTATTTATCTGTTTGATAATGGTGGAATACAAGAGATAGTCTATTTGATATGGAAGGAAGGTGCAGCATGCCGTGTACGGAATATTGAGACAGGAATAGAGTACGATACAAATAAGGATAGTCTTGAAATCCTCAGAGATAAGAGTGACATAGCCAAGGCTATCTATAGAATGTGTTGTATTGGCCTTATTGATGATTTTACAGAAGATTATGCTAAGAAGGTCTATCGTGTTGTTGCCACAAGGAAAAAAGATGGTTCATATTACCAAGCATTGCAATCTTTCCTTGAAAGGTACTATACGAAGGAAAGAGCTATTCTGGAAATCAATAAAGTTCCAAACTACAGAGGTGATAATGAAGTTCACAAATGTTTAGGTTACCTGACAGAGTTCATATATGAAAAAATTGCAGTAAAGCGGAAACAAGCAATTGATGACATCCGTTCTTTCTGTATGGAAGGCGTTAGCTATGGCGATAATTGGAAAGAAGCAAATGAAGCTCTTAAAGACTACATTTACTATTACTTCAATTCAAAATATGCTCGTAGAGATTACCAAACTGAGAGTGGGCAGGACTTTTCTCTTACCAATGACACTAAAGAAGGAAAAGAGGCGTCATATGATATTCTATTCAAATATATGAGGGTCGTAGATGATGATGTCGTTGGCACTAGTTCCCCAAAAGATAACATCAAACACTTGCAGGGTGCCGTACGTTTGATTAGAAGAGCTATAGCAGAGCCAAACCCGACGTTGGACTTTTTGAATGTTTATTGCCTCACATATCTAAAAGTGGGAGGTAATCGCGACCTACAAGAAGAATTGAAAAATAGTTATATGCGTGGTTATCGGGAATTCCATAGTAGAACAGACGACAAGCAATATTTCTATCAGAAAATGGAGGAATTCAAACGCGCATTTACAATTGATGGCCGTAATGCCGCCACAGAAGAAGAAATAAGACAAATGCGAAATTGGGACATATTGTGTGAAGTTGATTTGCACAACGAATGGCTCAATGGGTTTAAGAACAATTATTTATCTGAATAACAAACATATTAGCAATATGGAATCAAATAAACTATTAGCATCGTTGGCAAAAATGGAGGCCTGCCTAAATGAAGTTGAGTCTGCAAGAAAGCAGGTAGAGTCAACTGTTAATGCAAGCTCAGAGTTACAGAAAGAAGTCAGAGAATATGTTTCTGCTGTAAAAGCCCTCTGTGTAAACCTACAGTCATGGGAATCTGACCTGCGAGCACGAGAAAGGTCCCTGTCTCATGAATTTGAAGAGGCTATAACACGAGTTGGCTCAACTTGTGCTACTGTCGTCCACTCATTTGAAACTGAAGTGCAAAAGTCAAGCACTGATTTCAAAACCAAAACAGAGTCTGTAAGTGAAAGATTTAACGAGCAAATTGGTAAACTTGATAAGCATGTCCAAGATTTGAATGCGCTGAAGGAAGAGATAAACAAGGCTACGTCTGAAATCCAGATAGTCAAAGGAGCTCTTTCTCATATTTCTAGGAATTTGAAGGAATCTCAAGATAGCCAAGATGCTGTTTTGGAAGATATTAAACAAAATGTAATAGGCCTTAAAGAAACTGTAATAAATGCAGCAAGTAATATTTCGCAAGAGATATCTCATGCTAAGCAAGATTTATCAGACACTCAAAGCCAGACAAATAGTAAAATTGATAGTGTAGCTGCTAGAACAGATGCACTTATAACAAATGTTGCTAATTTGACAACTCTATGTCAAAATATTGACAATTCTATTCCGTCTTCAATAAAGGACTTAAATAGTTCCATTGAAAGAATTAAAGAAGATATAACAAATGTGATATCTGAAACCAAAGAAGTGATAAGGAAATCTGGAATTGTGAATCGATGGATAATTGTTGTAGGCTTTATTATTATCGCTATATTGCAATATCTTTTAAAATAGCAAATCAATATATTTGTGCCAAATACAGGCATGCATTCTAATGTCACAGGTCATTGAGTAAGCCATCAGTGAACCCCGTATTGCAGGGTCCTCCTAAATTGTTAGAGAGATTTTCAAAATCTTACAGGAATCTCCAAGATTCTTGGAATAAGTCCAGGATTCTTGGAGGATTCTAAAAGGATCTCAGAGGATGCCCTTCTGCTTGAGGTTATGCGGAAGGAGTTCCAGCAAGTCGCGTGAGTAGTCCTCGTCATAGTCATGGATATGTGTGAAGAAATAGTTCAGCCACTCGCGGACATCGACCTGGGCCAGTTTGCAACATCCCATAAAGGTGTAGATGATGGCTGCGTTCTCGGCTGCATCAGGTGTCACAGGGACATGTTATTGACATCGTGGGTGTGTTCTTTACAATTCTTACAGCTTACAGTATTACAGTTTTGAAAAACAAAAACAGCCTTTATGCCTTTGATCTCATGTCACAGGGACAGGGTCATTGACATCATGACTTACAATTCTTACAGCTTACAGTATTACAGTTTTTGGAAAGGGAAAATGGGTTTTGAATTCTTGGTGTGGTGGCAAGTGAGGTATTGCAGTGGTCTGTCATAACGGAATCGGGTGTGAATCAGAAAAAGTTGAGCTAAAGGGAGAGAGGATGTCACAGGGACGGGTCATTGACATCATGACTTTCAATTCTTACAGATTACAGTATTACAGTTTTGAAAAGCGAAAACAACCTTGATGTTATTGACCTGTTCACATGTCATTTTGAGATCGTTGTTCTGTCGCTATGCCAGCATGATCACGCACCATATTTCTTATACACTGGAAAGAAATATTTGCAGTGAGAAGAACATCATTTAGTGTTATTGGACCAATTGTGCTATTAACTTTCAGATTAGGATGAGTGAGATTATTCCTTTTTTGCACCATTTCATATGTAGCAGGGCTATAAACACCTAATCTAGCAAATAGATTGTATAACTTCTGAACAAAAGGCAGAGACCTTTTAGGAAGAGATAGTTTTTTCCCCGTTTGAGAAAACTCTTCTTCATCGTAGTCCATTAAATAATCATCCGTGCCTCTAAACTTATAATAATAACGAATAGTTCCTGTTTTTTCATTCTCTTTGACTTCAGGATTTTCCGCATCAATTTGTTCGTTTGCAACAGCTTCAATAATTCTAAAAAAATTCATGAAAGAATGATCAAAATTCTGATCTTCAACATATTTAGGCAACGACAAACATGCTATAGCATAAAACAATTCTACTGCTTTTTGAAATCCTTTATCCACTATATGTTTTTTTGCATCTTCTTTTAATTTACAGTTTAATTTCGAAACACTTTGATAGATTTCTTTTTTGTATCTATTTGAAATACAAACAGACATAGTGTTTATAAAATTATCAATAGTTCGTTCTGTAAAAGATGGGTCCTTACTATTTTCTGGACTTTCTTTAATTACAAAACCATCTGCTCCATATTTCTGTAAAGCTAACAAATTCCATACTTTATTAGTCGCAGAGAACACAATAACTTGTATCCCTGGATTAAATGCCTTGATTTTTTTCAGTATTTGAACACTGGTAATGTCTTCTATACTGTGTGAGTCGTGGTCTTTTTTATGAAGTCGGAAGTCCAGCAATACAATATTAACAGAGCTTTCTTTTACACAATCGACTATTTGATTAATGATTTCTTGTTGACTTAACGTTTCTAAGTCTTCACCTAAATAGTAAAAACCAGTTATATTGTTCACATCATAGATGATATTTGCCATAATTTCATACCATCCCTTATCTGCTTCGTCGTCAACATATAAAATATTGATGTCTTTTTGTTCCAAAAGACCATCACTTACACCAGATAACTGATCACGGAATTTCAGTCTGTCTTCTTTTATAAGCTTAATTTCGCTAGGTGGGTATACGGTAGTTAGATACTTGAAATATAAATTAGACTTGATTGTATCAGTTACTTTTTCTATAGCAGAATCTTCCGATTGGGTTGCTTTAGCCCATCTATATATAGCCCATTCATTTGCTATGCTATGACTATCCTCGTAGTTTTGTGGTATAGGTAGATGGATTGTCTCCATTTCGTGCTTAATATTATCCTCCTTCAACGGATTATTTATGCTACCAAATGACTCTACAATCTTTTCAGGGTGCATATTAATCAGTTTGACACCTCGTGTTTTTAGAATGTCAAAATACTGAGAACGAACCAAATAGGAAGTAGGTACTGGACTATAAATGTATATAGGCTTGTTTTGGTTAATGGATGGTGTACACCTAATATGAATAGCTAACCTTAAACCATTGTAATCAGATAATATTTTACCGAAGCAAAGGGGAATATACAATGCGTTGTATTCTGATTCTGCAAACCATTTTTCCACGTAGTCATCAAGGTCTTTGTCAGACACTTTACTAAGCCATAGCTTTTCTTGGGTACAGTCAACAGGGGCATCTATTCCATATTTCTGAGCTGAAGCAAAGAATATCTTGCTCCAATCAGACTCTGTATCTCCTTCATATATGTCATTTGAATAGCCTTCAACTAATTTTATTAGGGTTTGTTCGACCTCGTATTCCTCCCCCCATAAAAGATATTTAAAGTCCGTTTCGCCTTTTTGATGATGGTCTAGGAAGCATTCAAGGTTAGCATACATGTCTGTTACAGGGACATGAGCAGTATTGTCGCTAATAGCACGGCTTGTAATGCTGCCACTAAATATGACTATACGTATATCTTGCAAACTCGAACCGTCAGATATGGTCTTGTGGAAAGCCTGGTACGTGCGCCTATCCTTGTATGGAATACAAGTTGCAAAAGACTCGTGATACAATATTATGTTACCTTCTCTAAATATAACACTTTTGTCCAATAGACGATAATCCGCAAAATCCTTTATACGAATTAAAGAATCACTCCATAATCCGAACCTTTCATCTGTCCATCCGTATAATTGTTGCCTGGACTCTTTGTCGTCAAATAGGTATATCATGTAGTTAATATTTCAATATATATTTTACGCCTTGTATTTTTTTTATATTCTTTGCCTCCCTTGGCTTACCATCCCAAAGATTAATCTCTGCATAGTGATCATTACCGAAATCTGCTTGAATGTATAAATCGCAGAGACCATTTATTTGGTTTTTTATAAGATTTGTTTGTTGTTCGCCTATTCTCTTTATTGTATCATCAATGCTTTTTCGATATTCTGAATTCAGGTGATGAACATAGAAACAAACTCTACTAGTTTTTTCTTCTCTATAAAAACCGACTTCTATTTGTGGGAGTTCTTTTGAATATTGCTTCTGCACATCAATACATATTTTCATTATTGCAACAAATGCTTGCAATAACTTATCTACGCTGGTAAACAGCTCTATGCTATTGTCAAAGTTATGAGTAAGTTGAACTTTCTCATTCCATGGGAGAGATTTTTGCTCACTTGTTTGATAGCCATTGTTATATACATACAAAATCTTGTCTCTAAGATTGTCATCTCTTTTTATATGAAACAAAGATTTGTAGTACAAGACTATATCCCCAAAAGTTTTTAGTTTCTTCGCCGCAAGATTTGAACTAAGATTTTTGGGTAATTTATATCCTTCATTTTCTAACTCTTCTGCAATGTTTTCACCTGGATTTGGAACAATACCAGGGTTTTTCTTTGACCATGCCCAAAGTTCAGGTGTATGCCAGTTGTATGGTATTTGTAAATGTGACCAAGAGGGAGTGTCTTTATCGAGAGTTGTACCATCGATATAAACTTTCATAAGGGTTATTACCTTGTAGTCAAGATACTTCCCAAATTTCTTAAAGTTGTATTTCTCACGTAACTGCTTAAATCTTGTTGATATAAGGTGGTAATGACCTTCAACAGTATATGTACCTCCACACATCTCTGCAATTTCCTTAATTACATCTGGAGAATCTATAGGATGACATGTATACTTCAGTATTGGGTCTTGGTTGTATTCAAGCAGGAACTTCATCACATCTACAGGAGAATGGTATTCTGGCAGATCGGTTTTGGGCAAATTACTATCAGACTCGCTTTCTTGACTTGGACTTTCCAAATCGAGATCACGAATCATAAGGGCAGCAATTCTCTCCCTCTGAGTATTAGTCAGTTTCTTGTTAGTGAGAAGGGTGCTGATAAAATTTTGAGTATTAGTCTTCTTTGCCATCTTTTTCCCTGTTTAAAAATTTCTTTATTGCCGCAGTATTGTACTCTATGGTTTCTTCATCCTCAAAATCTATGAGCGAGGCTTGAAAATCCATATAATCCATATAATCCTCTATCATGAGATCTTCCTTAAATACATTGGAACTCTTTTTCTTCTTACACTTTTTCTCTCCCAAAGATGGCAAGTTTGGCTCCACTTTCTGCTTTTGTCGCTGAACAGAAAGTCCTTCAAGAATAGACAAGAACTGTTCGACGGCTGCTTCCATTCCCTTCTCTTCCCATTCTTGTAACAGTTGATCAATAGGAAGGTTATTGTATTTTGGATGTACATGGGTGTCTCTAGTAGGTTCGTTCGTAAGAAGCATCCAATAATTTACGCTGTGGGAACGGCATAGGGCTATATAGAAGCCACCAAGGGAATGTACAGTGAATCTGTAGTTCTTTCTTGGCTTGGCTTTTTCTGTAAGGACTATATCCTTAACCGCACTGCTAATGCAGATGGAATATTCCTTCTTTCCCATCTTGCAAACAGCTGATAGTTCACCTTCACTATTCATGATGAACTTGACCTTGGTATTGAATACCCTTTCAAATTTAGCAGTTGAATAGGATACTATATAGTTTACCTTTTTTTCATTGGTCTTCTTTGAATCGTATAGGCTTGGATTTAAAGCTTCAAAACGTGAGCAGAGTTTTGTATATACTGCATCATTCTCGCCTTTTACCATTTTCAGAAAGTCAAGTTTTCCAACGATGACATTTTCCAATACTGGTTCACCCTTCTTAACAAGACCTTTTGTTGCTTTGTAATGTCTATAAAAGCTGGCATAAGCATCTTTATATCCGTATTTCTCCCACATATACAGGATATTACGGAGCTCGCGAGTGTACTTATGGGCAGTGTTAACTTTGTCATTAACTGTCAAGCCGGTAACCTCCTGTCTTTCACCTCTCTTTTGAAGACGTGTTTTCTCAGGATTGACGGTAAATCTTTCTTCTTCGATGAACGAAAAAAGACTTTTCATAAAGTCACTATTTTCCTGATAAACATTGTGCATGCTGCTAAATGTCATATCATCAGCATATCTGGAGTACTTTACTCCATGACTAAAAGACAAACGTCTAAGTTTCTTATCCAGGAAATCACACACTGCATTTGTAAGCAGTGGGGAAGTCGGAGCACCCTGAGGGAGTGCATAACCTTTCTTTTGATCCTTAACAACCTTTTTGCAGCAAAGTCCTGATATAATCTTTGCTACCTCCTCGTTAAAGTTAAAAGGAGCAAGCTGCAGTCTTTTGCAAACACGACTCTGTGAAATAGAAGTGAAGAAATCAGACAAGTCCAGATTTAGGACGTAATTCTGGCCTATATGTAATTTGGCATTGTCAACAATAGAGCGCCCTTTGACAAATCCCATTGCTGATGGACTTGCTTGATAAACCTCGCCTAACATCATGTTGAGATAGTACAATATCTGTTTCAAGTTTCTGTTTGGTGCTGAAATCTCACGAAGCTTACCATTTTTTTTGGGAATGTAGAAGGTTTTGTATCGGCGTGCAACCTTTTTGTTCGGATCTGCATAGGATTTAAGAACATCTTCTGTAAAGAGGTGTTCTTCACAGTTGGTCTCACACTGCTTAAAGTAATTTAATACCTTTGTCAAGTCTGAGAGATCGTTTATCTTGCATATAAGTGTTCTTAAATCTTTCATTGCTTTTTTAATTAAAATGCGGTCTATGAACTATGCCAGAGGTTAGTTTTCTTTTAAAAAAAATCACAACATCATATAGTCAGACGTCAGTCGATTATAATAAAAAGTCATAGATGTTCAACATCAATATTATGACATTGATTTTGTCTTTTCCCGAAGGAACAGACATCCTAGCGAATACGCTGGACAAGAGTCAAAGTTTACCCTCTAGACATAGCCAAAGACCGCATATAGTTTACAAAATTAGTTTTTTTTCTCCAAACTCATATATAAGTTATGAAAATTTGCATATATTTAACCTAATCGATGTTCCAATATGCATCAGGATCACCATCAAAGACATCATCTATGTCCTGGTCACTCCATCCTTCTACATCCTGAGCATAACTTCCGTTGTAGTTTTCATAGGTACGCTCTTCTTCATAATAGTATTCTTCTTCCATTGCTGTATCGTTTTTTAATTATGGTGCAAAGTTACAATTCAACAACGAACACAATGTTCGCGTTGAAAGTTTTTTTCGTTTATATTAAGTTCCTTGTAAAACGGTCAAGTTTTTCCGCCTCCTTTGCGTCAGAGTAGAGAACCTCCGTGAATATTTTTGGCATATCCGCAAAGCCGATACATGCTCCCCAAAGCATGAAGGCATACTCTTTGTGCTGACACTTTTTGTTCAACAGGTATCTTTCTATCTGATCAAAACCAAAAGGCTTCAGCAAGAATCCCATAGTTGACTTGACAACTTCCATGTTAGAAGGTATTTCAAAGCTTACAGCCCTGTGGCTCTTGTATAACCAGAAACCTCTCATGCAGTTTACGATTGCCTTACCGTCTTCTGTCGTACTCTCAGGAAGTTCCATAAATGCCTTGGTTCCCTTCTCGACAAGTCTCAGAATTACATTTTCAGAGATTGGACAATCCAAAGGATTATCAAGGATGATATTCAACAGGGTATTGAAGAACAATGTTTCCACAGGTGAGCCCTCTGGAGATTCCACCAGGATCTTATCGGATATGGCTATGTGGGAAAGATCAAGGCTGTTCTTGCTTTCGGTTGCTGCAATCTTCTTGATGATTTCATTGGAAAGATCGCTTAATCGGGTAAAAATTGCCTGAATTGCTCCTTCAAGCATTTCTACTTCGTTACTGCTTTCGGATTGCTTTCCGTACAGTTTTTTCAGCTCATCCTTCAGCATCCTGTATTCCTCGTTTCCATTGGTAAAATCGTTGAGGTTCCTCTTAATTTCCCGCTTACGCTCATATTCAGGAGTCCCTGCTTTAAAATATACTCTTTCTTTGCCAACCATCAGTCCGTTCTCGCGTTCAGCCTTCTTGATTGCTTCCAGTTCACTAAACATTACACCAATGTTATTTGCCTCTTCTATAGCAAAGATTTTGTTACGAAGATACAGTATTTCTGAGTTCAGCATATCCTGGTCATAGGAATGGCCATTACCAGTGATTGCATTAGCTCTTGACTCGGCAAGCTTAATAATCTCCGAGAACTGCTGCTTCATAATGTCAAATATGCGAGTAGGCTCTTCGCGCTGACTATTATATAGTCTTTTGCAATCCTCAATCATTGCTGTATATTTACCAGCATTCATGATTTTCCCACTGCCCATAAGGGTAATGGTATTGAGTCCTGCAAAAGCATTCTTTAACTCCGTAACCTTGGTCTGCAGAGTGCGACTATCACCACTTTGGGCAGTCATAATTCCACGAGCATACCCCGTAACTGCACCTTTGACCAGGTTATATCGGTTGTCTTGTTCCACGTAATTCACATAGTCAAAAGACAACGAATTTCCGATTTTTCCAGACTTGATGGCTGTCGGTGCAAACTCTTTTACATAAAATTCTGACTGATATTTCATAATACATTTAACCTCAAACAGAATCTGAGACTCTGCAATCATAGAATCCATGAGTTCCTGGGTGTTAAATCTGAAAGCCACCAATCCTTTTTGATAATAGATTGTTTTAGGGTAAGAGAAAATAGTCTTATCCTTTTCAGGCATCAGGAGATTCTTATCCACAAGCTGCTCGTCAACTTCGATGGTGTAATTACCTCCGTTGTCCTTGGTAGACAGGACGAGCTTGTAAGTCCTGTCAAACTTGTCTTCCAAGAATCTGCTTAACTTGGCTCCGTATGCTCTTTCTGCATAAAATGCAACTGGCGATATGCTCTCTGTAGTGAATGACTCCAGAAGATTCCAAGCAGAAATAGAAATGTAGTACTTCATGATTTATGCTGCTTTTAATTCGGTTATAAAATCTGAGTTAACATCGCTAAGATATTTGGTCTTAGTGCCTGAATACGATATATATAGGCTACGTGAAGACCTTGTACATGCCACATAGAAAGAATTGCGTGAACAGTCATTCGATGTGTTCGCAAATGGCACAAATACATTGTCGAACTCCGAGCCCTTTGCTGCATAGTACGTTAGTATACAAGGAAGATCATTGTTCGAGAAGTCCAGTGTGTTCACTGTACGGAAAGGCACAGTATTACCGGTTCGATACATGACCTGCGTCTTAATGCCATGTTTGGCAAGGTAGTCGTTAACCATCATGACCTCTCTGTCAGAAGGTACAAGAACGGCAACGTCATCAAGATCTTCCATCTGAATACGTGCAAGGATACCCTCCAGTTCCTTCTCAGGACTTGCGTACTGAGTAATTACAGGTTTGGGGTAGTTAGGATAGTCGCTGTTACCTCCATCCTTTCGGTTATTGCTCATCAGGTCAACGTCGCCGCCGATAATCTGCTGGGCGACCTTGGCAATAGCTTTGGGAAGACGGTAGTTGTAATTAAGCGACATTTGCTTGCAGTCAAGTCCCTCTGCAATATCACTGATATTACTTCCGTGGCTATTCATCTGCTGCTTCGTATCACCAAAGAGCGAAAGACCCTTTCTTGCACGTTTAGCAAAATGATTCTTATAATCAGAGACGTTGAAGTCCTGGGCTTCATCTACAATGAGATAGTCCACCTGATCCTCAGCCTGCTTAAACATAGTACCTGAAGGGATAAGTTCATAGGTGTCTGTGTCTGTGACATCGAAAGCAGAATCTGGATGAACCTCATGGAACCAGCTGTTTCTTCTTCCAAAGGCATAGTAGAATTTGGAAGCGACCCAGTCACCAAAGTCGATGCCAAACGCTTGTGAGTCTTTTTTCTCACAGCGGGCGAACTTTCTGGTTTCCATGTCATTCACAAGATAAAGGTGGTTCCTATCGTCTTTCTTCCAATAGACATCACCTGTCATGTCAAACCCACGATGAGTCCATCCCCAATCGTAAGCTATACGGTCTCGGTCAAGTCCAAGAGCGTTCATGCCGTAAGAGATCATCCTCTTCAGGGCAACGGTTAATATTACGAGAGCATAAGAGCCTCGGTTCTTTGCTTGCAATGCTCTATGTATTGCAAGGTTTGTTTTGCCGCTACCTGCAGCACCCTGTACAACGATATTCTTATCGATGTCCTCAACGATGATTTTTCTCTGTGAATCGTCCAAGTTGGAAATGAACCATTTTTCAAGTCTCATAGCTGTATTTTTTTTATTTGGTTTTGATTTTTTTTGATGTCGCAAGAGTTTTTCTTTTGACAATGCAAAGGTACAGCTACAAAACGAACGGTATGTTCGCCTTGAAAAATATTCGCAAAAAAAAACGCTAAGTTTTTATTTTTAGCGCTTGCAGTCACAAATACACATTATCTATATATTATCATATAGGCTTTTCATCTTTGATACCTCAGCCTTTATTTCCGAGACAAGTCTTTGGGGTTCAAGAACAATTATGTCACTGAAATGTGAACACAATTCTCTTCGGAGCTCATACGTGTCCTGGCAATACAAACTGAAGAACTTTCCGCCATCTGGAAGTTTGTATTTCTTGTGATAGATAGTAGAAGCTTCCTCGCCAAGCGTCCCCTGGCTATGATGCATCTTTTTTGTTTCGATATAGTTGGACTCTTTGTCGGATGCCCAGAATACGACATGTTCTGGCTCTTGGTTGTCTAAGACAGTTATGCCTATAGAATTATCAAACCGATGTTCAACTTCTGAGGCCATTGGTATGAGTTTTTTCTCCGGCATCGGTGTAAAATCCTCAAAACGATCAAGAGCAAGAGTGCATATAAAATTTCGAATCTCATCGAAACAAACAAGATACCATCGCTTATTGTATTCTTTTAGATAATAAGGATGAACTATAAGGACTTCTACATTTTTATTCTCAAATCTCTTATATGTAACGGATATTACCTGCTCATTTGAAACCGCATCATAGAGCGAGGCAAGAAGATTCGAATTCTTCAGTTTTACTGCTGATGAAAACGAAATAATCTGCCGATGATTTTCAGTTCCCAATTGCTCTTGAAGTGCATCTAACCATTCAAAGTTGGGAAGTCCTTCAAACTGTCCTATTGTGTTAATCACCTCAGAAAGAAGACTCTCCTCTTCTTTAGTTAATTCCTTTGTGAATATGGAGTAATTGCTTCTCCCATATCTAATACACCTAAAGCCATTTGAAGTAAATCTCTTGATAGGAGCACAAAAAGGTCGTTGCTCCAAGAAATTTATATCTTTCTCTAGGCAACGACGAGTAACCTCTTCGTAGCCTAAATCTACTAAGTAATCATTTACCTTTTCAGTTATCTCTTCCATCGTATAATGATGGTGACGATCTGATAGTAACTCATCAATTTTCTGGTATCTAATTACCGCATTCTTATTAGCTGGCATACTCTAAAATTAATTTATATGCAAATTTACTCAAATAAAAGAGAGTCGTCTCTATTCTTTTTATATTTTTATATATAATTCATTTTCTTTTGTGATTTCCATCGACCTATGATAATGACATAGGGGACATGTCAATAACATCATGATTATTGGGTTCTTACAATTCTTACAGCTTACAGTATTACAGTTTTTGGAAAGGAAAAATGGGTTTTGGATTCTTGATGTGGTGGGAAGTGAGGTGTTGCGGTGGTTGGTCTTGACGGAATCGGGCGTGAATCAGAAAGAGTTGAGTTAAAAGGAGAGAGTTTAAGAAAAAAGTATTAACTTTGCCTACGATACTGAAGATCAACAACGGACTGAACGGATATGCTCCGGAATTGGTGAACGGGTATCGGCCGGAATACGCAGTTATAACAATAGAATAAAATGAACATATCAGAACAAATACATTTAAAACTCCAACTGAAGGAGAATTCC
>OQVU01000172.1_pt1 | contig 21256 bp, 16 predicted proteins | sample 1691611 | NCBI WGS metagenome assembly OQVU01 (sample SAMN03418272, study PRJEB22391) | human gut metagenome | biome: human-gut; feature: organic feature; material: feces | host: Homo sapiens | place: Tanzania | collected 2013-01
TGAGTGTTTTTCCAGACGGAGGATCTTCTGCATTCTTCCAGCGTGTGACGGCTCCAGATGAGATGCCAAGTTCTTTGGCAAGCGGATTTGGCTTTGTTCCGCGGATTTCGCACATCCGATAAAAACGTTCCCAAAACAACAAATAGAACACCACCTTTTTGTGCAAAAGCATGAATCTCACAAAAATGAGAATATTGTATTGCTATCTCACTTTTGTGAGATTATAATATATCTAACAAATGACGAATATACAACGTTTTATATATTAAATTAACCACAGGAGGTATTGCTATGATCATTCCACATCACTACGAAAATCTGCATATTCTACATGAGAACACCATGCCGGATAGGAATTACTATATTCCTGCCGGGAAAGCATACAGCACATCCCTCGATGCAAGGGATCACTCGGACAGAGTACAGTTTCTGAATGGAACCTGGAAGTTCCGCTACTATGACAGCATTTATAATCTCCAGGACGAATTCTACAGTGAGGGCTATGATGTGTCCGGCTTTGATGATATCCCGGTTCCATCGGTATGGCAGATGCACGGATACGACTATCATCAGTACACCAATGTCAGGTATCCATTTGCATTTGACCCACCTTATGTGCCAAAGGACAACCCTTGCGGTGCATATGTGACAGACTTCGACTACGATCAGAACGAGGACGCACCACTCGCGCATCTGAACTTTGAGGGTGTAGATTCCTGTTTCTATGTATGGCTCAACGGCAGGTATGTTGGCTACAGCCAGGTGTCCCACTCGACCAGTGAATTTGACATAACCGAATTCATAAGAAACGGCTCCAACAGACTCTGCGTGCTCGTCCTCAAATGGTGCGACGGAAGCTATCTGGAAGATCAGGACAAGTTCCGCATGAGCGGTATTTTCAGGGATGTCTATATTCTGAAACGTCCTACAGGGTCAGTGTTCGATTATTTCATCAGGACAAGCTGCGATGATATCAAAAATCCGACTAAGGCAGATGTGATTATTGACTTCACAGCATTTACCGGATATGCCAGCGGAGCAAAACCAGAAGCAGGTGTTGGTAAAGGAGTTGATTCAGATATTAATATAGAAGTTACTATTCTGGACGCCGACGGCCGCATATGTTCATCTGGCTGTGTAAAGTGTGAAATTTGCGTCCAAGGCGATGCCAATACCAATGCAGACGAAGGCAAAACCGCAGCCAGCTCCAGCAGCATTACTTTGTCGATTGACTCCCCTGTGCTGTGGAACGCAGAAAAGCCATATCTCTACACTGTCATCATAAGATGCGCCGGTGAGGTCATCACTGACAGGATAGGCATCAGGGAGATAACGATAGAGAATAAGATCGTGTACATCAACGGCATGCCGATCAAGTTCCATGGAGTGAACAGACATGATTCCGACCCTGTGACCGGTTTTACGATCAGCAGAGAACAGATCATCAGGGATATGTCTCTCATGAAGCAGCACAATGTCAACGCCATAAGGACCAGCCATTATCCAAATGTTCCTTATTTCTATGAGCTCTGCGACGAATATGGATTCTATGTGATAGACGAGGCGGACATAGAGGCCCATGGTCCAAGTGAATTATTCTATTCGGATAATAGCTGGGAGAACAAGGCTGCAAGGTGGAATGAGCCGATCGCCAACAACCCTGAATTCTGCGAATCCATACTGGACCGCATCAGACGCTGCGTCACCAGGGACAAGAACCGTGCCTGCGTAGTCATCTGGTCCATGGGAAATGAGAGTGCATACGGCGTGACATTTGAGGAGGCTCTTGCCTGGGTCAAGTCCTATGACAGCTCCCGCCTCACCCACTACGAGAGCGCACAGTATACGGACGGCAAGAGAAAATACGACTACAGCAATCTGGATCTCTACAGCAGAATGTACCCATCCATATCGGAGATGGCTGAGTACATAGATGGTGATGGCGATAAGCCTTACATCCTGTGTGAGTACTGCCATGCCATGGGCAACGGTCCTGGAGATCTGGAGGACTACTTCCAGTTCTTCGACACCCACGAGACCACCTGTGGCGGTTTTGTGTGGGAGTGGTGCGACCACGCCATATACAGGGGCAAGGCGGCAAACAGCAAGGATATGTACGCCTACGGCGGCGACAGCGATGAGACTATACACGATGGCAACTTCTGTATGGATGGCCTAGTCTACCCGGACCGCAGACCGCACACAGGACTTCTTGAATTTAAGAACATCAACCGCCCGGTAAGGATCACCGGCTATGACGAGACAAATGGAGTTTTGACTCTGCACAACTATATGGATTTCACTGACATCAGGGATTACCTCACTATGAGCTATGAGGTTACTTGTGACGGACAGATTATTGCATCCGGGAATATTGATGTTCCTTCCGTGGCACCTCACGGCGATGGAACTGCCTGCCTGAGACTTATTACGGAAATGCAGAACTTGCTGCAGACCCTATCTGCAATCAATGGTCCTGATAATTCAGATAGCACAGCTACTGCCGATTGCTCCAGTGTCGCTGAGCGTTTCGACGATAAAGCCTGCATAAACGATATGATTCCACATAGAGCATTCCTTCGTGTGATATATAAGGCAGCTGTAGGCAGTGCATTTGTCAAGGAAGGTGATGTGCTGGGATTCGATGAAGTAGAACTCGGCTCACCAAAGCAGAATACAGGCGAGCTTATGGATAAAACATCGGCTTTGAGCAAGGCACAGGATACTACTTCTGCACCGCTTCATATATCGGAGAGTGACACAGAATTCGTTATCAGCGGAAGTAATTTTGAATATACATTTGACAGAAATACAGGAAACTTTGCAGGCATTGTGGTTGATGGTCAGGAGCTTCTCTCTGCACCATGCGACAAGACTATCTGGCGCGCGCCTACAGACAACGACAGAAATATCAAGAACGAGTGGTTTAGAGCTCACTATGATATGGTATCTGAGCGGACCTATGAGACAAGCTGTATTATAAAGAATGATCTTGCAGTGATTACATGTACATCCTGCCTATCTGCGCCGACTGTCCAGCCGGTTCTGAGAATAAACGCAGAATGGACAGTTTCCGCCGAAGGAACTATAACTGCCGGAATGCATGTGACAAAGAACCCAGAATTCTCTGTACTTCCTAGATTCGGTGTGAGAATGATCCTGAAAGAAGATATGCAAAATATAAATTATATCGGAATGGGACCATATGAGAGCTATATCGACAAGCACCATGCAAGCTGGCATGGCTCATTCTCTGCATCCATTGATGAGATGCATGAAGACTACATCATGCCACAGGAAAACGGAAGTCACTTTGACTGCAGCTATGTCCAGATCAGCGCCCCTGGAGCAAATGACGGAGCTGACAAGAATAGCTCTGACAAGAACAACTCTGCTGGCAGTTCATCATATCAGAGCATCTGCAATACGCAGACAGCCAGCACGAATGCAGCTACAACAGCTCACAGCATAGCCGTGACATCAGCCGTGCCATTCTCCATGAATGCATCACCTTACACCGCAGAGGAACTGACCAACGCAGCCCACAACTATGAGCTTCCTGAGAGCAACAAGGCTGTTCTGTGTATAGACTACCGTCAGAACGGAATCGGCTCCAACAGCTGCGGCCCCGAGCTTGATGAAAAGTATAGATTTGACGAGGATGAGTGGGAATTTGGATTTACCATGCACGTGAAATAGATACAAAATTATCGCTAAATTAAGTTTATCTCATAAAAAAGGACAAAGCCTCAAAACTTTGTCCTTTTTTGTTACAAAATTCTATTTTGGAGATAATTTCGTGTCCTTACCACCATTTTGACTGCGATTAGTGAAAACTAGTTATCAGATGAATTGTATTTTTAGGCACACCTGCATCTTCTGCACTCTACAATATACTGAATCGCTCCCGCAAACATAAGCAACAGCCCCACGATCAGATAGATGATCGTCAGATTTACCAGAAATCCGCCAAGCAATGGAGAAATACGATATCTCGAAACCTTTCGTTCTGCCGGTTGGAATGTACAAGCTGAATGTCAATCCATCCATCAGTTTTCAGTTATACCGTCTCGTCAATTTTGATCTAGGGGATCTGGACGAGATACGAAAAGTTGGCAGTCAGATAAAGGAGCAGGGTGCAGACCACTGCAACTGCGGAAATCAACAGGTGGCTATGGATATGATAGATCTGTGGATCGAAGGTCTTAAGAGACGCGACGAAACTCTTAAAAGGATAAAGAAATAAATTTCTACTCCAAAATCGGATTGACAAATACTGCGATGCTCTTTGCAAGTTTCAGAATATCCGGATCTGCATATACTACAGTCGAATCCTCGGTACTGCCTCCGGCAGGTATATCATCAGGATAGGCTGTAATTGCAGTAATTGCCATACCATTTTCATCAAGGAGCACGACCACCGCTTCATCAAGCTTTGCCGCACTTCCATCCGCTATATGTATGTTATAGTTGATCGTGATGCTGCCATTTGCAGGATCCCCTGTAACCGCATAATCTCCACTCCATGTTGCATTTACGCCATCGGCTGCTTCTGCCATACAATCCTCCCAATGAATGCGTCCATCAGGATACGTGTCACCACAGTCTATTATCTTGATAACCGTGTTACCGGTTCCTATACAGTCCTCTGAAAAATAAGTATCACCAATAATTTCTTCTCCAGTCCCCTTAGCCTGCGCTTTTCCCGAAAACGCCATAGGTTCATTGTAAAGATTTGTCACCGCAACAAGCAGCCCATAATCATCCCCCGTCAAACACGGAGTTACACTTACAACTATGCCTGCATACTGCTCTATAACAGAATATACACTTCCCCACAAGACTTTGTTGTAGTCTGAACTTAACGAATCGAGAACCGTCTGTATATCCGGATCCAGAGTCGAATTTGTAAGGCTCCTGCCAACATTGCCACTCTCAGTTGACTCCTCGGAGTCTGACTGATGTGTCGCCTCTTTCTCTGTAATATCCTCAGTCGAAATCTGCTCCTCCGTGGTCTGATCCTCTGTCGAAAAAGCATCCCCATATGAATATTCACTAGACTCCTCGCTGTCCTCCTGAATATTCTCTGCTGCTCTATCCACGGCATATCCCCATATTGACAAATGACATCCGGTAAGTCCCATCACCATACCAGCCACACATGCAACCGTCACAAGCTTCTTCACTATTATTTTCTTCATAAATTTATTTCTCCCTTTCTTCTCCCTGTGTGGATTTTTGTCCAGACTTTCTTACTCCCCTGCAGCATTCTTCATCCGGCGCATCTTCTCCGGATCCTTGCCCGGTTTTTGAATGCCGTCGACCTCATCATACTCTATCCCGGATGACACATCAACTACATCAGGATGAACCTGATTTATTGCACGCTCCACATTATCCGGCGCGAGTCCTCCGGCAAGCACAAACAGTCTTCCATCACGCTCTATTTCATTCAGACCATTCCAGTCAAATGTCTTGCCACTTCCCGGCTCACCCGCGTCGAACACATACCCTGCAACATTTGAGAGGCTCTGATAATGTGGGTACATATCCATATCCTTCACATTGAAGGCCTTCCACACAGGCAAATGTGCACTCTCAATAATTTCATCGCTGACCTGACCATGGATCTGGATCACATCAAATCCCATCTCCGCAATCTCTGCAATCTGCTCCGCATCCGGGGATACCACTACCGCAACCTTCTGCACATCCTCACTCAGTTCTGCAATCAGCATGCGTGCAGTATCCGCACTGACATTTCTCTTTGATTTCGGAAAATACATCACCATACCTATATAATCAGGTCGCACCTCATTTACCGCGGCTACATCGGCCGGAGTTGTGATTCCGCACATTTTTATCTTCATGCTGTCTCTCCTTTTTTTGAACATCAGCTCACCAATAGGCGAAAACTGACGCTACATATCTTTATCGAATGTCAACCCAGATAGATCGAGTTTATATATCGTATCAACCATCTTTTCGTTTTCCAGAAACATCGTCATATATATCGGCAAATATACTTTTTTGCCGCTAACCTCTATATTTCCCTCCGAAAAAACATATGCATATTCTATTCCGTAATTTCCATCAGCCAATACATTGCACAGCGCAGAGTGCCGTTTGTAATCCTTACCCGATTTTATCTCCAGTGGAACTACTTTTCCATTCAGTTCTATTACAAAATCAAGTTCACCCTGCTTTTTGCTATTAAAATAATATTCTTTATGACCTTTGCTGAGTAGCTCCTGGGAAACCACATTTTCAAATAGCGCACCATTGTTTATAGATTTTTCTTTATTCAGTATCGACATTTTCACCTGATCCGAGTACCTACTTGTCAGCAGCCCTACATCGGAGAAAAATAGTTTAAACAGATTCCTATTCTCACTGATCACAAGCGGAAGTTTCGGCTCACTTATATTGTAGACCGGTATCGCAACCCCAGCATCCTTAAGCCACAGGAAATCATTTGCAACCCTGTCATAACTGAGGCCTTTACCTATACTATTGATCTGGAATCTTTTATTTTTCTGATCAAGCTGGCCCGGCATAGCATCATATATCTCCTGCAGTTTCAGCTTGTGTCTTGTCTCATACTTTGTAAAATCACTCTTGTATAATCTAACTATCTTTTCATGTACCTCCACTACCTTCGCAAGATCATTTGTCTCCACATAGGTATTGACCGCCTCCGGCATTCCGCCCACGATAAGATACAGATTGAATACATCAAGCATTTTTTCATGTACAAACGAATCAACAGGCAGCCTTTGCGTAAAGCATTCCTTCAGTGTGCCGATCACATTCTGATTCACACCAACAGAAACCATAAATTCACGCAGATCCATCGGATACATATCATATACACGCAAATATCCGACCGGAGCGGATCTGAGGTCATTCAGCTCTACACCCAAAAGCGAACCGCTCATGATGTACCTGTAGCTCCCATCTTCCACCAGAAACTTCACCCTTGTCACTATATCCTTAAACTCTTGCACCTCATCCAGAAATATGATTGTACGTCCTTTCTCAAGAGGCTGTTTAGTCACCAGGCTAAGTCTCATAAGAAGATCCTTTGCATCTCTGGCTCCGTCAAACAATGTGATAAGCTCCGGCTGGTCAATAAAATTCAATTCCACATATGGCACTCCACTTTCCCTGAGGCATTCTTTTATAAGATATGTCTTACCGATCTGTCTTGCTCCCGTTATGAGCAAAGCATCTCTGCCGCTCTGAATCCATGAATCTATATATTTTCTTGCCGATCTTTCCAGCATAAAATCACCCCACATACTGCATTTGCAACTTTTCTATCCCTATGATAGCAACTTTTTGCAACTTTTCCAACCTTTTAGTGATGTTTTTTGCAACTTTTCCAACCTTTTTTCGACGGTTTTTGCAACTTTGCGAGCTTTAGCAACATTTTTCTTTTATTTTACGGTGGTCCCCCTTATGAAAAGAGTTGTGCATGCGCATGTGAAGGCGCTTTCGCGCGGCGCATGCGTGCTTCATAAGGAATCTCCCGCCTTACGGCGGGTCCCCCTTATGAAAAGAGTTGTCCGGGTAGTTTCTTTTTCTCTTTATATGGAAACTGCCTGTCGAATTCTTCCGCAGCCTTTTCGTCCACGAAATATCCTTCTGGCGGAGCGTACTCACCTGTGATTCCATCAAGATAGCCTGGCATCAGCTCTTTGCAGAGGAAAAACGATGCATCCTCTCCCTCATCAAGTCCATGGTAGCGAATGCCAAACTCACTTGCCGATCTGAATCCGCTTTTGCCATAAAAATCAATATTCCCCTCAAAGCATAGTGCACCGCAACCGAGCTCTGCAACTTTCTGCAGTGAATAGTCAAGCTTCCATGATCATTCATTCCATCTACCTCCTTCTGCCGATCACCAAACAACGAAAAATTACTTATGGTGATCTGTAAGTTGCTTAATATACTCAAATTTATAATCAAACCTGTAGTGCTTTGGCAAATTCACTTATTGCCTGGCCAAATTGTTTCTTTATCTTTTTCCTGTCGGACGCTCCATCATAAAGGCTATAGTACATGAACATGATCGCATAAAACTGTACCGCTTTTTTCTTCGCGCCTTTGATTCCCATGCTCTTGAACAGATCCTTTACATAACCGACAGGCCCCGCCACAAGATACTGCTGATACAGAGCCTGCATCTCCGCACTGCGGAACTGTTCTATCACAAGCATTTTTCTAAAAGAAGAGGCAAAATCATCCTCTGTCCAGTACTCGAACATGGATCTGCTGTACTGCACAAAATCATCCAGTGATACCTCTTCATACTTTTCCGGCATACTCTCTATATCATTCTCCGGCATGTCATGACTTTCCGCCTGATCACTGTCACCCTGCTCCATCCTCGCAACGATGTGATCGAATATATCCCTTTTATTCTTATAGTGCCGATACAAAGCCCCCTTTGTAATGCTAAGATCTCCCGCTATCTGACTCACCGACACCGCCTCATAGCCATCTCTGGCAAATCTGTGAAGTGCCGTTATCAGTATCTCTTCCTTAGTATCTCTTGTGACTTTAGTTTCTTCCATATAGTACACATCCCTCCGTATCAGCATATTCAACTCCGCATAATAAACGACCGTTTACTTCATATTAGTAAACGGTCGTTTATTTGTCAATCATTTTATATATTATTTTCTCACCTGTCTGGCAGCCTCAACCATATTTCTGAGGCTGGCATCCGTCTCAGGCACACCTCTCGTCTTAAGACCACAGTCCGGGTTGATCCAGAGCTTATCTCTGTCGATCTTGGTAAGCATGACATTTACCGCCTTCACGATCTCTGCCACCGATGGAACTCTCGGAGAATGAATGTCATACACTCCAGGTCCAACCTCTGTCTCGAAGTTGTTCTCCCTGAGAGAATCCAGTATCTGCAGATCAGACCTTGATGCCTCAAATGTGATCACATCTGCGTCCATATCATCTATGGCTGGTATGATATCCGTAAATTCACTGTAGCACATATGTGTGTGTATCTGCGTCTCCGCTTTCACACCGCTGTGTGCCAGACGAAATGCAGGTATTGCAAAATCAAGGTACTCCGTATACCAGTCGGATTTTCTGAGCGGAAGCTTCTCTCTGAGTGCAGCCTCATCTATCTGTATCATCCTTATTCCATGCGCCTCCAGATCCAGCACCTCATCTCTGATCGCAAGCGCTATCTGTGATATAGATTCCTTGATCGATATATCCTCTCTTGGGAATGACCAGTTGAGTATCGTCACCGGGCCGGTCAACATTCCCTTCATGATCTTGTCTGTGAGCGACTGCGCATATACAGACCAGTCAACCGTGATCGGCTTTTTGCGGTATACGTCACCCCATATCACAGGCGGCTTTACGCATCTCGTTCCATATGACTGTACCCATGCCTTCTCAGTGAACAAGAATCCGCCAAGTGCCTCACCGAAATATTCAACCATGTCATTTCTTTCATACTCGCCATGCACAAGCACATCCAGTCCGATGTCCTCCTGCCACTTTACACATTCCTTTATTTTACCCTTTACAAAATCAACATACTCCTGCTCGGATATCTCTCCCTTTCTGAGCTGCGCTCTCTGAGACTTCACATCCTTAGTCTGTGGGAATGAACCTATAGTGGTTGTCGGAAGTTCAGGAAGTCCAAATTTCTTCTTCTGAAGTGCCTGCCTCTCACTTCTCTTCGGAAATCTTACATAATCTGCCTCCGTCACTGCCGCAAGTCTCTGTCTCACCTCATCGCTGTTGCAGTCTCTTATTCCCGCAAATAACTCCTGATTCCTGCGATATGCCTCAAGCTCTGTATAGTTATAACTCTCAGCAAGTACCGACAACTCCGAAAGCTCAGTAAGCTTCTCCTCCGCAAATGCAAAGTACTTCAGATAGTCCTGTGACAGCTTCGTCTCATGCTTAAGTGTGTATGGCACATGGAGCAGTGAACAGGATGTGGACAGAACCACATTAATCTTCTTATCGCGGAGCTGACCTATAGCCTTAAGCGTCTTATCGTAATGATTTCTCCATATATTTTTGCCATTTATCAGGCCGGCAAAAAGTACCTTATCCCCAGGGAAGCTGTATCTGTCTATAAGCTGTCCGGTCTGTCTGCCCTCTATAAAGTCAAGACCTATTCCAGCAAATGGCATATTTATGATATCTTCATACACATCCCTCACATCACCGAAGTATGTCTGGATAAGTACCTTACAGTCTGCACGATCTGCAAATACCCTGTCATACACCCTGTGGAAAAGTGCCTTATCCTCAGCGTCCATATCCCTCACCAGTGACGGCTCATCAAATTGCAGCCACTCCACATTCTTTTCAGCGCACTCGGCGATGAGTTGTCTGTAGGCATCTGCCACATCATCTGCAAAGTCATCTGCATTCTTAGTCCCCACATATCTGCAGAGCTTAAGCATGGTGTACGGTCCTGTCACCACAGGTTTTGTCTTGATCCCAAGCTCCTTGGCCTCCTCATATTCACCTATAAGCTTCTCGCTGTCTAAGCTTATCACTGTGTCATCCTCTATCTCCGGAACTATATAGTGATAATTCGTGTTGAACCACTTCTTCATAGCAAGCGCTTTTACATCTCCTGCTTCTCCCTGATAGCCCCTTGCCATGGCGAAATATATGTCGAGCTTTGAGACATTAAGCTCTCTGTATCTCTTTGGCACGATTCCGAGAAGAACCGCTGTGTCAAGCACGATATCATAAAATGAAAAGTCGTTGCATGGAATAAAATCTATCCCTGCCGCCACCTGTGTTACCCAGTGTCTGTGTCTGAGATCCGCGGCAATGTCTGTCAGCTCCTGCGCCGTTATCTCATGTCTGAAATATTTCTCAGATGCAAATTTTAACTCTCTTAATGTTCCCACCCTTGGAAATCCTATAACCGATGTCTTCATCATATCCTCCTGCTCATATGCTGGCATATCTCATAAACCAGTTTTATTTTCTTGCTTGTTGTTGACATTATATAAAGCCCCGGTTCGCTTGTATAATACATAAAAATATAGCGCGAATATAGTTTTATGCTATATCCGCGCTATATTTATATCTTATATTCTATGTCAGTTCTGTGGCTTTAACCATTTTCATATGTTCCGTAGCCTTCTCCCTCACATCTCCGCAGGCAGGCTCTCCGTCATCCCTCATCTCGTTGAAGCGTCCCCTGTGCTGAAGCTTCCTCTGAGGGGTTTTTACTGAATCTTCCGGCTCGTCACCGCCAGCCGTAAGATAGTTCGCCAGCGCACCGAGATATGTATTTCCAAGTCTGCTGAGGATCGCCTTTCTGTGGACGATATACCCTATCCTCATATCGCTCTCATCCGCCAGCGGCACCGAGATTATATCCTTGCCGTTCAGCTTTTCATCTATGACGCCGCTGCACACAGTATATCCGTTCAGGCCTATAAGAAGATTGAACAATGTCGCTCTGTCCCTGACTCTTATATTCTTTTTTCGCTCCGTCGTAGAGAATATTTCCTCCGAAAAATAAAATGAATTATGCTCTCCCTGCTCAAATGACAGGTATGGATACGCCTCCAGCTCTTCATTTGTTATGATATCGTTCTTCGCCAGTGGATGCTTTCTGCTTATGAACACATGAGGCTTTGCCACAAACAGCTCATGAAACTCCAGGTCATTTGCCCGGAGGATCTTGTTCAGCACCTTCTCATTGAAGTCATTTATGAACAATATTCCGATCTCGCTTCTCATCCTGGCGACATCATCTATGATCTCGTAGGTCTGTGTCTCCCTTATACTGAAATCATACTCGTCCTGGCCATACCGCTTTATCAGGTCAACAAATGCATTTACAGCAAATGAATAGTGCTGGGTGGATACACAGAAGCTCTTCTTGCCGCCATCGTCCCCCTTGTATTTGTCCTCAAGGACCTTCGCCTGCTCAAGCACCTGTCTGGCATATCCGAGGAAAACCTCGCCCTCTATGGACGGACTAATTCCCTTATTGGACCTGTTGAATATATTTATCCCCATCTCTTTTTCCAACTCATGGATGGCATTTGTCAGGCTTGGCTGGGATATATACAGCCTGTTCGCCGCCTCAGTGATCGTGCCCGTATCCGCAACCATCACCACATATCTAAGCTGCTGAAGTGTCATGTCTTTTCACCTGCTTTCTAATTGTTGACTATTATTTTCTTGAACTGCTTTGCCGCCTCATTCAGTGGGTGCAGGCAGTCATACACAAGACATACATTCCTGTCTGGAATCTTCTCCTCGAGTGAAAGCTTTACGACCTCTTTGTTCTTCACGGCTTCCCTCGCCATCGGTTCCGGTATAAATGCAAGTCCAAGCTCACACTTCACTAGAGGGAGTATCTGATCAGTGGTGGCCGCCTCAGTGTCCGGTGCAAGCTCCACTCCATGTTCCCTGAATATCCTGTCATAAAATCTGAATGTCATGGTCTCCCTGCCCAGGCAGATCATCGGATAGCTTCTTATATCCGCAATGGACAATTTCTGCTTTCTTAGAGATGAAAATGTGGTTCCTCCGATAAGTATCTCATGGTAAGACTGCAGCATGATCTTCTTGAGCGGAGCTTCCACATCTGCGGGCGTAGTAACCACCGCAAAATCTATGCTGCCATTCTTCACTTCCTCCACAGCCTGAGGCGTTGAATGATTGTATATCTTGAGATTTATACCCGGATACGCCATGTGAAATGCCCGAAGTCTGTCAAGCAGATAAATGTTGAGCGCCGTCTCACTGACTCCTATCGCTATACTTCCATGGGTGAGATTCTCGCCGTCAGCCAGCTCATCCTCCGCTGTCAGAAGCTGTGACATGGCAGCCTCCACATATGAATAGAGCTGTTCCCCATCCCTTGTAAGCTGCACACCTCTGTTAGTTCTGACAAAAAGTATTCTTCCAAGCTGCTGTTCCAGACAGTTCATCGCCCTTGTCACATTTGGCTGGCTGTTGCCGAGAACCTTTGCCGCCTTAGTGAAGTTATGGTATCTCGCAACATAATAAAATATCTTATAATATTCGAAATTAACGTTCATATTTATTATCAACAGCAGATTGCATAACATATCCGCGGTCTGCTATATTTTCCTCCCGTAAAATTATTCTCCATGTAGCAACTCCTGGTATATTATTTTGTTATCGCAGTCATATCAATTATGATTTTCACTTATCGCTACCCCGATAGTATAATCTAACCAGATTAAAAAGACAAGCCAACATTTATCATATGAAAGGATGCGCGTATATATGGAAGAAAAGACTATTTTCCCAAGGGAAGAAAAATCAGAAATATTATTTGAAAAGATTCTCCGGGATCCCTGGGCATGCGAAAAGCTTATGGACACATTCTGTAATTACCTATTCTGCAACGATGACTTTGACTGCAATCTGTCACCAGAAGAATTTGCCAAGGCACTGCTCACAGCATATCTGGACAGGGATATGTCAGCCTTCCTCATGTCCATCTGCAATAATACGATGTTTGATCTTCTCAGAAACTCCTATCTTATCCCATACCGATTCAATGCCGATGGCAAGACCAATCCTGTCATCATGACCGGTGAGCACGGCGAACTTCTGCCTGAATTCAGAAACTCTGTAAGAGAAAAGGATTATCAGCATTTTCACGACATATACACCCACACGAGCCATAATGAGAATATGTATCTGGCAAAGGCGTACAGATACAGCCACGAATACACCTCTGACAACATGGAAGTCGGTCAGAAGATTCTTGAAGAGTGTACAGGAGTCCTGCTCATCAGGGAACTGCCAGACACTGTAAAGCTCAAGGAGACTGAGGCAGAGGCATACTGTGCTGTGTGGGATATCATGGTCGAACTGGAGAAAAATCTTCCTATGGCATTTGTATTCTATGGTCAGGATACCCTGGACAAACAAGGGGAAAAGTATGACGAACTTGGAATATTCCTGCCGGATTCACTGCTCATGAAGAACCTGGAAAGACACGTTGCGAAAGCCGAGGCGATCATATATGCGGAAAAGTAAGAATGCCAAAAACGCAAATGCAGAATCGTACATAGACATCATGGAGAAAAATCACATGGAGATTCCCTGGCACGACTATGCCAGCGCCGACAGTAATGTGCTCATATGCAAGGCCGGTCTGATCGAAAAGGCTTCTGTCATAGGCAGAGTCGGTCTTATCATGCTCTCATGCGGAACAGGTGCATGGCGTGTCCGTACTTCCATGAACAGACTCTCCAAGGAGCTCGGTGTCACCTGTACCGTGGATGTCGGACTCATGTCTATAGAATTCAACTGCTTTGACGGTCATGACTGCGTATCTCAGTCTCTATGCATCGCCAACACAGGAGTGAACACCTCTAAGCTATACAGAATGGAGCAGTTTGTTGACAATTTTCCAAATGAAGAGGCTCATCTGACCGGCGAGGAAATCCATCAGAGGCTTGATGAGATAGAAAAAATACATGCCTTGTACTCTCCACTCCGACTGGGGCTTGCCTCTGCCCTCGCCTGCTGTGCCTTCACATTTCTTCTAGGCGGCGGGCCTGTAGAAATGATACTGGCATTTGTCGCAGCTGGAATCGGAAACCTCATAAGGACAAAGCTTATCAAACACCATTTTACTTTATATATGAACATAGCTGTATCCGTGTCAACCGCTTGTCTTGTGTACGCATTACTGCTAAAGGCCGCTGAACTGGCATTCCATATACCCGCCTTCCACGAAGCCGGATATATCTGCTCAATGCTGTTCATCATACCGGGGTTCCCATTCATCACCAGCGGCATAGACCTTTCAAAGCTGGATCTGAGATCAGGACTTGAGAGGCTTACATACTCGATCATCATTGTGCTTGTGGCAACGATGTTCGCATGGATCATGGCGCTTCTGCTTAAGCTCCACCCACAGGATTTTGCAGCACTCGACATAACACCAGGACTTCATCTGGTGTTCAGATTGATTGCCAGCTTCTGCGGTGTGTTCGGATTCTCGATCATGTTCAACAGCTCCGTGCACATGGCTGCCACAGCCGCTGCCATCGGTGCCATAGCTAACACTCTTCGTCTTGAACTTGTAGATCTTGCCGGCATCCCTGCAGCTGCCGCCGCATTTGCCGGAGCCCTCACGGCCGGACTGCTCGCTTCATTCATCAAAAGCGCCAACGGTTATCCTCGAATCTCACTGACAGTGCCGTCCATCGTAATCATGGTTCCAGGACTTTATCTTTACCGTGCAATATACAACTTTGGAATCATGTCACTTTCCGATGCGGTGTCCTGGTTTGCAGCTGCCATCATGATCATTATCGCCCTGCCACTGGGACTGATATTTGCAAGGATCCTGACGGACAGAACATTCAGATACTGTACCTAATCTACAACCAAGGAGTAATAAACCATGAAGTTTTATCCACATAGACAAATGTCAGAATCTTTCATCACTGCTGCCTTCCTGTCAGTATCAGGAGGTCTGCAGGATGCATACACCTATATATTCAGAGGAAAGGTATTTGCAAATGCACAGACAGGCAACATAGTCCTTCTCGGTCAGAACCTTGTAGACCAAAACTGGCGAATGTGTGTACACTATGCCGTTCCCCTATTATTTTTTGCGCTTGGAATTGCTGCTGCCGAGTGTATAAAACAAAAATTTCAGAATATGCAGCAGTTTCATTGGAGACAGATCGTTGTATTGTGTGAGATTTTTCTGCTTCTTATCGTGGGATTTCTTCCCATAAGGCTGAATCTTCTCGCAAATGCCATGGTTTCATTTTCATGTGCCATGCAGGTTCAGGCATTCAGGAAGGTCAACGGCTACGCATTTGCCAGTACCATGTGCATTGGAAATATCCGAAGTGGCACCGATGCCCTGTGTGCATACTTCAGAACAAAGGACAGGAGCACCCTTTTCAAATCTCTGTGCTACTGGGCAATCATACTTTTATTTGGAATTGGAGCTGCAGTTGGTGGACACTTCATCCGTATATTCGACATGAGAACTATCTGGTTCTCATGCTGCCTGCTGTTCGTGAGTTTCCTGTTCATGTTTATCAAGGAAGAGAGAGAATAAAAAATGAGCTTACGCGGGTCCTCCTTATGATATATAATCTCCCCTATCTACAACAATCTGGAATCCAAACGCCTCTGCGCGCCTGTCAAGGCAGCAGCGGCACTGGGCGGATTCCTCCCCCGTGCATATCTTGTTGTCGTAGAGCTCGTATTTTTTCCGGACAGACACAGGAGACAGATTCGGCATGACCACATTTGCGCCGTGCATAAACCCACGCTCCCTGCCATCCGCCGCTATCGTTCCGAGAGATGTGGTGGATGGTATAAGTGCCTTCGGAAACATCAGTCTCAGCAGGCTTATCATCACAAGTGTCTGCCTGACCGTTCCCTGCTCCATCTTCGCAAATGGCGTCTCTTTATGTGGAACATACGGCCCGATCCCTATCATCTGTGGCTGCAGCTTCGCAAGGAAATGCAGATCCTCAGCCAGATTCACCGGCGTCTGATACGGCGATCCAACCATGAATCCGCTTCCCACCTGATACCCAAGGCTTTTAAGATCATACAAACATCTGACTCTGTTATCATAGCTCATCGAATCCGGGTGTAATCTTTCATAATGCACCCTGTCCGCGGTCTCATGCCTCAGAAGATATCTGTCCGCCCCGGCCATCCGCCACAGCCTGTAAGTCTCATACGGATGCTCGCCAAATGACAGCGTAACAGCACAATCAGGATGCCTCTCCTTGATGCACCTCACTATGTCAGCTATAGCCTCATCCGAGAAGCCTCCGTCCTCGCCTCCCTGAAGCACAAATGTACGGAATCCCAGCACATATCCCTCATCGGCGCATGAAAGTATCTGCTCTTTGCTAAGGCGGTATCTGTCTACATGACTGTTGCTCTTCCTGATACCGCAGTAATAGCAATCGTTCTTGCAAATGTTCGTAAACTCGATAAGCCCTCTTATGTATATACGGTTTCCAAACCTCTGGTGAGCCAGATCGTAAGCCTTCCTTCTGAGATACTCAAAGTCACTAATACCGTTCTGAAGGTCACTGGAATCACCTGACATCTTCACATTCTGGGGGGATTCATCCAGGCTTCGCCCATCCATCATCTTCATCTTTGCATTTGACGCAGCCGTGACATCCGCTGTCCGGGACAGCACTTCTATAGCTTCAGCCAGCTCATCGACTCCCGGCAGTTCACCTCTGCCCTGTCCATATTCAAATATCTTATCTATGATATCTCTAACTTTTCCCATATAAACTCTATACCCGGTTTACTCCATTCCATCCCTTTCTACTCCGTCATACACAGCAGACTGCGTATGTGCGCAAGTCTGGCATCAAACTGCTCATAGAAATCCTTCTCCGCATCATACATTCCCACATACATGACCTGCAGCACCAGCATGGTCTGATTTCTCGCAGTCTCATCCTCTCCGGCGCGCATATATTCGATCAGGTTTCTCTGCATGTCCTTCTGGAACTTATGCCAGTCATTTATGTACTTCGTATACCTCGGAAGCTCCTCAGTGTCTATCCACTTCGACACCTTGACCTTAGTCCTGCCAGCACGCTCACACTCATGTATCTGCAGGATGTATCTGAATCCGTCATCGGTGTAATATCTGCCAAGTGGAAAGAGTCTGCAAAAGCCCGGTCTCGCGCTGTGTATGCTGCATCTGCCCTCGTCGTTTAAGAATGGACACTTATCCGCCGTCATCCTTATATTGGGAAGTACCAGGCCATCCACCACATTGACCTCAAGCTCCTTCTCAAGCAGCTGCGTAAAGTTCTTTCCAGTCTCTCTGCAAAGCCTCACCACATCCAGTGGATCAAGAATGATAGAACTTCCCATCCCTGTGCAACAGGCATGACACCCCTTGCACTCATCGCAGTACGCCTTAACCATGTCATTTGCATCGTACAATCTTCCATCTGAGATATCTTCCAGTTTCTCATTTCTTATCATAGCAGTAATCCTCAATCATTTTAGTATTTGTCTACAGAACACCATACTTGATCCGCACCCTGTCAAGCTTCTCAAGAAATGGCCTTGCCAGCAGCCATAAGAAAATAACGGTTGCCACACCATGCACCACGTCAAATGGGAATCCCGTCACATATGACGCTACGATCATGCTCCTGTTCACATCCGGCTGCCAGATTATCACCGACGCCGGATTCATTATTCCGCCGTATATCAGTATACAGATAAGTGCACCGAATATGCACAGTCCAAGCTTTGTCGTGTTCTTTGTCCGCACTCCGCTTTTGGAGAAGAAGAGTCCCGCCAGGAACCCCACCAGTCCCATGGCAAACATCTGCCATGGAGTCCACGGGCCCTGCCCCATCAGGAAATTAGACACGAACATGGACATTGCGCCGACCACAAATCCTCCTTCACAGCCAAATGCCACTCCGGATATGATCACTATGGCCATGGTCGGGCTGAAGTTCGGGAGCATGAAGAATGCCGCCCTGCCCGTGACGGCCAGAGCACACATAACCGCCAATATTACTATATCCCTTACCTTGGGCTTTCTTCCCTCAAATGATACGAAGAACGGGATCATTGCCTCTATTATAATCAACAGAGATATAAAATAATATTTTTTGTCTCCAAGTCTCTCGCATCCAAACCATATCGTAAGTGGAATCACAACGAGCATAGCCACTATGCTTAATATCGTTCTCCTAACGGATCTGTGACCTGCAGCTTCCATGACGATATCCTCGTTATTCTTTCTGGTGACAGGTCTTATAGCAAGGAGCAGCCCCGCTATGGCACATATCATCAATCCATACATAGCCAGATATTTCCATCCCTTTGACGTGATGGTCATCCCTCTCTGCACAAGATCTGCCAGATTGGACTGGGCCATGGTCTGCCAGAAGCAGAATATGATGATCACCGACGTGACAGATATCGTGAGTATCTGCCACCATTTCAGGGGATCAGCTTCGCGCTCCTTCGTCAAAGTTATGTCCTTTATTATAGCATCATCGTCGATCCTGTTTCCGTCTCCACATACCGTCCTCGACTCCTGTACTCCATATGCCTTCAATATATCAGAAACAGTAACCGCACCGCAAAGTATCCCCTGGGAGATCCTTGCCGCCGCAGTGGTGAAGAAATTGTTGCCCGTCAGATATTCCTGTACACCATTCACTGTGGCAAGCTCTCCATCGAACAGCAACGCTATGCGGTCTCCCGCCACAGCGCAGAATTCCACGTCATGACTCACCACCACTATGGTCTTGCCATGTCGCTGCAAATCTCTGAGCATACACTTGAGTTCTGCCTTAAACCCATTATCAAGCCCCTTTGTCGGCTCATCCATGAGCAAAATATCAGGATCATACAGAAGCACCTTTGCAAGTGCCAGCCTCTGCTTCTCTCCTCCTGACAGATCGTAAGGATGTCTGTCCAGCAAATGCTCCAGCTTACAGAACCTCACTATGTCCACCAACTTTTTTCTGTCACTTGCGTCCACCAGTTCTTCCCGGACAGAACGTCTTGTGAAAAGCAGCTCCGGATTCTGCGGGAGCATACCCACACTTTTACCCTGTTTTATCTTTATTCTTCCACGGTACGGCTTATTTACCCCCGCTATAAGGGAGAGCAATGTCGACTTGCCGCACCCGTTGCTTCCATTTATCATGAGTATCTCGTTCTCGTATATGTCAAGATCCAGACCTCGAAGTACTTCCAGCGAACCCTTATCATATCTGAAGTGAACCTCATCTATCCTGACTGCCCAGGACTTGTCCTGACGATTCGCAATTTTTCTTGTAGTTTCTCCAACGCCACGATCAGTTTTGTGACCATCAGTCTCCCTGACATCCCCTTCATCCACCAGCACATACTCGGGCGCAACCTCATGTCCCGATTCCCTGTATTTACTGTCAAACTGTGACAACCAGTTTCGCCCCTCCGCTACGGTCACCGGAGATTCACCCGAACCATCAAGCCCCAGATACACCTGGACAGCCGCCGGCATGGAGAGATACAATCCATTTCTGTTTATACCTTCTCCCTTTAACCTCTGGCCTTCATTTTTCAGTGTGGCAGCAACCTCCTTGACAGTTCCCTGACACAGCACTGTGCCCTCATCCATGACCACCGCTCTGCTGCACACCGGAAGCACCTCCTCCAGTCTGTGCTCAGTCATGATAATGGTCGTGCCAAGCTCCCTGTTGATTCTCACAAGACATGCTATAAATTCATTCGCAGCTATCGGATCGAGCTGGCTGGTCGGTTCATCCAGTATCAACACCTCCGGGGACAAAGCCATGACCGACGCAAGATTCACCATCTGCTTCTGTCCGCCAGACAGCTCTGCGACCTTCCTGTGAAATATGCCGGATAACCCGAAGAATGAACACATCTCCGCGACACGCCGTCTGATATAGCCATTATCGTATCCCAGGCTCTCCAGTCCAAATGCCAGCTCATGCCATACCTTGTCCGTGACAAGCTGCGCATCGACATCCTGCTGTACAAATCCGATCTGTTTTGCCGACGTCCGGTCATCCATCTCCTTCAGACTTCTTCCCTTGAACTCTATCTCCCCGGATAATCTTCCGTGCGGAGCGATACTTGTCTTCAACTGCCTCAGAAGTGTGGTCTTTCCGCATCCGGAACTTCCCAATATGACCACGAATTCTCCCTGCTCCACTGATAGAGTCACATTTTTCAATGCATCAGGCAGATATTTCTCGCCCGAATCATCATTGCTATCGGGATATGCAAATGTCAGTTCTTTTATATCTAATATATTCACGGCTTCTCCTTTGTCACATTTTGCGAATCTTAACATTCTCTTTTGCCTGCATATATATTGGAACACATATAAGACATACATACACTACATACATACTTACAGTAAGTATACCACATATACTTCCTCTTATAGACGGATAATACCAGAACGCAAATCCTCCGCACACACTGCCGGCCAGCACATACAATCCACACACAAGTATAAATGCAAGCGCTTTAGCATCACTTTTTCTAAATCTATACAGTGAATATGCAGATCTTCCGGAAAGTCCATATCCCCTTGATCTCATACTGTCTGCAGTGACAAGCGCCCGTTCAAGAGCCCAGGTTACAACGGCAGAAAACACATGGCAGCCCGTTCTAATTCTCACAAAATACGAACCTTTTGGTTTATATCCAGATGCCCTCCTGGGCATGTCTTTTTTAG
>OQVU01000182.1_pt1 | contig 20858 bp, 18 predicted proteins | sample 1691611 | NCBI WGS metagenome assembly OQVU01 (sample SAMN03418272, study PRJEB22391) | human gut metagenome | biome: human-gut; feature: organic feature; material: feces | host: Homo sapiens | place: Tanzania | collected 2013-01
GTAAGAGAGAGCCTTGAGAAGGAAGGTATAAAGATGGTTGAGGCTGAGTTCACAATGATACCTCAGAACTATGTTGATATAGACGATCCTGAGGTTGTCAAGAAGTTCACAAGGATTATAGATATGCTTGAGGAGGACGATGACGTTCAGGCAGTATATCACAATGCAAATCTTCCAGAAGAGGACGATGAGGACTGATATATAATTGCAAGTAATATGATAACAGATAATTAATCAGATGATCACGTCATTGCAGCATAGCTTGAAATAGAACTTCCGCACCTTATATATGGTGTGGAAGTTCTATTTGAGTAATGACGGCATGGATGGTATCTGTGTCTGTTATATACGGAATGAGTATTGTTAGGAGAAGAGATGAAGGGAATACTTAGATATCTTAAGGACTATAAGAAAGAGTCCATACTTGCCCCGCTTTTTAAGATGTTGGAGGCAACATTTGAATTGCTTATCCCGATCGTCATGGCAAATGTCATCGATGTGGGTATAGCAGGGCGTGACATAAGCTACGTTGTGAAGATGTGTCTCGTCATGATACTTTTGGGAATTATCGGTCTGGTGTGTTCTATCACCGCCCAGTATTTTTCGGCAAAGGCTGCTACAGGATTTGGAACAGCACTTCGAAATGATCTGTTCAGGCATATTACATCACTTTCATACACAGAGATCGACAGCATAGGAACATCCACACTGCTCACGAGAATGACCAGTGACACGAACCAGGTACAGACAGGAGTCAACATGGTGCTCAGACTGTTCCTCCGTTCACCGTTCATAGTGTTCGGTGCCATGATCATGTCATTCACCATCGACGTGAAGTCGGCCATGACATTTGTGGTGACCATACCGGCACTTTCAATTGTTGTGTTCGGTGTTATGGCACTCAGCATACCTCTGTTCAAGAAGGTGCAGAACAGACTGGACAGAGTCACACTGCTCACCCGTGAGGGACTTGAGGGCGCGAGAGTTATCAGAGCCTTCAACAGACAGAACAAGGAATTTGAAGAGTTTGACAAGTCCACAGATGACCTGATGAAGTTCCAGCTCCTTGCAGGACGTATATCAGCGTTTATGAATCCTGTAACTTACGTGATAATCAATCTTTCAACTGCAGCTATAATCTGGATCGCAGCGGGACAGACAGATGCGGGAATCATCACACAGGGAAAGGTCGTCGCACTTGTCAACTATATGTCACAGATACTCGTCGAGCTCATCAAGCTCGCAAACCTTATCGTGACGATCACCAAGGCTGTTGCCTGTGCAAAGAGAATAAATGCAGTCATGGATCAGCAGCCATCCATAACAGATGGATCAGGCAAGACAGCAGGACCATCTGAAAATGCCGTAAAGGTAAGCTTCAGGGATGCCAACCTCAGATATGCCGGAGCCGGTGCGGATTCACTGTCAGATATAACATTTGACGTGGCGTCGGGCGAGACAGTGGGAATCATAGGCGGTACAGGATCAGGCAAGAGTTCTCTTGTAAACATGATCCCAAGATTTTACGATGCCAGCCAGGGAAGTGTCAGCATAGATGGAGTGGATGTAAAGGATTACACCCTGGACGAGCTCAGACATAAGGTGGGCGTGGTTCCACAGAAGGCAGTGCTGTTCGCCGGAACCATAGCAGACAATATCAGATGGGGTAAGCAGGATGCGACTGAGGCAGAGATCGATGAGGCCCTTGAGATAGCCCAGGCGAAGGAGTTCGTGGACGGCAAGGAGAATGGAATAAACTTCAAGATCACACAGGGTGGAAAGAACCTGTCAGGTGGACAGAAGCAGAGACTTACCATAGCCAGAGCGGTCGTCAGAAAGCCGGAGATACTGATACTGGATGACAGCGCATCGGCGCTAGATTTTGCAACTGATGCGGCTCTCAGAAAAGCGATCAGGGAGAAGACAAAGGGCATGACTGTATTCCTCGTGTCACAGAGAGCGTCGACAATCATGAATTCGGATAAGATCATCGTCATGGATGATGGTCAGATAGCCGGAATAGGAACTCACAGGCAGCTGCTCTCTGACTGTGAGGTATACAGGGAGATATGTCAGTCGCAGCTTTCGGAGGAGGAACTGGCTCATGAGTAAAGATAAAGGGAACAAATCAGTAAATAAAAAGACAATACTCAGAATACTGAAGTATATCAAGAGATACAGGTTCCTTGTGGTTCTGTCTCTCATATGTGCAGCCATCTCGGTCGTGCTCACGCTGTATGCACCTATCATCATGGGACATGCAGTTGACAGGGTCGTTGGACCGGGAAAAGTAGATTTTACAGGACTTAAAGGAATGCTTGCGAAGCTGGTTGTCGTGGTCATCATAACGGCTGTTGCACAGTGGATAATGAACGTACTCAATAACATGATCACATACAGGGTGGTAAATGATGTCAGAACAAAGGCATATGAGAAGCTTGGCAGCCTGCCGCTCTCATATGTGGATTCACATACACACGGAGACATAGTCAGCAGGATCATAGCTGACGTAGACCAGTTCTCAGACGGACTTCTGATGGGATTTACACAGTTATTCACAGGAGTTATGACTATAGTAGGAACACTGTGCTTCATGCTGTCGATCAACTGGATCATAGCCCTTGTGGTCGTATGTATCACTCCGGTATCACTCTTTGTTGCGTCATTCATAGCAAAGAGAACATACAGAATGTTCAAGAAGCAGGCTGAGATCAAGGGAGAGCTCACATCCCTTGTAAATGAGATGGTTGAGAACCAGAAGGTAGTCACAGCATTCTCCATGGAGGATGAGACCTGCGACAGATTCCAGGAGGTCAATGGAAGACTTAATGTGGCAGGACTTCAGGCTACATTCTTCTCATCAATAACTAACCCTAGTACAAGATTTGTCAACAGCCTTGTGTATACAGGCGTTGGAATCATAGGTGCCATAACAGCGATAAAGGGCTTCATATCAGTTGGACAGCTCACAAGTTTCCTGAGTTATGCCAACCAGTACACAAAGCCGTTCAACGAGATATCAGGCGTCATCACAGAGCTTCAGAACGCGCTGGCATCGGCTGCCAGAGTGTTTGAGCTTATAGACGAGGATTCAGAGGTTGCAGAGCCTGCTGACGCACACGAGCTCACAGACGTTCACGGTGAGGTGAACCTGAAGAATGTTGACTTCTCATACAACAAGAATGTGGAGCTCATCAAGAACCTCAACCTGAATGTGAAGGATGGACAGAGAATAGCAATAGTAGGACCTACGGGATGTGGTAAGAGTACAGTCATCAACCTGCTCATGAGATTCTATGATGTGGATGCAGGAAGCATATCCGTGGATGGATATGACATACGAGAGGTCACAAGAAAGAGCCTCCGCGGCAACTACGGAATGGTGCTCCAGGAGACCTGGCTTAAGAGTGGTACGATAAGGGACAACATAGCATACGGAAGACCTGATGCCACAGACGAGGAGATCATCGAGGCTGCAAAGCAGTCTCATGCTCACAGCTTCATCAAGCGACTTCCTGACGGCTACAACACATATATAACCGAGGACGGAGGAAACCTGTCACAGGGACAGAAGCAGCTCCTCTGTATAACCAGAGTAATGCTGGATCTTCCACCTATGCTCATACTGGATGAGGCAACATCATCCATAGATACAAGAACTGAGATAAGGATACAGAGAGCATTTGCCAAGATGATGAAGGGCAGAACAAGCTTCGTGGTCGCACACAGACTGTCGACCATCAAGGAGTCAGATGTCATCCTCGTAATGAAGGACGGACACATCATCGAACAGGGAAATCACGAGACACTGCTTGCAAAGGGCGGCTTCTACACGAATCTGTACAATTCCCAGTTTGCAAGATAATACAGAATAACTGCATAAATATAAAAGGACTGTGCTTTGAGGTATACCTCACGGTACAGTCCTTTTTAACAGTCGTTGTGGCATTTATCTGTTATATTTCACGAACGCTTGCCAGTGGCGGGCTTTGTGTATATAATGTATGCGGAATGCCTGTTATAATATGGGCGGATATTTGCAGATATACCGGAGAGTATACAAAAGGAGAGAAAGATGAAGGTTAGTGAATCAGGTTATACAAGAGAAGAACTTTTAGAGATAGTAGATACATATCTGGCAGAGCAGTCCAGAAGATGGGAATTCATAGAGGAGAAGGGCGATGGCATGTATGTGTACGCTGAGAACGGCGACAGATACCTCGACTTCTTCGCAGGAATAGCGGTAAGCAGCGCGGGAAATGCCAACAAGAAGGTTGCAAAGGCCATAGCAGACCAGGCAGCAAATGTAATACATGCATCCAACTATGCATACACACTTCCGATGATACTTCTTGCAAAGAAGGTGTGCGACACCATAGGCATGGAGAAGATCGTGTTCCAGAACTCAGGAACAGAGGCAAATGAAGCCATGATCAAGATGGCTAGAAAGTACGGCGTGGACAATTACGGACCGGACAGATATAAGATCGTGACAGCGAAGAACAGCTTCCACGGAAGAACATACGGTGCACTGTCGGCGACAGGACAGCCTGATTCGGCCTGCCACAAGGGATTTGCACCACTCCTTCCGGGATTCACATATGCAGAGTATAACAACCTTGAGGACTTCAAGAGCAAGTGCGATGAGAACACCATAGGAATCATGGTGGAGCCTGTACAGGGCGAGGGTGGTGTATACCCTGCAGACCCTGAGTTCCTTAAAGGACTTCGTGAGTTCTGTGATGAGAAGGACATGCTGCTCATGTTCGATGAGGTTCAGACCGGATGGGGAAGAACCGGAGACATTATGTCTTATATGACATACGGCGTAAAGCCGGACATGGTATCCATGGCGAAGGCTATAGGAGGCGGAATGCCTATAGGAGCGATGTGTACAAGTGCCAAGATCGCATCAGCATTTACACCTGGTGCACACGGTTCAACATATGCAGCCAACCCTGTATGTTGTGCAGCCGCACTTGCAGAGATAGATGAGATACTTGACAACAAGCTCTATGAGAATGCAAAGGAAGTAGGAGCATACTTCATGGAGGAACTCAAGGCACTCCCTTGCGTAAAGGAGATCAGAGGACGTGGTCTTCTTATAGGCGTTGAGTTCAACAAGCCTATCGCATTTGAGGTAAAGCACAGAGCGCTTGAGAACAAGCTTCTCATAACAGCAGTAAGAGACAGCATCATAAGGCTTGCCCCTCCACTTATCGTTACTAAGGAGCACTGTGACGAGGCTGTGAAGCTGCTCATCAAGTCTGTGGCAGAAGCACTGCAGGAGCAGTAATACAGCGTGATCATATAGCAGAATAAGCATGAATCATAAAAGTAATATAGGAGACCATAATGGGAAGAAGTAAAGAAGAGATGGAGGGTGTGACCCTCCTTGGAAATAAAGACGTAAAGTACAGCATGGACTATGCACCTGAGATGCTCCAGACATTTGACAACAAGCATCCGGACAACGACTACTTTGTAAAGTTCAACTGTCCTGAGTTCACAAGCCTCTGTCCAATCACGGGACAGCCGGACTTTGCAACTGTGTACATATCATATGTGCCGGGCGAGAAGATGGTGGAGAGCAAGTCGCTGAAACTGTATCTGTTCAGCTTCAGAAATCACGGAGACTTCCATGAGGACTGTATGAACATCATCATGAAGGATCTCATAAAACTGATGGATCCAAAGTATATCGAGGTGTGGGGCAAGTTCACACCGAGGGGAGGAATCTCCATAGACCCGTACTGCAACTACGGCAGACCGGGAACAAAGTGGGAGGAGGTTGCCTGGAACCGTCTGGCAAACCACGACCTCTACCCTGAGAAAGTAGACAATAGATAATATAGTCTGAGATCTTGTCTTGCTCATGATAATTTTATGATTGCGTACTTGTATATGTTACCATCGCAGGACATTTGAGGCCGCCGGTCCTTAGGTGGCTGCCTGAGCAGGCACCTTAGTACCGCTGCAGGCCGAAACGAGCGGGAGCGTTCCAGCGATGGTATCATATACGAGTACACAGATAAGATGTACATAGCAAGACAAGATCTCAGACAGATAAGGAGAATCATAATGGCGGATTACAGAGAGACTGTGGATTATATATTGGGTATTCCGCTTTTTGCACAGAAGATTGGCAAGGAGAACCTTTCCAGTCTTTTGTGCCGTTTGGGGAACCCTGAGAAGGCTGTTCCTGCGATACATGTGGCGGGAACCAACGGCAAGGGCAGCACATGCCGCGCTCTGGCGCAGATGCTTGCAGCCCGGGGATACAGAGTGGGATTGTTCATATCACCCCATCTCGTGTCCATAAACGAGAGAATACAGATAAATGGTACAAATATATCCGATGACGATTTTGTGTCGGCATTTGAGACTGTAAAGGGGCAGTTCAGGGAGCACCCTTCGTTCTTCGAGGTAATGTTTGCCATGGCGGCGGTGTATTTCAGACAGCAGAAGTGTGACTTTGCCGTATACGAGACAGGAATGGGCGGAAGACTGGATGCGACAAATGTCCTGTCGCCGGAGCTTACGATCATCACGTCGGTGGGAATGGATCACATGGAGTATCTTGGCGACACGATAGAGAAGATAGCTTATGAGAAGGCAGGCATCATCAAGCCGGGTGTTCCAGTGATATATTTCAGGCGGGATGAGGCGGCTGCGCGGGTCATAGAAGATACTGCCAAAGAGCGTGGAGCGGACATAATTCCGGTCGAAAAATCAGATTATATAATAAATCATTTGGGGAACAAAACCATTGATTTTTCATTGCATAATCGGTATTATAGTTATTGCAATTTACAGATACAGAAGACATCACTGTACCAGGTGGAGAATGTCAGCCTTGCCGTGACAGCATTCAGGATGCTCATGGAGAGGCGGAATGTACCGGAACAGGATATAGAGAAGACCTTGAGGAATGCACTCCTGCAGTTCTACTGGGAGGGCAGGATGGAGGAGATAGCTCCCCATATATATGTGGATGGTGCCCACAATGTGGAGGCTGTAAATGCATATATAGAGACCATGAACAGGCTTCATGGGGAATATGACAAGATACTGGTATTTGCGGCGGTGAAGGATAAGGAGTATGACTCCATGATACATTTGCTTGCCGGAAATATTACGTTTGGCAGGATAATAGTCACAAGCGTTGACAGCAGCAGAAAGGCGGATTCCGCAAAGCTGGCGGAGATATTCTCGGCGTGTACGGATACTCCGGTCATGGTCAGCGATGAGATTGACGATGCCATGGATATGGCAGTGGAGCTCAGAGGAGACAGAGAGAATACCAACATATACTGCGTTGGTTCTCTGTATCTGGTGGGCGGTGTCAAGAGATGGAGGAACAGACATGATCAATTTTGATGAAGAGATAAAGAGGTTTAAGCCGGCACTTGAACTTGACCAGGCAGAGGATGCAATATACAACAATGATCTCAAGGACATCATGGATGTCATGCAGGAGATGATGAGGGTTGCAAAGGAAGCAGAGAAGTAAAGAACACAGATTGGTCGGGAGATTAAGATATGGCAGATGTACTGAATTGTAAGCACTGCGGTGGAGCGATAGCCGTCACAGGCTACTGTACCAGGTGCGGACTGAAGATAGATTACGTGAACAAGGCTCTCAACTCGTCAAAGTACTATTACAACATAGGGCTTGATAAGGCGAGGGTCAGGGATATGTCAGGTGCGGAGGAGGCGCTCAAGCTGTCTCTGAAGTATGACAAGATGAATATAGATGCCCGGAACCTTCTTGGACTGGTGTACTATGAGACCGGAGAGATAGTTCAGGCGCTCAGCCACTGGGTAGTGAGTGTGAATTATTTTGACGGCAAGAATGTCGCCAAGAGATACATCAAGGAGATAAAATCCAACCCACACAGGCTGGAGGCGGTGAACAATGTAACCAGAAAGTATAATCAGGCGCTGGTATATGCGAAGCAGGGCAGCAAGGATCTTGCCTTTATACAGCTCAGAAAGGTACTTTCCGACAACAGCAGATTTATACAGGGATACCTGCTCCTTGCACTTCTGTTTATCGACGAGGGAAGATATGACAAGGCTCGCAAGGCACTCAAGCGTGTCATCAAGATAGACAGGACAAATCCGGTGGCGGTCAGATATTTCAATGAGATGGGCCACACTGATGAGGAGATCATGAACTTCAGGGATTATCCGCAGGAGGACTACGATGTGGATTCTCTGTTTGTGGATGACCAGAAGAAGCTCATAGCCGGCAACAGCGAGGTTGATTTTGATGGGGATCCGATTCCGGTTGGAAGATACAAGGACATCAATTTCTACAAATATTCCATCGCTTATATCATAGCGGGAGTTGTTCTGGGACTTGCGGCCATGTGGACGCTCATCATCCCGCACAGGGATAAGGTGGCTGACAATTCAGAGAGAGACCTGAAGGTTACATTCAGCCAGGAGATAGCGGATAAGAATGTGGCCATATCGGAGCTCCAGTCACAGGTGGACAGCATGACCACCAAGCTCACAAATGCTGAGACTGAGGCGAAGAATCTTCAGACACAGGTAGATAAGTATGGCGATTACGCTTCACAGGTTCTGTCGGATGACAATAAGGCAAGGGTACAGTCGGCGATCTATAAGTACGAGGCCATGACATATGAGGCTGCCATAGATGATCTGAACAGAGTCCTTCGGGATACACCTAACAGCGATGTGGCACTGTTCTACAAGGCGATGTGTTATCTAAAACTCTCAGATGATAACAATGCCACACTGGTATTTAACCAGCTTGTTGAAAATTGTCCGAACTCCGTATACTACACGGTTGCGTGTGATTATGCGGATGAAGATGCCATACAGGCGGGACTTGAAAAGAAGAATTCTGCAAGTACAGCCAGAACGAACACGGGCGACGGAACAGATACAACCGACAGCGCAAGCACAGGTGATGAAACAGGTACGACCGACAGCACGGACACAGGTGACGGAACAGATACAACCGACAGCTCGTATACAGGTGATGGAACGGATACGACCGACAACACGCATATGGATGATGGAACAGGCACCATCGACAATACGTATACAGGTGACGGAACAGACACGACCGACAGTTCGTATACAGGCGATGGAACAGATACAACTGACGGACAGTAACGAAAGACATATAAAAAGATTATAATTTATAGAAGGCACAAAAGAGACGGATAAGGATGAACCGTTTCTTTTGTGCCTTTTATTTTGTGACAGGGGGATTGAAGATGAATATCTACGAGAAAATGGGGGATACTATAATCGTATATATGCCCAGAGAGGTGGATGATTATGCGGCGGTGAAGATGACCGCAGGGACAGACGGGGTATTTGCCGAGGAGGTGGTGAGACATGCCATATTTGATTTTGGCAGGACAACGTTCATGGACAGCTCGGGGATAGGACTCATAACGAGAAGGTACAGACAGCTCCACGACAGAGGGGGAAGCGTTGGGGTGATAAATGTAAATGCGAGAATGGACAGGATACTGCTCATGTCCGGTATATACAGGATCGCGACAAGGCTGGACAGCGGTGTCCGGGATGAGGCTGAGGATTGGACAGATAAAATATAGATAACGAGGAGAATGGTATGGATAAGAACAGATTGATCATGGAATTTGGCTGTGATGCCCGGAATGAGGCTGTGGCGAGAGTTGTGGTGGCGGCTATGCTGACGAGGACAAATCCGACACTCAGTGAGGTGGAGGATGTCAAGACGGCGGTGTCGGAGGCTGTCACGAATTCGATAATACACGGATATGGATCCGGGGAGGGAAGCATAATCCTGGAGGCATACATAGAGGAGCGCACCCTGTACATAACGATCACAGATCACGGCTGCGGCATAGAGAATGTCGACAGGGCAATGGAGCCGCTTTACACCACTGTCACGGACGGAAGCAGATCGGGCATGGGATTTTCATTTATGGAGGCTTTCATGGATGAGCTAAAGGTAGAATCCCGCGTGGGTGAGGGAACCGTGGTAAATATGAAGAAGATAATAGGAAAAAGTCAGGAGATATATTGATGGCGGATAATCATCGTTTGCTTGAACTTGCAAAAGATGGAGACAGAGATGCCAGAGATAAACTTGTGACGGACAATATGGGACTGGTGGTCAGCGTTGCCAGAAGATATGTGGGGAGAGGACAGGAACTTGAGGATCTTATACAGATAGGGCTTATAGGCCTTGTAAAGGCCATAGACAGGTTTGATATGGACTATGAGGTAAAACTGTCCACGTATGCGGTTCCACTCATTCAGGGGGAGATTAGACGCTTTCTAAGGGATGACGGAATGGTGAAGGTCAGCAGAAATCTTAAAACGATATACTACAGGGCAGACAGATACAGACACGAGGTCGAAAAAAACAGAGGGACTGAGCCGGGAATGGAGGAGATATGTGAGGCTATAGGAGCGACTCCTGAAGAGCTTGTGATGGCGATGGACGCGGCATCGGATGTGACATGCATAGATGATCTTCAAGCGGAGATGTGCGGCACGGAAGATGGAGACCGCATCGTGGACAGGCTGTGTGTATCGCAGCTTCTGGACACGCTAACACCGGATGAGAGAAAGCTTGTGGTGCTGAGGTATTTTCAGGACAAGACGCAGGGACAGACAGGGCAGATCCTTGGCATGAGCCAGGTGCAGGTGAGCCGGCTTGAGAAAAAGATACTCGGAAGACTCAGATGGAAAATATTGGAGTAATATCAGCCATATACATGGACAGACTATTCTTAGAATATAAGAACAGGGGAAATGTATATGGCTGAACTTTTGTATTTGAAACTGTCGGAGAGCTGCCTGTCGGAGAAGAGAAAGGTCAAAATAAAGGATGTGGCGACGGTGCTGAGTCCGAATCCCGATATAAAATACGGCGTTGAGAAGCTGGAGCTCATGAGCTTTTCCGGCAGCAAGGAGCAGCAGGTCATATCGGTGATGTACATTCTGCAGGTGATACAGGAGCACTACCCGGACTGCCAGACACAGACCATAGGGGCGACGGACGTTGTCGTATATTACAGGACCTATGACACCAGCGACAAAGTAAAGCAGTTCTTCAAATTTCTGATGATATGTTTCATCGCATTTTTCGGAGCGGGATTCTCTATCATGTCGTATAACTCCGATGTCAACATGGTTGGACAGCTTGACGTCATGCATAATATATTTGTGGGCCAGGGCAGGGATGCCTATCCAGTGGCGGGGATTGCATATTCCCTGGGGCTCTTCATCGGTATAATCATATTTTTCAATCATGGTGCAAAGAAGAAATTCTCTGATGATCCTACACCGCTTCAGGTTCAGATGAGACAGTATGAACAGGAGGTCAACCAGACAGTCATAACGGATGCCTCCAGAAAGAAGGCGGAGAGAGATGCTGATTAGATACGCTATGCTTGCCATCGCCTGCTTTGCCAGCGGTGTGGCCATATCGGGCGGGTACTTTGCATTTATATCCATGATAGGAATATTTCCCAAGCTCCTTGAGAAGGTAAAGGGGGCAAGGCATTATCTGCTCATAGAATGCCTGCTGGCATATGGGGCGGCGCTTGCAAATTTGATATATGTATTCAAAATATCTGTCCCGGTGACATGGGTGGGCTACACCATCATATGTCTGTTCGGTGGGATATTTGTGGGATGCCTGGCGGGGGCGCTTACGGAGGTGTTGAATGTCATACCGATCGCAGCCAGAAGATTCAGTGTGAGAAGGAATCTCCCTTATGTCATATACGGCCTTGCTGCGGGAAAACTGGTGGGCTCGGTGCTGAGTGTCGTTCTGGGCATGTGATAAAGTCAAAATTATTTTGTGTGAAATGGAGGTATTTGTTATGAAGTTTGAACCTACAGAGAGCGATTACAATGAATATGTGGAGCTTGTGACACCAACATCAAGTGTGCCAAGAAACTGCCTGTGGGCGTTCCTTGTTGGCGGTGTGATCTGCACGATAGGGCAGGGGATATTTGACCTGTTGGTACACTTTGACGTGAAGGAAGACGAGGCGTATGCGTATGTATCGCTGATACTCGTCCTCGCAAGTGTCATCCTCACGAGTCTGAATCTATACAAGAAGATAGCGAAGTACGGCGGAGCAGGAGCGCTTGTGCCGATCACAGGATTTGCAAATGGTGTGTGCGCGCCCATAGTGGAATTCCAGACGGAGGGTGAAGTGTTTGGAAAGGGCGTGAAGGCGTTCACCATAGCGGGGCCTGTTATACTGTACGGTATATTTACAAGCTGGCTGCTCGGTGTTATATATTGGATAGTCTCAATATGGTGAAATGGGGTTTATTAAATTAAAAATCGACATATTTTCCCCACATCGGTTGACAATATTTAAAAAAATAACATAATGGGTATAGATTGGGACAAAAGAAGAAAGACAGGAGAAATGCTGACATGAAGAGGCTTATGACAGTCAATCTGGCACCTGAGCAGAAGCGTGCAGTGCGGGATATATGCAGAGCCATAGGTGCGGAGTGCGTTGACATTCAGAGAAAGCATTACGGTATGAAGGTCGGAAGTCTGTGCGACACGGCGGACATATCGGGCTGTGGAGATGAGACCGGACAGACGGAAGATCTCAGTATGGATATGCTCATATTTGACGGAGTGAGCAGCAAAGAACTTGATATATTTCTTGAAAGGTATAAGAAGACCGGGCTTCCGGCTGTAAGGCTGAAGTCGATCGTGACCCGGAGCAACAGGGAATGGACTGTGCAGCAGCTCTACTCAGAGCTCGCAAAGGAATATCTATTCTACAGGATGAGGGGAATGTAGATGACAGACGAAAGAAGAAACGGACATACAACTGAAAAGAGACCTGCGCAGAACAGGCAGAGAGCTTCAGAATGTTCAGGACGGCGTGCATCTGAGCAGCGGAGGAAGAGACAGCATCAATACAGAGTGATAAGCTGGATACTCACGGCGGGGTTCGTGGTGATATTTTATGCGCTGATATGTGCGTGTGTGGGCAACAGAAAGCTGTACAAAAAGACCACCATAAACGGATTAGACGTTGGCGGAATGAAATCTGCGGAGGCGGCAAAGAGCATAAATGACCAGTTCAGAAACGATTACAGCAGTGTGGGCATACAGGTGAAGCTGGATGACAAGACTTACACTCTGGATGTGTCGGCGGCGCTGGATATGGATTCTGAGAAGTCTGTGCAGAAGATACAGGATGACTCACACAGCTTCTGGAGAAGAGGCTACGGGCTTCTGGAATCCTGGACACTTGGAAGCAGCTATGACATTTATCCATCTATAGGCGACAGCGGCATCATAACGACCGCCATCGAGAGCAGTGATATGATGAAGGTCGATCTGGAAATAGAGGATGGATATAGGATAGAGGACAAGAACCTCATTGTGACAAAGGGAAAGGGCAGCTACAGGATAGACACAGACAAACTGGTCACCCGCATAAAGAAGCAGATAGCAAAGGGTGAATACGGCACTGTGATAGAATGTCCAGTCGTGTCTGCTGACGTAGATCTGGATGAGGTATACAAAAAGGTACATTGTGAGCCACAGAATCCTACACTTGACCCGGACAAGAATTACGAGGTAGTTGAGGCCAAGGACGGTGTGGACTTTGATCTGGAGGCGGCAAAGAAGAGTCTTGAATCTGCCAAGAAGGGAACGGATGTGAGCATCCCGCTCACATACACCCCGGCGGATATGAGTACGGAAGAATACAGGAAGCTGCTGTTCAGAGACGAGATGAGTTCATACAGCACAGAGGTTGAGGGTTCGGAGAACAGAAAGACAAATGTCAAGCAGGCGGCGCAGTATTGCGATGGAACCATACTCATGCCGGGAGAGTCATTTTCATATAACCTCGGCGTAGGAGAGCTCACCGAGGAGAGAGGTTTCCTTCCGGGCCCATCATATGCTGATGGACAGTCGGTCATGGATATGGGCGGCGGAATATGTCAGGTGTCATCCACCATGTACATGGCGTGTCTGTATGCGAATCTCGAGATAGACGAGAGACATTGTCATCCATACCCTTCATCGTATGTTCCTGCGGGACTTGACGCAACTGTGGCGTGGGGCGGATGCGACTTTGTATTTACAAATGACACGGATTACCCGATAAAGATAAGCACAAGTTACGATGGATACTCCACATCATGTACGATATGGGGCACCATCACGGAGCCATTCAGCGTGGAGCTCTACACGGAGACTGTTGAGACAGAGCCGTATGAGACCAAGTATGAGCTGGACAAGACACTTGGCAAGGATGAGCAGGTGCTTGATACAGTGGGAATAGAAGGCCTTACAGTGCAGTCCTACAGAAGAGTGTATGACGGAGACGGAAATGTCATATCGGACAATCCGGAGGCGATAAGCGTGTACTCCAAGCGTGACGAGGTGTACAAGGTAGGAAAGCTTCCAAAGGACAAGGATAAAGACAAAGACAAGAATCAGACCAAGGATAAGAGTGACAGCTCAGACACGGGTAAGAAGACGACTGAGACGGAGTCAGACACTCAGGAAGAGTAGCTGCCGGCTACTCCTCAATGTCGTCGGAGTCGTCCTCCCTGATCCTTATAAGGCCTTCGAGGAATCCCGGTTCCTTTGTCTTTATCTCCTGGTTGGTGTAGAGATTGACATAGTGAGGGCGGAGCTTGGAGTAGATGATCTTCTGCTCGTTGTACAGGCTGTAATAACCGGACAGCATGTAGCTGACGGCACATCCTATGGTGAACAGAAGTATTCCCTGCGCTCCGAACAGCTCTATGCTCAGGAACAGAGATGTCAGAGGACAGTTCACCACTCCGCAGAAGAAGCATACCATTCCGAGGGCAGCGGCAAAGCCCGGATCAAGTCCCATGAGTCCACCCATGACGCATCCAAATGTGGCACCGACGAAGAACGATGGAACGATCTCACCGCCTCGGAATCCACAGCCTATTGTTATGGCGGTGAACAGCGCCTTGAGAAGGAAAGCCGTTGGTTTTGCCTCTCCGTTGAGCGCCTGGGCGATGATGTTCATACCGGTTCCGTTGTAGTCGGTGGTGTTGAGTATTATGTTGAGCAGGACGAGCATCACGCCTCCTGCGAATACGCGCACGTACTGGTTCTTGAAATATTTGCGGAAAAGCTTGTGCACAACGTTCATGAATATACAGAACAGACTGCTGAGCACCGCGCACAGGATAGCCAGACCGACGACTTTGATGACCAGAGGCACATCAACGGATGTCGGCATGCCGGCTATATTGTAGTGGTCGTGTACAACGTGAAGCTTTTTAGTTATGGCGTATGCGATGACTGACGAGAACAGACAAGGCACAAATGCGCAGTAGTAGAGAATACCGATACTTATTACCTCCATACTGAACAGTGCAGCCGTTATCGGCGTTCCAAACAGTGCCGAGAAGACAGCGCTCATACCGCAAAGTGTGAGTATGTGCTTGTCGCTGTCGTCCAGCTTGAACAGTTTGCCTATAGAGACACCGATGCTTCCACCTATCTGAAGAGCGGCACCCTCTCGTCCTGAGGATCCTCCGAAGAGGTGTGTAATGACCGTTGATATGAAGATCAGCGGAGCCATACGGGAAGGAATCTCGTCCTCCACGCTTCTTATGGAACCGATGACAAGATTAGTTCCCTTGGAATGTCTTATTCCACAGATCCTGTATATAAATACGATCACGATTCCTGCAAGCGGCAGAAAATATATTATCATATGATTGTTCTCACGGAAGCCGGTGGCGTACTCGACGCATATATGAAAGGCTGTTCCGATAAGCCCGCATATGGTTCCCATTATCAGTGAAAAAATTATCCATTTGAAAAAAGTCGTAGCATATCTGACACATCTGCTAAAACAGTTTACCCAGTATTCTTTTGTAAATTCCACGGCGATTCTCCATTTCTTTTTTCTTTGTAAAGCAACTTTAGTAATGTTAAAGCAAATAATTGAATTTGTCCAGTGCTGAGGATAACAAATAATACCATTATAATTTGCTGTGCAAATGGGGATTATAGTAACAGTTACATTTATCCATATAAGGGAGTTGCATGATATGAATGAGAAAAAAGGAAAACAGAGCATAAAATTTGGCGATCCTCCATATATACTGGGGGCAGCAGCGGTGGCTGGACCAAAGGAGATAGACGGCCCAATGGCGAGATATTTTGACAGGGTGAGCGAGGATGCAACATTTGGAAAAGATTCTTGGGAGGAAGGCGAGAGTGAGATGGTGCGTCAGGCTGTGACCCTTGCCATACAGAAGGCGGGGATAGACAAGCAGGATATAAGGTATATATTTGCCGGGGATCTGCTGGGACAGCTCATAGCGTCGACATTTGGAATCAAGGATATGGAGATACCGGTGTTTGGACTGTACGGTGCGTGCTCGACGTGCGGGGAGGCACTGTCGCTTGCATCCATGACTGTGGCGGCGAATCTTTTCCAAATGTTGCATCCTCCAAGCCACTATGGAAGTGCGGAGAAGCAGTTCCGATTTCCCTTGGAATATGGAAATCAGCGTCCCCTGTCGGCTACCTGGACGGTTACGGGAAGTGGTGCCTTTGTGGTGTCAGACAGAGAGTCAGATGTGTGTATCCAGGGAGTAACCACAGGGCAGATCGTGGACTATGGAGTGAAGGATTCGCTCAACATGGGAGCGTGTATGGCACCTGCGGCGGCTGCAGTCATATATCAGAATCTTCAGGACTTTGGCATAAAGCCCACATACTACGACAGGATAATAACCGGTGATCTCGGCAAGGTCGGCAAGACCATACTTGAGGATCTTCTGAGCATGAACAATGTGGATATATCCGCAAATCACATGGACTGTGGTATAGAGATATTCGACAACGAGGAGCAGGATACCCACTCTGGCGGTTCGGGCTGTGGCTGCTCGGCTACTGTCCTCGCCGGATATATATTGAATAAGGTGAGCTCAGGTGAGTGGAAGAGAGTGCTGTTTGTTCCGACTGGAGCACTGCTTTCCACCGTGAGCTATAATGAGGGGCAGACCATACCCGGAATTGCCCATGCGGTCATGATAGAGCATCACGAAAAGAAAGGAGAGTAGATGTAAATGGATTATGTAAAAGCATTTGTGGTCGGCGGGATAATATGTGTCCTTGCCCAGATACTGATGGACAAGACCAAGCTCCTTCCGGGAAGGATAATGGTCATACTCGTCTGTACGGGAGTTGTGCTTGGAGCGCTTGGAATATATAAGCCGCTTTTGGAATTTGCACAGTGCGGAGCGTCGGTGCCGCTCACGGGATTTGGATATAATCTGTGGAAGGGAATAACTGAGGCGGTTGATAAGGATGGATTCATAGGACTGTTCCGCGGAGGATTCCAGATGGCTGCGGTTGGAAGCTCGGCCGCACTGATATTCGGATATCTTGCGTCGTTGATATTCAAGCCGAAGATGACAAAATAGAAATAGAAGACAGGCAGATATAAAAAGCCCCATCATACATTGAATTGTATGATGGGGCTTTCCGTCATTGAGTTGTATCGGTTGAATCATCCGAGCTTGGTTCCTCGGTTGTGGTTATCTCCGTTGAAGAGGTAGGCTCCTCTGACGTAGGTTCCTCGGTTGTAGGTTCCTCAGTCGTTGTAGGCTCCTCCGTTGTTGTATCCTCCGTTGTATCCTCCGATGTATCCTCCGTTGTCGTGGTTGCCTTGGTAGTTTTCTTTGTATCCTTCTTCTTGCCGTGGATGTTACAGTGCTCCTTCAGAAGCGCTTCATCCCAGGTGTATCCCTCAAGGACATACTCACCGTCATCGTTCAGCTTGTAGATGAAGGTTGTTGTCTCAGGACATTCCTTGTTGGCAAGCATGTGTGATTCGTTACATACCACTACCTTCTTGACACCTGGACAATACTTTGTAGGTATCTTTGTCGCATCGAAGTAATCCGTAACTGTTGGACATCCGTTCGATGGAAGAAGTCCGGTATCTGAACATACAGTTGCCTGAACGATTCCGTCCGGCATCTCAAATGTAGCCGATGTGTCAAGTCCCTTCTTCTCGATGACCTGATCCATGATGTCTCTCCACATATAACACTTGATAGAACCAGGGCTGTATGTGATGTTCTCATCGTTTCCAAGCCATATAGAAGCTGTGTAGTAAGGGTTGTAACCACAGAACCAGTTATCAAAATCACCTGATGTGGTACCTGTCTTACCGGCTGTGTACATACCAGTGTATGAGTTGGCACCTGAACCGGTACCTCCTGTTACAACATCGTGCATTGCGCTTGTGAGAAGCCATGCAGTCTGTTCTGATATTACACGGGTTTTCTCAGGCTCCCTGTTGTCTATAAGAAGATTGCCGTCATGGTCATATACCTCTGTATAGAATACAGGCTTTATATAATTACCGCCATTTGCGATGGTGGCGTATGCGGCTGTGATCTCAAGGTTTGTTATACCGTTTGTCAGACCACCGAGTGCAAGAGACTGGTTTATATCTGACAGGATGAGACCGTCGCTGTCTGTCTTTCTATCAACAAGAGTTGTAAATCCAAGCTTCAGCAGATAGTCATATGCGAGCTGTGGAGTTACGTCTGTGATACACTTTACAGCTATGATATTCATAGACTCCATGATAGCGTATCTTATAGTTTTAGGTCCCCAATATCCGCCGTACCAGTTAAATACCTGATTACCATTCTCATAGTAGTAAGGTGCATCATCGTATACGGTGGCAAGAGACATGTTGCACGCTTCCAGTGCAGGAAGGTATGTGGCAACTATCTTGAAGCATGAACCAGGCTGTCTGGTAGCCTCAGTTGCACGGTTGAATGATCTGTTCTCAGTTTTCTCTCCACGGCCTCCGACAAGTGCCTTGACCTGACCGGTATTCTGGTCCATGAGAGTGAATGATACCTGTGGCTGGATGACAAGCTTGAATGTCTCCATGAAGACTTCGTCGCCGGTCTCGGCAACCATTGCATCCTTGAACTCGTCTGCCGCTGCACGGGCGTCGTCCTCGCTGTAATATCTTGCGCTGTACTCGTAACCCTGCTGCTCTGTGAACCAGCTCTCAAGATTCTCCACACTGTAGTTCGTCTGAACCTTTGTCTCCTTGTCAGCAAGGGTGAGAGCGTAGTTGAGCTGATATACAGGCTCAGGCCAGTAGGATGTATCATTTACAACTGAGTCAGCGATCTCCTGGATCTCAGGATCCTGACAAACGATGACCTTGAGTCCGCCTGACCAGATCAGTGACTCTGCCTCGTCCTCTGAGTAGCCCTTGGCAACCAGATCATTCTGAAGCTGCTTGATGACCTCGTCAGTGTAGTAGGAGTTGACCTCTGTCTTCTGCTGCTTTTCTTCCTTCTTAGATACGGAAGCGATACGCTTGTAAACGTTATCGTTTATAGCCTCGTCATACTGTGCCTGTGTTATATACTCAAGATCCAGCATGTATTTAAGAACCTGGGTTCTTCTGGTCTTGTTGTCGTCAGGCGACAGGAGAGGATCGTATTTGGTAGGGTTCTGCGGAATTGCTGCGAGCACGGCACACTCAGATACCGATAACTGGCTGAGCTCCTTGCCGAAGTAAGTCTTGGCAGCAGTCTCAACACCGTAGCAGCCCTCTCCGAGATATATGGTGTTCAGATAATACTCGACTATCGACTTCTTGTCGATCTTCTTCTCCATATCCACAGCCAGGTACTGCTCCTGAACCTTACGCTCAAGCTTATCCAGGAAAGTTGACTCATTCAGTCCGACGTTGAACACGTTGTTCTTTATGAGCTGCTGTGTAAGAGTGGAAGCACCCTCATCGAAGTTACCGCCGTTCTTCAGACCCTGGACAAATGCTCTGGCAATACCCTGAACATCGATTCCATTGTGCTCCCAGAAACGCCTGTCCTCTATAGCGACAAATGCATTCACAAGATCCTCAGGAATAGAGTCGTAATACACATACTCTCGGTTGGAGTTGGAATTGGCAAGTGTCGTGATCTCCTTTCCATTCTGGTATACAAGAGTTGTCTTGTATCCCTTAGGTATGAGAGCGTCAGCGTTGATGTTCGGCGTGTCATCCAGAATGCCCTTGAGGGCTCCAAATCCGGCTCCGACACCGACTATCACAAAGGCGAGCACCAGCACCAGTATAATCTTAAACACGGAAATGTTAAGCTTACGCCGGTTTCTTGGAAGCTTGGATACGAGCTCCTTCTGAGCTTTCACCGCTCCCTTCTTAGTAAAATCCATAAAAAGACCTCCTTAAAACTTGGGGGATAGATCCCCGCTATTTAATTGTAAAAGTAAATTCTAAATAAGGGCAGACTACTGCCGTTAATATACACTTCAAATCAGTATATCAAATAACAGTATAATAATAAAGAAAAAAATATTGCAACAAAACAAAAATTAATAAACGTGAACGAAAAAACAGAAAGAGTAAATTGACAACGGCATGATTCAAAAGCATAATAAATATAAAAAAAGTGCAGAATAAACAGGAGAAGATATATGTTTGCATCAATAGACGAAGCGGTTGAATACTGGAAGGACGAGCTGTCATATGTGGACGACGCAAAGGTGACAGGATATGTGGGAGGCTACCCGGTGGTGGAATTTACCATCAACAAAGCCGCCTGGGGACTTGTTAAGGACAAGAAGAAATTTGGAAGAATCGTAAGATCATCAGAGATGGAGGGCGGAATAGAAGTCGGTGTGTCTACATGCTTTTATCAGACGGCATCCCTGGAGTGGGAGCCACCTGTCCTCAGGGTGTGCGGATATCCTGAAGTGATCAACAGAATACTTGGCAAGGTAATGTAAGATTTACCGTGGAATGCCCCGGCGGATA
>OQVU01000188.1_pt1 | contig 20539 bp, 17 predicted proteins | sample 1691611 | NCBI WGS metagenome assembly OQVU01 (sample SAMN03418272, study PRJEB22391) | human gut metagenome | biome: human-gut; feature: organic feature; material: feces | host: Homo sapiens | place: Tanzania | collected 2013-01
AACCCGAACGATCACCCGCACGGCGGTGTGCCGCCGTTGCCGGGTTGCAACTCGATGTTGTGAATCATCGTACCGACGGGGATTGCGGAAAGCGGAAGTGCGTTGCCGACTTTGATATCCGCGTTTTCACCGCTTTCGAGAACGTCGCCTACGCTAAGTCCCAAAGGAGCGAGAATGTATGCTTTTTCGCCGTCTGCATAGTGCAGAAGCGCGATGTTTGCGGAACGGTTGGGGTCGTATTCGATAGTTGCGACTTTTGCGGGGATACCGTCTTTGTTGCGCTTGTAGTCGATGATACGATATTTGTTTCTGTTGCCGCCGCCGATGTGACGAACGGTGATTCTGCCCATGGAGTTTCTGCCGCCGCTCTTGTTGAGGGACACGAGAAGTGAACGCTCGGGAGTGGTGCTGGTGATTTCTTCATAAGCGGAGACCGTCATGAAACGACGTGCAGGAGACGTTGGTTTATATTTCTTAATAGCCATATTGCTTACTCTCCTTATGCCAGGCTCTCGAAGAATTCGATTGCTTTGCTGTCGTCGGTCAAAGTGACGATGGCTTTCTTGAATGCAGAGCGTCTGCCTTCGTTTCTGCCCATTCTCTTGACTTTGCCGTCGTAGTTGGACGTGTTGACCTTTTCGACTTTGACGCCGAAAATTTGTTCAACTGCTGCTTTGATTTGGGTCTTGGTTGCGGATTTCACAACTTTGAACGTGTATCTTTTTGCAGCGATGCCGTCATAACTTTTTTCTGAAAGGATAGGCTCGATAATGATGTCGTATGCTGTCATTGTGCTGCCTCCTCGAGTTTTTTCAATGCGTCAACCGTGATGACGATGTTCTTGGTTGCGACCACGTCGTACACGCTGAGCGTTCTTGCTTCGCAGACGTCAACGGTCGGAATGTTCTTGCTTGCTTTGAGAGCGTCTTGATCGTACTCGTCGAGAACGAACAAGGTCTTGCCGTTGAGAGAGAGAGCCTTCACTGCGTTTGCAACGAGTTTGGTCTTCACTTCTGCAAGTGCGAACTTGTCGAGAACCACGACTTCGCTTTGACGAAGTTTTTCAGAGAGTGCGGAATAGAACGCCGCAGTCTTCATATTCTTGTTGATCTTTTGGGAGAAATCTCTCGGCTTCTTTGCGAACACCACGCCGCCGCCAACGTATTGGGGAGCAACGATGGAGCCTTGACGAGCGCGACCCGTTCCTTTTTGACGATAAGGCTTGCAGCCACCGCCGCGAACTTCGGTTCTGGTCAATGCACTCATGGTGCCTTGGCGCTTGTTTGCGAGTTGAGCAACCACGACTTGGTGGATAAGTGCTTCGTTGTACTCGCGTGCAAAGATGGAATCGCTGACTTCAACTGTGCCGGCTTTCTTGCCTGCCATATTCAAAACATTCAGTTTCATATTCTACCTCCGCTTAGCCCTTGATGGATTCCTTCACCACGACGATTCCGCCCTTCGGACCGGGAACTGCGCCTTTGATGAGAAGAAGGTTTCTCGCTGCGTCCACGCGTGCGACGGTGAGGTTTTGGACAGTCACTTTTTCATGACCCCATTGACCTGCCATGTGCTTGTTCTTGAACACTCTCGACGGAGAGGAGCAAGCGCCCATAGAACCAACGCTTCTGTGGATAGGACCGGTACCGTGTGTCATGCTACCGATTCTTTGAGAGTTCCATCTTTGGATAACACCCGAAAATCCGTGACCTTTGGAAGTGCCGGTGACGTCAACCTTGTCGCCTTCTTTGAACATGTCGCAGGTCAGTTCCTGTCCAAGCTCGTAGCTTGCGCAGTTTGCGAAACGGAATTCACGAAGGTACTTTTTGACAGTCACGCCCGCTTTCTTGAAGTGTCCGGCAACGGGTTTGTTGACTCTTGTTTCTTTGATAGCGCCGAAGCCGACTTGAATTGCTTCGTAGCCATCGTTCTCTTTCGTCTTTATCTGCACGACCGGGCAGGGACCCGCTTCAACTACCGTGACGGGGATCACTTTGCCTTCTGCAGTAAAGATTTGGCTCATGCCGATTTTCTTACCGATGATTGCTTTATCCATGTAAAGTTCATCCTCCTTTTATTTACCTTAGAGTTTGATCGAAATGTCAACGCCTGCGGGCAAGTCGAGTTTCATCAAAGAATCGACGGTCTTGCTCGTGGGGTTGTAGATATCGATCAAGCGCTTGTGTGTTCTGAGTTCAAATTGTTCGCGGCTATCTTTGTATTTGTGAGTAGCGCGCAAAATGGTGATGATTTCCTTTTCCGTAGGAAGTGGGATAGGACCGGAAACCTTCGTACCCGTCTTCTTGACTGTTTCAACAATCTTTTCTGCAGAAAGGTCGATAAGGTTGTGGTCATACGCCTTAAGTTTAATTCTGATCTTTTGTCCAGCCATTATTAGCCTCCTAATATTAACACTTGTCCGTGTGTGTCTTATATTTTTTACCCGCCGCAAAGCGACGGAAAACACGTATCCCTTTCGACACGCTCGTTTACTATATAATTTTTGAAAACCAAAGTCAAGCAAATTTTTGTGAAATTATAAATATTTTTTAATCTTGTGCAATTTTTCTTTCAAATACCGCAAAATCTTGTATATATGGTTAAAATTTTGTTTCTAAATAAGTTAAGATATATAAATAACGCGCGTGCCACGCACTCGGGTGTATCACGAACAAAAGCCGTTATTGTGGCAACGGCATCGCTTGAAAGCAAGCAACGCCGAGAGCCACATTAGGCTTTTGTTCTGCTAACCGCGCCGAAAATCTTTGCTATCGGTTCGGTCACGGACAAAAACTCCTTCCACAATTTCGCAAGATTGTCGGCTTGGTGTTTAGATTGGGTGGGACACCCACCCCCGATTTGATGCCATTGTTTTGGTAACCGCAATGGGCAATCACTTGCCCGTTGCGGAGAGCCAAACTAGGTTTTGCCGCCACTACCGCGCCGAAAATCTTTGCTATCAGTTTGGTCACGGACAAAAACTCCTGCCCCAGTTTCGCAAGATTGTCGGCTTGGTACTTGCGATTGGGTGGGACACCCACACCCGAACAAAAGCCGTCATTGCGACAACGGCATCACTTGCTTGCAAGCAACGCCGAGAGCCGCATTAGGCTTGTTGTTCTGCTAACCGCGCCGAAAATCTTTGCTATCAGTTCTCGCACGGACAAAAACTCCTGCCCCAATTTCACAAGATTGTCGGCTTGGTATATTCAAGCGGTACAATTCAAAATTTTTCCTTGTCATGTTGAGCCTGCCGAAACATCCAGCCGTAAGGCGCATATCTTGCTTTTTCTTTTCGCTACGCTAGATCCTTCGACTACGCTCAGGATGACAGAGTTTTTCGGTTGCGCCCGAAACGAAAGTCTATTCAGAGCGCACTTATAAACGTAATGTGTAACTTCGAAGACGGGACACGAGCCGCAACGGCGGCGAGCAAATAAGCGCCGAGCAAGACGGTTGTACGAGCGACTGCGCCGTGTTGTTGCGGAGCTGGCGCACAAAGCGTGGTGGCATAACAAGGGGACGATACCTATCTATGCGAGTGCCGCCTGTCTTCCCCGCGAGCGATGGACAGTTTTGTAGAGAAAGCACTTTATACGAGTGGTGGAAGAAATACCGGCGCGGACCGGAAAGATGGGGCAATTCTATTTAGAGTTTTACACGCTCACCCATTTGTAGAGCCGTGCCCCTATTAAAAACTTATATCACTTCTCTGCCCGTTCAAAGCGTACTTATAAACGGAATGTGCTCATCCGCTGCGTTCTTCTAAATCGAATAGTAAATTCTCAATAAAAAAATATTGTAAAAGTCGGCAATCGTATTGTATAATGTTTTATATCAAAATTTTTGAAAGGTAAACTATGAAAAAAACGTTGCGTATAGAACTCGACTACAACTGGGGGCTGACTCGCATTGACGATGCAAAATATCCCGTCGAAGTGCTGAAAGACAAGTTTGTGAAAGGCAAAATCGAAAAAATCAGCGAATCTTATCTTCACTTGACGCTTGCGGTCGACGAAAACGACTACGAAAAAACAAAAAACAAAATTTCGACGTTCTTTGCGCAAAAATACGGAAAGCCGAATCTTTCAGCATTGAGTTTTTCCGATTGCGAGCCGAATACGGACGATGAAAGCGGCAAATCGCAAGACAAAGCGCATTCCGACAACAACGGCAACTCCAAAGAGCCGCACACAATTGACGACACGCTCGAGCTTGTCAATACGCTCGTCGGCGCGCAAGAATTCAAAAGCCTTATAAAAGAACTTGTGGCGATTGCGCCCGAAGTGGTCAAAAACAAGGCGCAAGACGTTTTTATGTCCCAGAGCTATCTCTTCTCTGTCGGCGACGGATGCGGACTGACAACTTATCTTGAAATACTTGCGCTTGCCGTAAACGATCTGTCACTTGCAAAAATGACGCCTATCGCGCCCGTCAAAGAATACAAAATCAAGATGACGGACAAGCCCAAAGACGATTTGAACGATGCAAGCGACGTCATCGGAAAAATCGAAAACGACGAGGCAAGCGTGATATGCCTAGATATAAGCAAGTGGATTGACAAGACCGACTCCGAAGACTTCAAAAAGTTGCTCAAAGACGTGCAAAAGGCAAGCGAAAATCACGTCATCGTGTTCAGAGTGCCTTTTGTTGACAAAGACGTGCTTTGCCGCATCGAAAACTCGCTCGAAGACGTGGCGTATATCAAGACTTTGTCTTTTCCGCCCTTTGACCGTGCCGAAACGAAAGAAGTTGCAAAACGCGACTTTGAAAAATACGGCATGAAACTGTCGGACAATGCGTGGGAGTATTTCTTCAAGCGTATCGCTAAGGAAAAGAGCGACGGCAAATTTTACGGATTGAACACCATAAAGAAAGTCGTAAAAGAGTCCGTATACAAGAAATACGTTGCCGTGGCAAACGGCGCAAAGAACGCAACGCTCATAGGGACAAACGACGCAAAGAAGATATGCGGCACCCTTGCAGACGAATCGGAAGGTATGGCGCAACTCGACCAACTTGTCGGATGCGAAAAAATCAAAGCTCAAATTGAAGAAATCATTGCGCAAATACGCTTGTCCAAGGCGGAAAACGGACCTGAACGCCCTTGCCTGCACATGCGCTTTGTCGGCAATCCCGGCACGGGCAAAACCACCGTTGCGAGAATACTCGGCAAAATTCTCAAAGAAAAAGGCGTGCTGCGCATAGGCAATCTGTACGAATACAAAGGCAGAGATTTCTGCGGTCAATACATCGGAGAAACCGCACCCAAAACGTCGGGAATGTGCCGCGACGCATACGGATCGGTGCTTTTTATCGACGAGGCGTACTCTCTCTATCGCGGCGATGACAACATGCGCGACTACGGCGTGGAAGCGATTGACACGCTCATATCCGAGATGGAAAACCACAAGGACGATCTTGTCGTCATCATGGCAGGCTACACCGACGATATGGAGAAACTCATGGACGCCAACAGAGGCTTGAAAAGCAGAATGCCCTACACAATCGAGTTCCCCAACTTCACACGCGAGCAGCTCTTTGAGATATACAAATCAATGTCGGCAAAAAAATTCAAAGTCGCAGATGACCTATACCCTGTCGTTCAAAAATACTTTGAAAACCTGTCCGACGACGTTCTTAACTCAAAGAAATTCAGCAACGCGCGCTTCGTGAGAAATTTGTTTGAAAGAACGTGGGCGAAAGCGGCTATGAGAAGTCAACTCGAAGGTCAAAAAACCGTGACTCTTTGCGCCGTAGACTTCAACAACGCGGCAAGCGAAAAAGACTTCGCTTTCCAAATCGAAAAGAAGATAAAACTCGGTTTTTGACGATACGGAGCAAATTATGAAAATAAATCTAAAACAAAAGAAACTCGCAAAAAACGTTTTTAAGACTTTTTGCGAACTTCTTGACGAAAAAGGCGTAAATTACACAAAAACCAAAGACCGACTTGCCGCCAACTGTATTTTGCAAGGCGACGATTTGCCCGTTGCCGTCAACGCGGTGGTCAACGAGAGAGAAATGATCGTGCTTGCCCTATCACAGCTCCCCTTCACCGTTCCGAAAGAAAGACGAGACGTCATTGCCGTCGCGGTGAGCGAGATAAACGCCTACCTTCTCGACGGCCACTTTGACTTTGACTATCACACCGGCAATATAAATTTCAGGATTTTCCTGAGTTTTGCAAACAGCATAATCGATAAGCAGGCGTTCGAATATCTGATCGCCACCATATTCGACGTCGTTGACGAATACAACGACAAATTGCTTTTCATCTCAAAAAGCGAAACGGGCATCGAAGATGCGCTGAAATGCTTGCGCTAGGGAGTGGATATGGAAAAACCGAACAACAAAATCGCTCAAAACGTGTACGATATGATCATCTCGACGCTAAAAAGCAAAGATTACGTTTTTTTGCAACCCGACAACTTGAAAGTCGCTTTCCAAATCGAAACGGACGATACGCCAATAGTTTTTTCCGTCGTCATAGACGCCGAACGCCAACTTATACGCATGATCGCCGGCTATTCGATCACCTTCCCGCAAGAACGTCGCGTTGACGGTGCAATCGCAACTTGCTCGACAAATTGCAATCTTGTTGCGGGCGGCTTCGATTTTGACTACGAAACGGGATCGTTGGTTTTTAGAATATCCGCAAGTTTTGCAGGCAGCATAATCTCCCCCGACGCATTTTTGTATATGGTGCATCGCGCATACAGTGCGTGCGCGCTCTACGACAAAAAGCTCGACCTGCTTGCCAAAGGCGAACTGCCGCTTGCTGCATATCTCTATCTTTTTGAAGACGATTGATTTTCTCTCAAAACACAAAAAAATACAAACGATTCAAACAGTCAAAACTAAAAAACGCACAAAAAAGGCTTTCCGTTTGGAAAGCCTTTTTGATGTTCTAATCGGTTGAATTGCCGTTTTCGCCACTTTTTCAAGCGATACGTTCTTTGCCGAAATCAAAGTTGCGGACCTGCTGCGACAAGAGCCTTGCCTGCGGGGTTGGTCTCGTATTTTGCAAAGTTCTTGATAAATCTGCCTGCGAGATCTTCCGCTTTCTTGTTCCAATCTTCGACGTTTGCGTAGGTGTCGCGCGGATCGAGAATCTCGGTTGCAACGCCGTTGAGCTCGGTGGGCACTTCAAAGTTGAAGAACGGAATGGTCTTTGTGGGGGCTTTGTCGATGTCGCCGTTGAGAATTGCGTCGATAATGCCGCGAGTGTCTTTGATGGAGATACGCTTGCCCGTGCCGTTCCAACCGGTGTTGACAAGGTATGCCTTTGCGCCGCTCTTTTGCATTTTCTTGACGAGTTCTTCTGCATATTTGGTGGGATGCAATTCAAGGAACGCTTGACCGAAGCACGCAGAGAAAGTCGGCGTAGGCTCGGTTATGCCACGCTCGGTACCTGCAAGTTTTGCGGTGAAACCGGACAAGAAGTAGTATTGAGTTTGTTCGGGCGTGAGAATTGACACGGGCGGCAACACTCCGAATGCGTCTGCGGACAAGAAGATGACGTTCTTTGCCGCGGGTGCTGCGGAGATGGGGCGCACGATATTTTTGATGTGATCGATAGGATAAGAAACACGAGTGTTTTCTGTGACGGACTTGTCGGCGAAATCGATCTTGCCGTTTTCGTCGAGAGTGACGTTTTCAAGCAATGCGTCGCGTCTGATCGCGTTGTAGATGTCGGGCTCGGATTCTTTGTCGAGATTGATGACTTTTGCATAGCAGCCGCCTTCAAAGTTGAACACGCCGTTGTCGTCCCAGCCGTGCTCGTCGTCGCCGATGAGAAGACGTTTGGGGTCGGTGGAAAGAGTGGTTTTGCCCGTGCCGGAGAGTCCGAAGAAAATCGCGGTGTTCTTGCCTTCCATATCGGTGTTTGCCGAGCAGTGCATGGATGCGATACCTTTGAGCGGGAGATAGTAGTTCATCATCGAGAACATACCCTTCTTCATTTCACCGCCGTACCAGGTGTTGATGATGACTTGTTCACGGCTCGTGATGTTGAAAACGACAGCCGTCTCGGAGTTGAGACCGAGTTCTTTGTAGTTTTCCACTTTTGCCTTGGACGCGTTGTATACGACGAAATCGGGCTCGAAGTTTTCAAGTTCTTCCGCAGTCGGCTTGATGAACATGTTGGTGACAAAGTGTGCTTGCCATGCGACTTCCACGATGAAACGGATTGCCATGCGCGTGTCTTTGTTTGCGCCGCAGAATGCGTCGACGACGTAGAGTTTCTTGTCGGAAAGTTCTTTGACTGCGATGTCCTTCACCGCTTTCCACGCTTCTTGGCTTGCCGGATGGTTGTCGTTCTTGTAGCCTTCGGAAGTCCACCATACGGTGTCCTTGGAGTTGTCGTCCACGACGATGAATTTGTCCTTGGGCGAACGACCGGTGTAAATGCCCGTCATGACGTTGACTGCGCCGAGTTCGCTCACTTGACCTTTTTCATAACCCGTGAGTGCGGGGTTGGTCTCTTCTTCGAAGAGAAGGTCGTAAGACGGATTGTACACGATTTCCGTCGTGCCGCTGATGCCGTACTTTGTCAAGTCGATATTTTTCATAATATCATATCTCCTTAAAATAAAATTTTGAATCTGCAATGCAGACGATTTTTTTACTATATTGTGCAAGGAACGCAAACGTTCCTATTATCATTATACATTATTTTTCGCCAAATAAAAGTAAAATTTTATCAATATTTTAATTTAATCGCAATTTAATCATTCAAAACCGAAAACGAGTGCCGTTCGCCCTTGAAAAAACTCGCTTAATATGCTAACATATACGTAAAGGAAGGATATCGATATGTATTATTGCGAAAAGTGTAAAAACGTAAACGAAAAGAAAAACTGCGTATATTGCGGCAAAAGAAAATTGAGCGAAGTCAACGACGACGACTTGTGTTTTTTCGTGGAACTCGGCAATTTTCACGCAACGATGTTTCTTGAAGCGTTAAGCTCTCAAAGAATCGACGCTTTCGCAGTTCCGTCCGGATTCAGTCTCACAACGAGAGCAAACTCGTCGCAGAAGATTTATATTCCCTACAAATCGCTTGCCGCCGCCCACGACGTTTACGTCTCCATGTACGGTTGATTTTATCAGGAAAAGCAAATTTACATAAACGTCGTAACGGCAAAACGAACGTTTTATCCTTAAAAATCGATACGATGAACGGCAATTTTTGAAAAATAAAAGCCCTGACCGAAGTCAAGGCTTTTTTCTTTGTCCGAATTTGAATTCGGCATTTTTGTTATTCCGCTTTGTCGGAATTGTCGCTTGCTTTCGGTGCTGCCGCCGCTTTACCTGCGATTGCGCCTGCCAAAAGTGCGCCGAGATCGATACCCGTAGACTCTTTCATGCCGTCAATGACCTGATTTGCACCCTGCATGACGTCCTTGATGAGTTTCGTGGAATTTCCGTCTCCGTACATGACGATTTTGTCCGTTTGAGCAAGCGGCATAGCGGCGGATTTGACGACTTCGGGAAGTGCCTGCAAGTACATTTCGATGACGGACGCTTCGCCCATCTTCTTTTGCGCAAGAGCCTTTTTGTCGATTGCGTTTGCTTCCGCTTCACCCTTGGCTTTGATACCTGCCGCTTCCTGCTCCATTGCGTAGCGTTGCGCATCGGCGATAGCCTTTTTTGCTTCCGCTTCCTGCATTGCTTCGTATTTCTTTGCTTCTGCCGCCTTGATTTGTTCAAACTTTTGCGCTTCCGCTATTTTCTGGCGGCGAATAAGTTCTGCTTCCGCTTCCTTTTCGGTCTTGTAAAGCATAGCGTCCGCTTGTTTTCTGATTTCGGCGTCGAGTTGTTTTTCCTTGATCGAAATCTCGCGCTCCGCGATTTCCGCTTCTTTCTCTTTCTTTGCGATATTGGCGTTTGCGGCTGTGATTTCAATCGTCTTGCGCTGCGTCTCTTGTTGAATAGAATACGCCGCATCCGCTTCTGCGCGTTTGTTGTCCGCTTTGATTTGCATTTCCGCTTTCTGAACGGTGAGTTCCGCATTCTGTTCTGCAATCTTCTTTTGCGTCTCCACCTTCACGGCGTTTGCTTCTTCTTCGGCGTGAGCGGTTGCGATTGCGATGTCGCGCTGTGCGTTCGCTTTTGCAATTTGTGCGTTTTTGCGGATTTGCTCGACGTTGTCGATACCCATGTTTTCAATCGTGCCGGCATTGTCTTTGAAGTTCTGAATGTTGAAATTCACCACTTCGATGCCGAGTTTTTCCATATCGGGAACGACGTTTTCGGTAATTTTCTTTGCAACTCCCTGACGGTCCTGAACCATTTCTTTGAGTCCGACAGAACCGACGATTTCACGCATATTGCCTTCTAGCACCTGTGTGACGAGACTCACGAGTTCTTCTTGGTCCATGCCCAAAAGTGCTTCTGCCGCGCGGTCGAGAAGCACGGGGTCGGACGATATCTTGATATTTGCAACGCCGTCTACGTTGACGTTGATAAATTCGTTCGTCGGGACTGCTTCGCTTGTCTTTACGTCAACTTGCATGACTTGCAAAGAGAGTTTGTCCACGCGCTCGAAAAATAGGATACGCCAACCTGCTTTTCCTATGAGAATACGGCGTTTGCCCCTGCCCGAAATTATGTAAGCAGTGTCCGGCGGCGCTTTCATATATCCGCCGATAAAAAACACCAACGCCCCTACTACGATCAAAGCACCGATCACCGCAACTGGAACTATCCACGCTGCCGACGACGCTAACGTCATTGTTATCATTTTGTTCCTCCTTTAGTTTCGTTCGAGTCATCTGCCCGAACTCCCATTAAAATTATTATACAGTATATTTTATACACTTGTCAATATACCCCCTTTTATATAAAGCCGTGCAAGCACGACTTTTGTTGTGGAGATAAGGGGGATTCGTAGGAAGCGACCTGGACGCTTCCGTAATAGCGAAGAAAGTGAACTTGTTCATGTTTCGAAGCGTTAGCCCGCAGGGGTTCATGTTGCAAAGCAACACCACGATGAAATCGTGGGAATCCCCTATCCCACATAAAAAATATCGTACAAATGTACGATATTTTGTGGTGGAGATAAGGGGATTCGAACCCCTGACCTTCGCATTGCGAACGCGACGCTCTACCAACTGAGCCATATCCCCACGAATTTCCAGGCCTTTCAGCCTTTGATTTTCGCTTGCTTGGTTATTATATCACATTATGCGATTTTGGCAACGAAATTTTAGCAATATTTTTAATTTCGAGTCACTTTTTATGATCATTCACGCTATTTTAGCGGCACGGTTGCTTTTGCGTCGAGAGACAAATCGCTCTCCTGCATACCGCTTTTTATCATGAAACACGCCGCCGCGCCTATCATAGCCGCATTGTCCGTGCAATACTTGAGCTTCGGATAATGCACTTCCGCCCCGTGTTGTGCAAGCTCGTCGAAACGCGCGCGCAATTCTTCGTTTGCACTGACGCCGCCGGCAACTGCAATCTTATTGATTCTCGTGCGCTCTATAGCGATTTTGAGCGTATCCACAAGTTGTGCCGTTGCGGATTTTTGAAAACTTGCAGCAACGTCCGCCTTGGGAATCTCCTGCCCTTTCTGTTCGAGATTATGCACGAGATTGATGACGTAGGTTTTCAAGCCGCTGTAACTGAAATACAATTCATCCTTATCCGAAAAATGCGGCTTCGGCATATCGTAAACGGCTTTGCCTTCTCTTGCGAGTTTCTGAATTTCAGGTCCGCCGGGATACGGCAATCCCAAAACCCTTGCAACCTTGTCGAACGCTTCTCCGCATGCGTCGTCTCTGCTCTGCGCGATAAGTTCGAGATGTTCGTAATCTAGCACCTTTACGATTGCGGTATGTCCGCCGCTTGCGAGCAAGCAAAGATACGGCGGTTCGAGCGTCGAATCGATATAGTTTGCGGCGATATGTCCTTTAACGTGGGAGACGGCAAACAACGGCTTTTTCCACGCATAAGCGAGTGCCTTTGCAAAGTTCACCCCCACAAGCAATGCGCCGAGCAATCCCGCTCCGTACGTGACGGCAACGGCGTCGATATCGTCCTTTGTCATATTTGCGGCAAGAAGTGCTTCTTTGACGACGTTCTCTATTGCAAGCGTATGGTTTCTGCTTGCGATTTCGGGCACGACTCCGCCGAATCTTCTGTGGATTTCAATCTGCGTCGCAACGACGTTGGACACGACTTCTCTGCCGTTTCTCACGATTGCGCAAGCGGTCTCGTCGCAACTCGACTCGATTGCAAGCACCGTAAGATTTTCTTTGTTTTGCAAACTATTCATAGCAATCACGCTTATTATGTTTTACTTTTGAATTGACGAAAGTTTGAGATATTCGTTGATAAATCCGTCAAGATCTCCGTCCATAACTGCCTGCACGTTGCCCGTCTCGTAGTTGGTGCGGTGGTCTTTGACCATCGTGTAAGGACAGAACACATACGAGCGGATTTGGCTTCCCCACTCGATTTTTTTGAGTTGACCGCTGATTTGCGCGGCTTCTTCTTCGCGTTCGCGCTCGCGCTTTTCGATGAGTTTCGAGCGGAGCATTTGCATTGCGACTTCACGGTTCTGAATCTGGCTTCTTTCGTTCTGGCACGCAACGATGATGCCCGTAGGAATGTGTGTTATACGGATTGCGCTTTCTGTTTTATTGACGTGTTGTCCGCCTGCGCCCGACGAGCGATATGTGTCGACTTTAAGGTCTTCGGGGCGAATTTCGATTTCCGCCGTATCGATGATTTCGGGCATGACTTCGAGCGACGCAAACGACGTATGTCTTCTTGCGTTTGCGTCGAACGGAGAAATGCGGACGAGTCTGTGAACGCCTTTTTCCGCTTTGAGATATCCGTATGCGTTGTCGCCTTCCACTCTGAAAGTGACCGATTTAACCCCCGCTTCGTCGCCTGCGAGATAATCGAGTTCCGTGCAAGTCCACCCCGTACGTTCGCAATAACGCGTGTACATTCTGTAAAGCATGGAGCACCAATCTTGTGCTTCCGTTCCGCCCGCTCCTGCGTGGAGCGTAAGGATTGCGTTGAGCGCGTCGTATTTGCCGCTGAGCAGCGTTGCAAGCGAAAGGCTCTCCACCGCTTCGCCCAAATCGTGAACGGTCGTGAGAAGTTTCTCGTCTTCGCTTTCGTCGCCTTCGAGTTCTATAATATCAACGGTGTCGATTGCGTCGTCGATGCGCGCGATCATCTTCTCGAACTTGTCGATTTTGCCTTGAAGTTGGCTTATCTCCTGACTCACTTTCTTTGCGTTGTCGGTATCGTTCCAGAATCCTTCGGCGTTTTGTTCCTTCTCGAGTTCGGCGATTCTCGCTCTCATTTTCTCGGGATTTATGGATTCGTAGGCACGCACCATCTCCGTGCGCATCTCTTTAAGTTGGTTTCTCGGTTCGTTGTAATCTAACATATATTCCTGCCTGCCGTTATTCCGTTTTGTTTACAATACTACGGTTTTATCTTTATTTTTCGATATGATAAACTATCGATTATGCTTATTGATTCTTTCCGCAGCAATTCTTGTATTTAAGACCGCTACCGCACGGACACGGGTCGTTTCTGCCCACTTTTTTGTTTTGAGCAACGCTCTTTTGCGCGGTTGCGATGTTTTGTCTCACTTCGGGCTTCGCCCCGTCTTCTCTCTTTTCGACGTGAATTTTTAAAAGTATGGACGCAGTCTCGGAGTGTATTCTCGACACCATGTCTTCAAACATATCCCAGCCTTCCTGGCGATACGCAATGACGGGGTCTCTTTGTCCGTATCCGCGAAGTCCGATACCGCGACGGAGTGCGTCCATTGCGTCGATATGGTCCATCCACTTGGAATCGACGGTCTTGAGAAGCACCACTCTTTCGAGTTCTTTGAAGTCAAAGCCTTCCTTTTCGAGAGCGTCCACTTTGTCGTTGTAGTCCTTGTTCGCAATCTTGAGCACCGCTTCTTTGAGTTTGTACACGTCGTAGCAAGAGCAAAGTTCCGGCGTCATAAGATTTGTGCCTTGCGGAAGCATTTTCTTCTCGAGTGCAGTGTTGAACGCTTGATAATCCCACGTCTGATAATCCGTCTTGTAGTCTGCGTAATAGCCGATAATCTCTTCTGCAAGTTCGTCTATCATATCCATGATCTGGTCGTGAACGTCCATGCCGTCAAGCACCTTGCCGCGTTCTTTGTAGATAAGTTCGCGCTGCGCGTTCATCACGTCGTCATAACTCAAAACCTGTTTTCTTATCGAATAGTTTCTGCCTTCGACAAGTCTTTGAGCCTTTTCGATTTGCTTTGTGATTATGCCGTTGGAGATAGGTACGTCGTCTCCGAGATTCATCGTTTCGGCAATGGCTTTCATTCTGTCGCCACCGAAAATACGCGCGATGTCGTCTTCCATGGAGATATAGAACACCGTGCTGCCCGGATCGCCCTGACGACCGCTACGACCACGCAACTGGTTGTCGATACGACGGCTTTCGTGACGCTCCGTGCCGATTATTCTCAAGCCGCCGAGTGCGACGACCTTTTCTTTTTCTTGATCGCAAATTGCCTTGAATGCGTCGTAATGGTGTTTGTACACTTCTTTTGCGGCGATGATTTCGGGATCGTTGCTTGCGTGCGGAGAAGAAGCAAGTTCGATGACTTCGAGCGGATAGCCGTCCTTTTCCATCTTTTGCTTTGCCTGAAATTCAGCATTGCCGCCCAACATAATATCCGTTCCGCGACCTGCCATGTTCGTTGCGATAGTCACGGCGTTAAGTCTGCCTGCTTGTGCGATGATTTCGGATTCCTGCTTGTGGAATTTCGCATTGAGAACGTTGTGCGGAATGCCTTTTCTTTTGAGAATATTGCTGAGTTCTTCACTCTTTTCAACGCTTATCGTACCCACAAGAATAGGTTGTCCCGTTGCGTGATGGTCGATTATGTCCTGCACGATTGCGGTGATTTTTCCGCTGACTTTGGTGTAAATCTGATCGTGTTCGTCCACTCTTCTCGACGGTTTGTTCGGCGGAATCGTGACGACGTCGAGACGATATATGCCTTCAAATTCGTCTTCTTCGGTCTTTGCCGTACCCGTCATACCCGAGAGTTTCTTGTACATACGGAAGAAATTCTGGAAAGTGATCGTCGCAAGCGTCTTGTTTTCGCTTCTTATGGCGACGTGTTCTTTCGCTTCGATTGCCTGATGCAAGCCTTCGTTGTAGCGACGTCCTATCATGATACGTCCCGTGAACTCGTCGACGATAAGCACTTCTCCGTCGCTGACGATATAGTCCTTGTCGCGCTTCATCATGAAATGCGCTTTGAGAGCCGCTTGAATGTGATGATAAAGGTCCGTATTTTCAAGGTCGGTAAGATTAACGACGTGGAAGAATCTTTCCGCTTTTTCGACGCCCTGATCGGTGAGCATAATGGATTTTTCCTTTTCGTCAATCGTGAAATCATCGCCTTCTTTGCATTGACGTGCAAAATTGTCCGCGCTCTTATAAAGTTCGCTCGACTTTCCGCCCCTGCCCGATATAATAAGCGGAGTGCGCGCTTCGTCGATAAGAATCGAGTCCACTTCGTCGATGATTGCAAAATTGAGTTCGCGTTGCACCTTGTCCTGCTTTCTCACGACCATGTTGTCGCGAAGGAAATCAAACCCGAGTTCGTTGTTTGTGCAATACGTTATATCGCTCTCATACGCCTTGCGTTTGTCTTCCGAGCTCATCCCGGGCACGACCACGCCGACAGTGAGTCCCAAAAACTTGTAGAGCTTGCCCATCCAAGCGGCGTCACGAGTTGCAAGATAATCGTTGACAGTCACGACGTGAACGCCTTTGCCTGCGAGTGCGTTGAGATACGCGGGAAGCGTTGCAACGAGCGTCTTTCCTTCACCTGTGCCCATCTCTGCGATACGGCCCTGGTGCAGCGCAATGCCGCCGAGTATCTGCACGTGGAAGTGGCGCATACCGAGCACTCTTTCCGCCGCTTCTCTCACGAGCGCGTATGCGTCGGGAAGAATATGATCGAGATCTTCGCCGTTTGCAAGTCTGTCTTTAAGCACTGCCGTCTGAGTAACGAGAGTGTCGTCGTCCATAGCGGAATAAGTCGGAGCAAGTGCTTCGACCTTAGCCGCAATCTTTTCGATTTTCTTAAGTTTGAATTTGTTTTCATTAAAAAGCGACATATTTCACCTTTCTATATTTCGCCTTTCGGCGCATGCGCGTATGCGCACGATTAATTTTCGATTTTTTATTATACACTATATCGGTGTATATTTCAACAAAGTTTTCGCACCCGACAAGTTTTTATAAGTTCAGGGCAACGCAATGGGTGAGCGTGTTAGACTTTAAATAGAAATGCCCCATCTTTCCGGTCCGTGCCGGTATTTCTTCCACCACTCTACAAAAGTTGAGCGTTTTAGACTTTAATGCAGCTTTCCCTTTCCTCAGGTGTTTTCCCTATCACCGTTCCCCCTTAAAAGGGAACCCACGGTTACCGCGTGGCGGGGGACAACTCGACGCGATTGACTTCGTAACAATCGCTATTCCGTCACTGCGTTCCTTACGGTCGAGACATAACTTTCGCCATTTCTCTTATTATGTCACTTCGCCTGCGTGGCAGCTACGCAACAGAACGCCACGCATTCTCGTACTTCACGTCAAGTCCGACGCTCGATTTGCTCGCCGCCGTTGCGGCTCCAATTCCGTCTTCGAAGTCGCACATTCCGTTTATAAGTACGCTCCGCACAGGCTTTTGTTTCGGGCGCAAACAAAAAACTTTGTCATTGAGAGCGCAAGCGTGGCAATCTCGTGAAAACGAAACGTCAACTTTTTCTGCGCCCGCACCACAATTATTCACTATTGATTATTAATTATTAATTCTATCCTGCCTTTTTCCTTCTTCCATAGGAATTTTTAGAGTCGTAACCGCCGCAGTCAGCACGTTCATTTCTCTTGCGCCTGCTTTCAGCAAGACTTTGGCACATTCGTTTGCGGTTGCGCCCGTGGTGAAAATATCGTCCACTATAAGCAATCTTCTGCCTTTCACCTGCTCGAACGCACAAGCAAACGCACCTTCAAGGTTCTTTGCTCTTTCTTTTCCGTGCAATTCCTTTTGCGCCGACGTATCTTTTATCTTCACGAGTGCGGGCAAAACGGGAACGTTCAATCTTCCGCCAACTTCGTACGCAAGCAGTTCGGATTGATTGAAGCCGCGCTTCTTTTCTTCCTTTTCCGTCATCGGCACGAAAACGATTATATCCGCTTGCATTCCACTTTTCAAAAACTCGTCCGCCATAAGCGCGCCGAGCGTTTCGGCAATATATTTCTTCTTGCCGAATTTGAGCGAATATATCAATTTCTTCGTTTCTCCGTCGTAAGTAAGCGGCGAGCGATTTTTCACGAATGCGAATTTCTCGTACTGGCAACGATTGCAATAGTCCGACTCGTCTTTGAGCGGCATACCGCAAGACAAACACCTGTGTTCGCCCACAAACGGCAACTTCTCCACGCATTCGGAACAAAGACGATATCTCGTGTCTGCGACGAGTTCTTCTCCGCAAACGTCGCAAGTGCAATCCACGGGGTACAATGCGCTTTTGAAAGCGTTTATCAACTTCTTCAACAAGACTTTTGCCATTTCGCTTCTTGCGGCTTTTCTTTGTCTGCGAAGTTGTTTCCTGTCCTGCGCTTCGACGTTTTCGACGCGTTTATCGTCACCACTCATATGCGCCGCCTTCCCATTCCTTTTGAATGAGTTCGAGAAGCAAAGAATATCTTCTTGCCGTCTCGTTGTTTTGTATCATACGCTGAACCGTCTTTTTCGCACCGCTTATCACGACTATTTTTTTCGCTCTCGTGACAGCGGTATAAAGCAAGTTTCTCGTCTGCAACATATAGTTTGCGTCGAGCGCGATAACCACCGCGTCAAACTCGCAACCCTGCGATTTATGTATGGTCACGGCGTACGCAAGCGTAAGTTGGTCTATATCGCTATATTCGTAAATCGACACTTTATCGTCATCAAAACGCACGGTAAACTGCATAATTTGCGTGTTGATACTTTCAACGACGCCTATATCACCGTTGAAAACGCCGCTTCCGCGTTCGATACGCGTACCGCTTGTGACCGTCCATTCTTGCTGATAATTGTTTTGAAGTTGCATGACTTTGTCGCCTTCGCGGAATATGCAATCTCCGCGTTTGACTTCTTTCTTCACAGGCGACGGCGGATTGATGACCGCCTGCAACTCCTTGTTGAGATTTATCGTGCCTGCGCTTCCGCGCTTCATGGGGCAAAGCACCTGAATGTCGCTCGGTTTCATATTCAGATACTTCGGAAGTCTCTTAGTGACGAGCGCAATGGTGTTTTGACAAATTTCTTCACTGCTGTTTTTCTCTTCAAAGAAGAAATCGTCGCTCTTGTTGTCCATATCCGGCATAATACCGTCGTTGATTTTGTGCGCGTTGGGCACGATTTTGCTCTTTTCGCTCTGGCGGTAAATCTGCGTGAGATAACTCACGTTAAACTTTCCGCACTTAATCAAATCGTTCAGAACGTTGCCCACGCCTACGGACGCAAGTTGGTCCTTGTCTCCGACAAGTACGAGTCTCGATCCGCGCTCCATGGCGTTTATAAGCGCATTGAACACGTATTCGTCCACCATACTGACTTCGTCGACAATTATTACGTCAAAAGGCAATCTCGTGTTCTCGTTGTAAGTGAAATGTCCTTCGCCGTTCTTGTAGTCGAGATCGAGCATGCGGTGTATCGTCTTTGCGTCTTCTCCCGTTGCCTGCGACAATCTCTTTGCCGCGCGTCCCGTCGGAGCACAAAGCGCGACCTTTTGTCCAAGGTCTTTGAAAAGTTGCAATATACACTTGACGATTGTCGTCTTGCCCGTACCCGGACCGCCCGTGACTATCTGCACGCCGTTTTCGATCGCTTCTTTGACTGCGGCAACCTGATTCGGATGCAATTCAAATCCCGCGTTTTTTTCAAATCTTGCAACTTCGTGCGCAACGTCCACTCTGAAATCCGCCGCTTCCTGTTGCAGCTGCAAAAGTTTGCGTGCGATGTTTTTTTCCGTGTTGAAATTCTTCTTCAAAAGTATCGCGATATGCTCCCCCGTGTCGTATCTCACAAGGTCTCCGAGCAACACCATATCTTGCAGATTGTCGCGCACTCTTTGTTCTATATCGTCGCAATCGATACTTAAAAGCGCGATTGCATTGCTTACAAGTTCGTTTTCGGGCAAATAGTTGTGTCCCGCTTTGTTTGCGGCGTCTTTGAGAAGATAGGTTATGGCAGCGCATATTCTATAATCGCTGTTCTTCTCTATACCCAACTCTCCCGCAATTCTGTCTGCCGTGGCAAAGCCTATGCCGTCCACGTCGTCAACAAGCATATACGGATTTTTGCGAACGTTGTCTTCCGTTTTCACGTCATATACTTTGTATATGCGAAGTGCCATATTGACTGAGATGCCGAGATTTTGCAAGAACATGATTGCGTCCTGCATCTTCTGGATCTTGACGTAATTCATGCCGAACTCGGTTGCTCTTTTAAGAGAAATTCCGCGCACCTTTGAAAGTTCCATCGGATATTTCATCATTTCGAGCGAGTCCACTCCGAACATATTGACGATTGCTTCCGCAGTAACCGGTCCGAGTCCGTTTATAAGTCCGCTTGCAAGAAATTTTTTTATGCCGTCGATTCTGTTCGGTTGCGACACCCACACTTTCTCGGCAAAGAACTGCTTGCCGTACATCGTTCGCACCTGAAACTTGCCTTCGACTCTTATATTCTGTCCTTCGCTTACGGGCGGGAAAATGCCGACAACGGTGAAAACACTGTCTTCGCATCTCATATCGAGAACAGTGTATCCCGTGTCTTGACTTGCAAATATGACGTCTTTTATTTCGCCTTGCAGTTGCATTTTTCTCCGCTTAGTCTTTAATAAGGCTCGTTTTACGTCACAAACCAGGTTCGTGACGGTTATTTTCTCAAATAGTTTCTTTTTAAGTTTGTTCTATCGTCACTATGAACGTATTTCCATCGCATAGAAGCGATTTCGCACTCAAAAAGTTGCGAAAAACGGTAGGATTATCCTACCGTTTTTCTCTTTAGCATTCAAAATTGATATTTTGCAACGGCTTGTTTGACTTCGTCAACCTTGTCCGTCTCTTCCCACGTGAAGCCGTCTCTTCCGAAATGGCCGTAGTTGGAAGTCGCACGATAAATAGGTCTGTCGAGTTTAAGGTTCTTGATTATCGCCTTCGGGCGCAAATCAAACACTTCTCTGACGACTTTTGCAAGGTCTTCGTCGCTCACTACGCCCGTGCCGTACGTATTGACGTAAATTGAAACGGGATGAGCCATGCCGATTGCGTACGCAACCTGCAATTCCGCTCTCTTGCAAACGCCTGCCGCCACAAGGTTTTTGCAGATATAGCGAGCCATATAAGACGCACTTCTGTCAACTTTCGTGGGGTCTTTGCCGCTGAACGCGCCACCACCGTGCGCGCAGAAACCGCCGTAGGTGTCCACGATGATTTTTCT
>OQVU01000189.1_pt1 | contig 20529 bp, 17 predicted proteins | sample 1691611 | NCBI WGS metagenome assembly OQVU01 (sample SAMN03418272, study PRJEB22391) | human gut metagenome | biome: human-gut; feature: organic feature; material: feces | host: Homo sapiens | place: Tanzania | collected 2013-01
CTTGGGGACAAATTTCCCCAACAAGCGCAAAGTGGCTCCAAGCCACCTTGCTTGCTACATCTTCTTAAATATTAGTCTGACTTTGGAGTGGTTGATAGAGTGTGCACTTTTGTATAGGAGTGGGTAAGTTAACTATTCAATCTCAATCAGCCGATTAACAATCTCGATTACGTTAAGCGAGCCAAAATCGTACTCAAAAATGGATGCAATGATTATCTGGTGGTCAGAAAAGTCCCTTTTAAGAATACCCATCATCAAAGCGATGTTCTTCTGATCAACCTCTTTACCACTGGGCGAATCCAAAATAATAGGGAGCTTAACGCCTATGGCACGCTCTATTTCAATGATATATGCCAATCGGAAAGCAAATACCGTCTTGTGAAGTACCGCTCCGGAAAGCTCTTTGAGATTGGAAGTAAACAAATACGAAGTAGCTATCGTCGTATCGCTGCCTATTCCTAATTCCACAGCATATTTCAGAACACTCTGATAAAGGTTATTTACGACACTATTGTTCGTTTTTGTGCTATCAGTAATTGCTTGGCGAACATCTCTTAGTTCCTTCTCTAATCTTTTGAGTTCCTTTTCGATTGATACTGCATTGATTTGTAGAGAAGCAATTCTTCTATCAAATGCCTGTGTCATTGTTTCAGACTCCCAAAACGACAACTGTTCATTCTCAGATTGCCTTTGATTTTCACGAACAGAAATACTGCTATGAACCGATGCAAGTTCAGCAGAGATCAATTTATGTTTCGTTATAAGATATTCGATGCTGTCATCAAAGCCTACAATGTTTTCAGCAGTAACAGGAATTGTTGTTCCGTCCGGACCTTTGATAAGCAGTTTCATCTCGGCAATAAACTTACTGAACTGCCTGTTGTCCTTTATGGCTTTGTCAAGACGGCGCAATTCCTTTTTTAGAGCATTCTGCCGTATTCTAAGTTGTTCTAATTCGGAATCTATTTTTTCATCGTAGTGCTCTACGGCGAGAGCACCTTCTTCAGTTTCAATAGTCTCTTGGTATTGCGCAACACTGAACATCTGCTTGTATTTTCCAAGTTCACGTGACAGCTTTGCTTCCTGCTGGATTAATGACAAACAATCACGTCCGGAGAGGCCCCGAATGAGCTCCTCGATATTAAAATGAATGCTACCAATAGCTACTCCTCTATTAAGCAGCGTCCAGCCTTTTTCCTGATCTACATAGAATGCCCCCAGGAGATTTCCTAAAATATCGGCATTATCAGTTCCGAAAAGGACACCATGAAGCTCGTTCTGCTGTTCAGGCAAAACGTATGTGATGCGGTCATCGTTTGCTGATAATACGATATGGCTATTCGCTGTTCTTGAAAGCGTTGCTTCACCTATTTTCTCGGTAAAAATTATAGTTTCAACTTCACACTTCTCGAATTTAATTTTTCTTGTATTAGGAATGTTATAGCCGAGAGAATATAGCAAAAACCTGAGTAAAGTTGTTTTGCCCGTGCTGTTTTGCTTGCTGTGTATTAAATTAGCGTTGTCAGAGAATTGAATGGAGCGGCTGAACAAGCCCTCTTTGATACGAATGGATTTTATAATCATAGGGATACCCCCTTTTTGATCTTATCAATGTCGTATCTCCTGCGTATCACGTTGTATACCACAACTTTTGATAGTGCCTCCGCAGTAGCAGAATCAATACCATCACCTTCGAACTCTGACGAATAGTTGCTCCAGCATTCTTCTACGAAATTGATGGTTTTTTCACTTGCTTTTCCAGTATTCTTATATGCGTTAAAATCGAAAAGAATCTTTGTGAAAAACTCTACCCGTTCACAGCAGGAATCAATTGTTTCTCTGAAGCGGCGAACAATTTCATCATATTGGACAGAATCAAACCGTTCAACAAAATCATGGTCAGTTCTTTCAATATCCGTTGCAATAACTATGATGGGCCAAATCAAGTTTTTCTTTGAAAGTGTGATTTTTGCGTTCTTTTTTGACCCGTTTTTAAATACCTCGCTACACCACACCCAATGTAATTGCTTTCCAATTCCCGGAATATCAAGTTTCAGATCGCCAATAAAGTCATCGATCGCCTTTGAAACAGCTTTGTAACGTTCTACATTATCGTCGGTTTCAAACGGGACAACCTGAATAACAAACTGGTCAATATCCAAAGGTTGATCAATTTGCGACAGATATCCGGTAATAATCTTTTGTGATGATTTTGGCAACGTACTGAAGCCACGGCGTGTCGGTCCCCAGAAAATGCTCCGTGATTCCTCCTCGTTCAATGGGTTCGGAGAATTAGTAATCAAAATCAGCTTCTCTGTTTCAACCTTTTTGCTGCCTTCAGATAATGATACCAGTGCCTTTTTGAGATTGCTACGCACATTTGTAAAATCTGTACTGCTGTTCACTATCGCCTTTGCCTGAGCCAAGATATGGCTTCCACTATAAAGCTCAATATCAATATCTTCGTTCTCGCTTTCCAATCGTAATGATTGCAATTCCTTTATATTTTCAAGCATCAAAACGATAGCAGCATTTACTTGGAAGTCAAATCCAAAGAGTACCGCATCAGCACGCCTGTCCTTCCCCATACCAATACCTCGCTGTTTTACAGTTCATTATATCTTGCCGCAAGCTGCGCAAAGGACGAACTGGACAGAATCTTCGCCGCCGGAATAAACAGATAGCGCCATTCCTTATATCCGTTGGCCTTTCCCCAGCGCGACGCCACCATGCAATACTGGATGCCGCGCTCTTTCTTGGCAATTACATCCGGGTCATGCAGCTTATCTTCACCCTTAACCTCTACCAGATAAATGATGTCCTCGGTTTCTACTACGAAATCCGGCTCGTAATAATGACCGTGGTTATAGGTGATGTTGAACTCCTGTGGATGCGGACGAAGCCAGTTTAGAACGTCTGCATCATGTTCAAGGACACGGGCCAGCGTCAATTCACCGTCTTTACTGTCAAATTTGGCAGAACTGAATACACCCTTCTTTATGCCCGTGAAGAGTACAGAGCGGATATCCTCGGTAAACGGCTCATATAGACCGACCTTCTCTTTGAAACTGTAGGTCTGCTCCAGATTGTAATCACGGGTACCAACGACCTCTTCCTGCAAAAATCCGTTCTTGCAGTAAAAATGCCGGAGCATTTGCGTATACAGTTTATTCGCTATATCGCGCTTATACATCATCACGATGTTGCGCATACCATTCTCGCCATGCTGCGCTTCGTAATGATCGCAAAGCTGCGTAATCAGTTTGAACAACAGCGCAGAGCATTTTTCATAATCGATCTCCGGCTTTTTGCGCAGTTCGTCCAATATGACCTTCTTGGGATTGTATCCTTCAAAATCAATCGCATCGCCCCTGATGCGCTGGCGGTCACTCATATCCTCCAGATTCTGGACAAGCAATTCATTGCGAATCGGGACATGATTGAAATCTGCCGGATCAAGATCAAAGTCCACAAACACGTATTCCTCAACGCCGACGTCCGTGATTTTTATGCGCGGGATAGGGATGAACTTGGCCTTTGCGGCAATGTGCGTCTGCTCTGTTTTATATAGTAACCAGGCTGCAAGGGGCATTTCATTTTCCCTGAATGTGTCTCCCAAATCCCTGTCCCCGGAAATCTGCGCTGCAACCGTTTCCGCTATCTTCTTTGCGACCTGTTGAGTTACAGTGTGTTCCGGCGTTTTCTGTATAGTCTTTGACACTTCCTGCCGAATCAGCTCTTCTGCCTTTTGAAACACAGCGTCCGTCCGTTCCGACGGAGGCAGGTTTGTATAGGCATAGGCCTCTTCACGAACGGTAGCAGGTTCTGTATCTATCGTCAACTGAGTGCGAACGACCTGCTCCGGAACGATATCTTCCACCCTGATAACATTTCCTGCCTTAAAAATAGAATCGCCGCGCTGTGCCTCTGCCAAGATATCGTTGAATTTATCATGGGCAGTCAGCATAACGGCGTCCACATCCCTATTCCCGGTACGTTCGCCATACGGCAGGCGCAATCCACGGCCTACCATCTGTTCGCGCAGGATTTTAGACGCCGCCGTGCGGAGTGGTACGATCGTATAGAGGTTGTTGACGTCCCATCCCTCTTTCAGCATGTTGACATGGATGACGATTTCCACCGGATTTTCCGGGTTTTCAACATCAAGGAGCAGCCGAGTGTTAGCTTCAGTCTCTGTACCTTTCTGCCTGGAATGGACGATGATCGTTTTATTACAGTATGCACCGTCTCGGAACTCAACCGACTTTATAAAGTTTTCCACCCATGCAGCGAGCTCCGTATCTTTGCAGACCACAAGCATAAACGGCTTGATAATTGGTATGCCGTGGTTGGCAGCGTACACTTCCAATTTCTGCTTCGTGCTTTCATGGCAGGTAATTCCATCTATCAGCATCAACTTATCAAGCTGCTCATCGCCGAAGTTGTAGAAATCAATGTCGGATCGGGTCACGGCAAAGGGCGTGCGGGTATAGCCGTCCTCAATGGCCTTAGAGAGCGGATATTCGTAAACAACATTTTTGAATGGAATTTGCCTGTTTCCCTTTGTAACAAGCGGCGTTGCTGTCAGCTCCAGTCCCAGTAGCGGGTGCAGCTCATTGAGTGCCTGCATTCCCTTTTCGGCGCGGTAATGGTGGGATTCATCCATAATCAGCACCAGATCGGGCAGATTGGACAGAAACTGATAAAACGAGTCTCCAATGATTTCGTTAACCTTCTTCATGTTGGCATCTTCTTTATTGAACTTGTCAATGTTGTAAACGAAGATGCGTATATCGGACTCAAAGGCGGAAATCTGCTTTGATTTATAATCGTCATCCGTAATAATCTGCGGCGCATTAACGAAACAACCGAGGCCGCGGAAAACATACTTCTGGCTGCCGGTATCGGACAAATCTTTCTTCAGCTTATCATAGATCGTGGTGTTCGGTGCAACCACAAAAAAGTTCCGAATGCCGTGCTGCGTATACAGATAGGCGATAAACGCACCCATCAATCTGGTTTTTCCAACGCCGGTGGCGAGCGCAAAAGTCAGCGACATAAAATCGCGCTCAAAATCGGAGCAGATCGGATACATTGCGTGAACGGCGCCGAGGGCGGCGCGCAGATTCATGCCTCTTCTCAGGGACACCGCGTTCAGTATTTCTTCCAGGATTTTGAGCGAGGCCGTCTGCGGTTTGCGCAGCGACATGACGCCGCTGATGTAATCGGTGGTGTATTGAGGGAAAAAGTTACTCATCGCAGTCTTCCTCCGCATCCTCGTACACCGGAGGGTGAACGATATTCAGGTTGTAATCCGCTTTGCCGAACTCACAGCGCTCCAGCAGCATTTGCGGGATCTTCTTTATGGTAATATTCGGATACGCCTTTTCCAGCCCGCTGTCGAAGGAGCGGCAGGCGATAATCAGGTATTCGCCTTCCTCCATGGTGTCGCGAATGGAATCGAGGAACGGGCTGTTCAGGTGCCGCGTGGTTACAAAGAGGTAGCTGTTTTCGTTGCCCACGGACTGCTTCCAGAACAGGTCACCGTCCGGCCTGTAAGTAAATCCCTCGTGCAGTGCCATAGCAGCCGCCAGCATATCCGCATTATAGTCCGGATTGATAATGGCTTCTCCAAACGGATCAAGGTTGATGAGGGAGGGAGCAAGCTCATAGAAGCGGTATCCGCCGCCGCCCTGCCAATTCTGCGCCCTGGTGATGCCGCCGGGGTCTTGTCCGGCGATTACCTTGTCCATGCGAACCTTGCAGTGGTTGTAGGCGTGATCGCCCATTTCCACGCCAATCCACCTCCGCCCCATTTTCTGAGCCACAGCAGCGGTCGTGCCGGAGCCGAGGAAGGAATCGAGAACGAGGTCGCCGGGGTTAGATGCAATGTGAATGATGCGTTCGATGAGACGCTCGGGTTTGGGAGTGTCGAAAGCGTTGCTGCTTCCAAATAGCGCATTGTTTTCTTTTTTAGCCTCTTGATTATGGCCAACCTCTTTATTGGGCCACCAGCTCCATGCACTTTGTCCCGCCATTTCTGTCAAAAAGCGCTTCTGTCTTGGGCGATTCTTTCCTGACTGACCAAACCAAATTCGATTGTCTGCAACAAGTTGCGTAAATGTCTCTTCAGACAAAGCCCAACATCTTCCTTCCGGTGGAAAATACTCAACGCCTGCTGGAGTGGTTATTTTATAAAACTGTGATGGTGTAGCATGACCAGTTTGACCAGTTATGTCAACGGATGCCCACGGTCCACGAGAGTCATTGTCTAAATTCTTATAGTCGCTGCTTCGAGCTTCATTGAACGAAAGTAGATTGAACTTTTTCTCCGCTCCACGATTTTTCACATAGACAATAATGTAGTCATGCGCTCCGCCAAGCGTCACTCTGTTGTCTGGGGATGTGCGTTTTTGCCATATTACTGTTGTTATAAAATTACTTCTTCCAAATAGTTCATCGCAAAGAACTTTCATATAAGCTTGTTCGTCATCGTCAATACTGATCCATAAACTGCCGTCTTCAGACAGAAGTCTCCACAGGATTTCCAGTCTTGGTCTCATCAAATTTAACCATTCACTATGTTCCAAATTATCATCATAGTGTTCAAATGCATAACCCGTGTTATACGGCGGATCGATATAGATGCACTTCACCTGTCCGGCAAACTTGCTCTCCAGCGCCTTCAGCACCAGCAGATTGTCCCCGTGGATCAGCATATTCTGCGTGTCCGGGTCGGCTTCGGCGTTGGAAAACGCCGCATTTTCGATCAGCAGGCGCGGCTCAACGACAATAGGCTCGTCCTTGCCGTACCAGGTCAGTTCCAGTTTATTGGCCATTATGATTTCTCACTTTCCGACGCATCGGGGATAAACTCCACAATGTCATCCAATCCGCAGTCCAAAACGCGGCATATCTTTTCCATCGATTCAAGGGACACATAGTGATCCCGGCGCAGTCGCGTGGATATGTTGGCGCTATATCCGGCGGTCTGCTGCAGCTGGGCCGGGGACATATTCCTGTCGATCAGCATATGAAACAGCTTTTTATAGGTAACGGCCATATTCCGCCTCCTTACACTCGTACTTATGGTCTGATGCAATGCATTATATCACGAAAAGGGGAGAATGTCTATGCCTCCAGAAGAAATCCTGGGACGTTTCTCCTTTCATGTTCCGCAAAAACTTGACAATTGCTTCTCTTCATGTTACTCTATCCTCGCAGCGATACACGACACAGGATACCATGCAGACATCGGCAAGCCTTTGCTTGAATGATGCCTGCATTTTCATTTTGAGATGAAAGGAAGTGATGAAGGGAACAGACCCCTAAGATACCCATGACACCTGATCTTAGCTGTAAAGGAAAGGTACAGCATACAGTATCTTTACAGGAGGCAAGCTCATGGGCAGGAAGAAAAAGCTCATCAACAACTCGGATATTCCGCAGTACGCCGTTGAGACTATCGCCAGATGCCTTTTGCCGGATATCATCGCCTGCTATGAGAGCGAGGAAGGCCAGCGGGAGTTTGCAGAGTGGAAGCGGCAGCAGGAAGAGAACAAAGACACCGATGGCGAGAAGATTGCCTGAAAATATACAGGCTGTGCAGGTAAACTCAAAATTGCCTGCACAGCCTTAGTGTTACAGCATATTTTCGGTAGCGGCTACCGAAAATCCCTATTTGGTTATAAAATAACGGCAGAGAGGGGGCGTATCTATGGGCAATAAAGAGAAAAGAAAGCGTGGCAGACCGAAAATTGACGCTGATTTCACGGCGCAGCTTGTCACCAGCCGCCGAGCACAGCTCAACGCCAAATATATGTTCGATGGGATGGTTCTCGTGAAAAACAGCCCGGCAATCACCGAGCCTGATGTTCTTTGGAAAGAAGATAAGGCTACTGCCAGTGCGATGAGCAAAAATGGAATCCTTGAGCAGCTCGGCAGAATGAAAGAGCAAGACCATCTCCACCCGGACGACTGTGTTTTCTTCGCAAACACGGCAATCGATGCAGTAAAAGCCGGACACACCTCCAGAGAGGTCGAGAAGGCATTGCGTGCTATACGGATGGCAGTCAAGAAGGTCGATGGCACACCGGAAAACAGCCCTGAACGATACAATCTCACTGTGGCAATCAACGATTTGATGAGCATGAAATGAATTTCGGTAGCCGCTACCGAAAATAGAAAATTGTATAGGGAGCAGCCAATCAAAGCTGCTCCCTATACGCATAAACACTCAATCCATCAACCGATGTTCCGGCGTTCCTTTGATGTAATCCTCGATGCCGCCATTCAATATAAGCTCGGCGTATTCCATCGGCTTGTTATAAATCAGCCAGTCCAATTCCCCTCGCTGGAGCATAGATGCATCCAACTTGTTTTCAACGGCGGTGCAGTCGATGGAGATCATGCTGCCGTCCTGAAACCGCAGCTCTACACAGCCAGTGTCCATGTTGAATTCACAGCTTTTAATGGTTTTCATAATTGTCCTCCTTATCCTTTGCCAGCTTTGGTTTTCTCGGCCATCTGGACTTGGATTCGGGACGCTTTACCACGCCGTTTCTAAAATGCGTATCCTCGAACTTCTCGAAGAAAACAAATAATCCGAACCCATCTCCGATTAAGAAGATTTGGTTCGGATTATATTGGTTTGGTGCCGGTGGTGGGACTCGAACCCACACGGTATTGCTACCAACGGATTTTGAGTCCGTCACGTCTGCCAATTCCATCACACCGGCGAATATGTTCAAATTTTGTACATATATTAGTTTAACACATTTTTTAAACGGATTCAAGAGGGAGAATCACATTATATTAAAAATTTGATTCACTGTTTTTCTTCGGCGGCTGTGTGTCCGTTAAATTGATGCAGGGGTAAAAAAACATTGCCGCAACCGGTCAACGATTGCGGCAATGCAGGCTCTATGCCCTGCACCGATTTTCCGAACGACTTTGCAAAAATGGAGTCAGGATGCAAAGGACAGAAAGGATGATGACAGTCTTTTGTTCGGAAATCGATGCAGGGTTGCTGAAAGGCTGTTACCGTTCGTGCCATGATAACGGCCGTCAGCAGCAAATCAGATAACAGCGCGGAGGATAAGCAGCGCGTCGATAAGCTCAACAACGCCGTTGCCGTTAAAATCGGCAGCCTCAAGCTGTTCGGGGGTCAGCTCCGCAAGGTCGCTGCAATAACGCATAACGAGCAGAGCATCTGCGGCGGTCACAATGCCGTCGCCGTCAACATCGCCCGCAAGGATTCCGCTTGCGGGTTCATATTGTGCAACAAGGACGGTGTTTGCCGTGATTCCGGTGAAGCTTCCGCTCCAGCCGATGAAATCATAGCCTTCACGCACGGGGTCGGCAGGTGCTTCCGCATCCATGCCGTAGCCGACTGTCTGAACACTGATCGTTGTGCCGTCCCAGTCAACGAAGTAAACATTAAAGTAGTTATCGCTTGCGAACACAGCTTCAATCGTGTGGTTTGCAATAACGCAGTCGAAGGTGTATTCATTTGCGGCACCGACTGATTCGCCGTCAACAATGATATCCGCAACATGCCAGCCCTCATTCGGAGTAATCGTGTACGATGCAGAACCGAGAGAATCAACAGTGGTTGTGCCGTCGGGCGATATTGTTCCGCCGAGTCCTGCCGAAGCGGAGATGTCGTAGTTTTCGGCAACAACGTTGATCGTGCAGGTCATCTCCTTAAGGAAGCCGTTCGTAAGCTTCAGCGTGGTGCTGCCGATTTCGTTTGCGGTTATCGTTGCGGAGAAAATATCACCATCGTTCGGGGTAACCGATGCAACGGACTCATCCTCAACACTCCATGTAAAGTCGAAATCCGTGAACAAATCCCAGATATCGGAATGTGCGCTGACGGTGTAAGTCTCGCCGGGGCGGAGATTTACAACACTGTCGGAAAGCTCGCCGGAGTTGTAGATTCCGGGGCGATCATCGCGCTCGATGCGAATAAACAAGCCGTTGCCCGCATAATCGCTTATCATGCATTCAAGGAAGAGGAAACTGTTGATGTCGCTCAGATCGTCCGGACCGAGACCGAGCCTTGTCGTTCCGTTCACGGTACCGGGTTCAACGGAATTGTGGAACACTTTGCTTGAGCTGGCGCCGCTGACATATGCAGCCCTGCCGCAGTTCCAGTCCATGTACTGATTCTCGCTGTAGTCAATGACGATAGTGGGAACGTGGTAGTATTCACCCGTGCCGACATAGTCGTCTTCCTCATCGCTCCATTCTTCATATTCCCATTCATAGCTGACCATGGAAACATTCTTGATTGGGCTTTCGGTGTCGATCGTGAGCGGCATCTCCCACTTTTCGGTGCGCTCCCTGCCATTATAAGCCAGTTCCGCACAAAATGCAACAGTAAGTTTTGTGTTGTTGGGCAAGGGACTGCCTTCAAGGTCGGTATAATCCCAGTCAAACTCCTCGTTATCATAGGCTCCGACGTAAAGTGCCTGACCCGCATTGTCATTATAATACGTCTTCGGCACAAAACCGAGATCCTTGCGGTAGTATTCAACGCCCGTTTCTGCATTCACAACGCTGTAATAAAAATTCTCAACATTGCGGTTCAATCCGATTGCGATCGCATCGATCGCATCGCGGATGCTGTCCCCGTTGGGAGAGATCGCGTTGCGGTTTGCAACATAGCGCATCGTGCCGAGTTCCTCCGTGGGGTAAATGCTGTTGTTCGGCCAAGCCATGCTTGTTCCGAGGCCGATATAGTCATCGTAATTTGCATCATAGGTATATACGCCGTTGACAACATGGGTTGCATCGCATTCACCGGTTTCAATTTCGGTGAAATCATAGTAGCTGCTCTGCTCAATTGCGGGCAGTGCAAGCCAGTCGCCGTAAAATGCAAGGAACGGAGCGGAAAGATCAACGCCGTTCTCCTCACCTGCGGTGAGAGTCACAAAACCTTCGACATATATGCCGTTCGGGAAGTACTTTTCGATATAAGCGATATCTTCCTCGGTGAGCGTAATCGTTACGGAAACTTCGGTTGAACCGCCCGCGGGAACCGTAATCGCGCCGTTGCCCGCAATTTCGGAATTCAGCATGTGCGGGGTCTGGGTCATGAGATAACGGCGGGTGCCGTCCGCATTGATTCGGCCCGTCTCCGCACTTTCCGTCTGAACGGAAGCATCAACAGTATAGGTCTTGTCCGCATCGGTCATGTTCACAACGGTGAAATTAAGGTTGTAAACACCTGTTTTCTGCGGGTCATCGCCGAGTTCAAGCTTTGCCCTGCCGCATTCGGTGGTGATATAGGCACCGGCGGTCATTGCTGCACGGATGTTCTCAAAGCCCGCGCCCTGATAACGGGGGGAATAGGTAAGTCCGTCGGGATTGAGCACCGGAGTTGCGGCACTCATGAGCAGGTTGTTCACAATTTCCGGAAGTTCCGCCGCAGGAATATCGAAATTGTTCATCAGGTACTGACGAACAAGCAGTGCGCTGCCCGCCGTCATCGGAGCGGACATTGACGTGCCGCTTGAAAGTGCGTATGCGCCGCTGCCGTTATATGCGGAGAAAACATTGCCGCCGATGGCCGTTATCTCGGGCTTGATGGTCAGTCCGCCGGTTGTGCCCCAGCTTGAGAATGAGGACATGTAACCGCCCTGATCGTCAATATCCCAATAGGGGTTGATATGAATCGTCGCCGGGTGGGACGGTTCAAGAGCCTTGGTAAGCGAATCGTATTTGTATGCCGCAACGGGATAAGTCCAATCCTCTCTCGTTGTGTCAACAAAGGTGGTTTCTCTTGAAGAGTCAAAGATAAACAGTGCAGCCGCACCCGCCTCGCGTGCAAACGCCGCATGTTCATCGATCGTCAGTTCGGAGTTATAGTCAACAAACAGAAGCTTGCCGGAAACATCGGAAAGATCCGCATTGTCGATGGTGGTATGAAAAATGCTGTACTCGTAGCTGTGTCCGCCGATGCGGGTTGCAACTTTGTACTCATAATCCGCCTTGTCGTCATAGCGGGATTTCCATGAACCGCCGTATTCGGGATATGCATCATCGAACAGCAGCGCATCCTGAGTCTGAATCGCAACGAAGTATTCGGGGTTGTTAAGACTTGCAACCGTCAGAACGGAATTGAAGCTTCCGGGCATGCCGACCATGCCGATATCGGGATTGTCCGTAAGGCCGAGATCCGCTTCCCAAAGGCTGTGGTAAGTGGAAGAGGCGGAGTTGCCCGCAGAAGCAACAACATTGATGCCGTTGGCAAGTGCCGCATCAAAAACTTCTGTATAGTCCTCGTAATACACGGGGCCGCCGACAGCACCGAGACTGAGGTTTATTGCATCCGCACCGAGAACGATCGCATCCTCCATTGCGGCTGCAACGCTGCCGAGAGTTGCGGAAGCATCGCGATTGCTGAACACCTTGAGCGGCAGGATCTGCGCCTTGGGTGCAACGCCGAGTGAGGTCAGTCCGAAGCTTGTACCCGCGCTTTCGACCGCCTGCCCCGCTGCGATGCCCGCAACATGCGTGCCGTGTGCGGAAGCCTGTCCGCCGTGGTTAACATCGCAGTCCTTATCCGCATAGTCAAATGCGAACGGAATCTTATCGTTGATATAAACCTGCTCCGCAGTCGTTCCGGGACGAAGCGCAAGCATGTTCATATCCGGATTTTCGGCGATTATGCGGCTGATGTCCTCCTGCGTCAGTTTGACTGTTTCAAGCCCGGGAGCAAAGCACTCGTTATCGGTATCGATGCCTGTATCGATAATTGCAATAACCATGCCGCTGCCGTCAATGCCGAGATCCCATGCGTAGCGGGATTCAATAACATCGTTCGCAATCGTCATCTTCGTGTCGTCGGGACGAACGATTTCATAGCTTTCCGTGGGAATTTCGAACACGGGCATGTATTCAACGCTTTCAACGCCCGCAACCGCCGCAATGCGCGAAACCTCGTTGAAAGGTACGCTTGCCGCAAAGCCGTTGCAGAGCAGGGTGAAATCATATTCAAAAGAGATTGCCGAAGCGGCGCACTCAATGCGCTTTTTAATGATTTCGTGTTCCGCTGCAAGCTTTTCGCGTGCGGCGGACTGCTGTTTGGTAAGTCCTTCGCCGAGAACCGCGCCGCCGTTTTCGAGCACGGCATCGCCGGAAAGTTTGATAATGACGTCAATCATGCCTTCATCATCAATTTTGTACCTTTCAACAAGGGTTCGTTCGGGTTTTTTCGTTTCCTTGCCGAGCATGCGGTTGAGTGCTGCAACAACCGTTGCCTGGGAATACATTGAAACGGTGTAGGTCTCGCCGTTTTCATCGGTCAATGTCTGAACATTGTCGGGCGTGATGCCGTCAAAAACAGCTTCGTCAATCGTGTTCCCGCTCTTCTGACGCATAATCCAGCTTTCGCTTTCAAAGCAATAGCTTGAGTCGTCATCAAAACGCAGTTCCTCGCCTGCATCGGCGTGGTACCATGTTGCGCCCGCCGCATCAACAACGGACTTTTCGGGCTTTTGTGTTTCTTCCGCCGCAAGCTTCGAAAGCCCCGTCGCGGAAGCTGCGGCCAATGTCATCATAACCGCGAGCACAAGTGCCGCCAAACGTTTGAGTTTCATGTTTATCCTCCTTCTCCAACCACAGTTATAGGATTGGTATCCTATGCATTGTACAATGCCCAACAATATCTTGTCAACAGGAAATTCTGTACTTGACATATTTTTTTAAATGTATTAGAATAAAAGAGTATAAAACAAAAATACGAAAGGTTGGTCTCCCGTATGATAAACATCAATCCCCTCTTTGAAGCTCTTCAATACTTCCACCGCAGAGCCGAAGGTCGTCTCGTTCGCATCGAACTCGACAGGTTGTGCACAAGATTTCCTTCAAAAACAAACGAATTTTTAAGGCTCCTCTCTCCGGTTGCAGACCTTCAGGATCGCCTTGACTACCTTGTCCGTGTGGGTAAGCGCGAGCTTAGTCAGCTGTTGACTCCTGTTTGCAGCAGTCCCACACCCTTCGCATGCAGCAACAGCATTATGTACATGATGGTCTTCCCCGCAATTCGCGACGGTATTGATCCGGAGAATTTCACGGAATATATTTATTCAAAAACCGATGAAGACATCATGGTTGACATTCTGAGCGTTCTTGAATCCCCCGGCACCGCAACCGTGACCGAGGAGATCACTTCCGATGTCTTCTATGAGCGGCTTGAAAACACCGGCCTTGATGAGCAGGCCCGACTCGGCGTAATGAAGCTCCTGTTCAAATACAAGAGCTATTCCGAACGCGTATCCCTGCTTGTTGACGGGTTCCTCAATGCAATGCGCCGTGAACGCGAAAACGTTGCATCAATCTGCTCCGCATTTTCCAAACGCTATCCCGAAGGCAGCGGCGTCCTCAAAAAGGTTAACGACTGCTACGGAATGGGACTTCCCGACGATATCGAAATGACTCCCTACTGCTCCATCTTCATGTATGACCATATTGCTGCTTTCGTCAAGCAGTATCAGGACGATACCGGAAAGGACAGCGGCATGGTTCTCATGGGCATCGGTTATGACCTTGTTTCAAGCGTTCGCGACATTATCTCTTCCCCCGAGGAACTCGCAATGCTGTTCAAAGCCCTTTCCGAGCCGAGCCGTTTGGACATTATCAATCTGCTTCGCGAAAGCCCCGCCTACGGACAGGAGCTTTCCGAAAAGACCGCGCTGCACCCCACCACCATTTCCCATCATATGGCACGCCTTGTTGCGGCAAACCTTGTGGAATGCGATCTGCGCACCGCAAAAACCTATTACACGCTCAACAAAGAATATGTAATCGATATTCTTGACAGGCTCAGGGCTGTGTTCTCCGAGTGCAACGATTCAAAGGACGCAAAATAACGGATCCTTCAGCCGTCGGTTGAGTTAACGTTTCGTGTTTTTGTGAAAAAGGCTGTTAAACAAACCGCTTTCGCAAAAGCGACTTTCCGAGACTCTTCCCGCAGGAACAACAAAAAGCAGAGTTCGCCGCAGCGGCTCTGCTTTTTTGTCGTTATAAACGGATTCGCAGCCGTTGTTAATTGCCTGCATCTTCCGCAGCAGTTTTTTCCTTATTGTTCACAGCTTCATGTTGTTCACAGCTTCTGCACAGCTTCATACCGGTGAAAAGCGCACACGCCGCGGCGGCAAATGCCGGCGGATTGAACGCATTGATGATTCCGCTTTTGTAAACGGACGGATGCCGCTGCCCCATTGCCACAATCGCCGCAAGCAGAACAACCGCGCACGCCGCCGAAGCAAGCCCGAGACCGAACAGCAGATATTCCGCCCCCTGCAGCCGTATTTCCGCCCTGCCGCCGTTCGGCTCCGCAGAAAGCTGACTTCGAACATTTCCGAACATGCGGAACAAAAAGCATTCAAGTGTGCACAGCGCAGCATTTATCCCGCCCGAAGTAATTATTATCGCCGCAATGCGCATCGGAGTAAACACGGGCGGAGGCGTTGCAATGATGTTAAGTACGGTTTTGCGAAAAACGATTATATCTTGCTCCAGTTCCGCCGCACAGACGACAAGCAGACACAGCGTCACGGCTGCGGCAATTCCGATGACGACCCGCACCGCAAGCGTCATTCGAAGCAGCGGAATTCCCGAACCCTCCGCAAGCTGTCCCCGCCGTGCATCGCAATGCACCGCCGCAAATGCCGCCGCCGCCGCAATCGGCAAAATGCATTCAAGTATGCAGTAAATTCCCGCCGTGACTCTGAAAGTATATATCAGGTCGGAAGTCAGCTCCGCAAATCGCTGCATTTCCTCTCCGGAATAAATCGGAAGCGCATCCCGAACGCGCTTAAGCAAATCGGAATAAACGGCATACATGTTCACTGCATGGAACACCGCCCAGGCACAGCAGCACAGCACAATTGCAAGAAAACGTTTTGAGCCTATCGCCTGCGCAATGCGCTCGACCGTCGCCGTTTTCTTTCTTTTCGGTGCTGTTTGTCCTTTCCCGATTTTTTCGGTTCGTTCGGTTTTCTTTTCTTTCACGTTTATCATATCGGTTTTCGCCTCGATATTTTTTGAGTTTCCCGCCCTTCATGCGTAAACTCCCGCATTCTTTAATTATACAATATACGCGCTTTTCCGACAATCCTCTCCGGCAGATATATTGTTTTTGTTCCGCCGTTGCATTTCTCCGCGGTCTCATGTATAATTATTTCAAACGCAGTCGGCATTCCGACAGACTAAAGCACGGCCGAATCACCCGCACGGGCTTCGCCGCGTACACGGAGGAAAACACAATGTATGATTTGCACACACACTCCCGCTGTTCCGACGGAAGCGAATCCCCGGAACATGTTGCCGAGCTTGCAAAAGCCGCCGGAATTGAGCTGCTCGCGTTGACTGACCACGATTGTGTGCGCGGAGTTCCCGCCGCGCTGTCCCGTGCCGCACAGCTTGGGCTTCGGATGCTTCCCGGAGTTGAGGCCGAAGCGGACTATGCCGACAAGCTTCACATTCTCGGCATCGGGCAGGATATCGACGCGCCGTGTTTTCAAAAGCTGCTTGCGGAACAAACCGCTCTTCGCGAGGAGCGCAACCGTCTGCTTGAAATCAAGCTGCGCAAAATGGGCATGGATGTTTCGGATTATCTTATCCGCAGCGAATCCACGACCCGCGCAAACTATGCTGCCGCGCTCACCGCAGCAGGCCACGCCGAAAACACAGCCGATGCCTTCCGCCGCATACTGAACAGAGACGCTCTTGCGGATATAAAGCAAAAACACCCCTCTCCGCAGGCTGTCATCGATGCCGTTACGGGCGCGGGCGGAGCTGCAATACTTGCCCACCCGATGCTGATGAAAAAATGCGATCCGCATGAGCTTGTCCGCGACCTTGCCGACAAGGGAATATGGGGTATTGAAGCTTTTTACGGTGCCGCAACGGAAGGTGAAACGCGGCTTTTCTCTTCCCTTTCCCGTGAATTCGGACTGTTTGCAACCTGCGGAAGCGATTTTCACGGAAAAAGCCGTCCGAACGCACCTATCGGAAGCGGCTGGCGCAGCTGTGCGCAGCTCGAGGCCGCGCTTTCGGAGCTTTGCAGGCGGTTCTTCCGAACCTGAGCCTCCGTACTTTCGGACATCGGTCGATGCACCGTGCATTCTGCATTATAATTCAATATTAACAACCGAATTCAAAACTCCCGCCTGTTTTGCGGATTCGATTCCGTTTGCAAAATCACCGACACGGGAGCTGACATGAGCGTCACTGCCGATGATAAGCCCCGCCCCGTGTTCGTGTATCGTTTTTATCTCCTCCGGGGTCAGGCTTACATGCGAGGAGTTTATTTCCAGCAAAATGCCAAGCTGCCTTGCACAGTCCGCAAGATACGGAATGTCCAGAGTCAAATAAAGGTTCGGGTGCGAAATAATGTCTGCATGGCCCTTTTCCGCCGCCGCCATGAGCGATTCGGTGTTGCGCCGCGGAGTCGATTTCCCGCCGAAACTTTCGAAAAGGATATGCCGCGCAAATCTGTTCACCGGCGGAATTCCCTTGTGGTACCCAAGAATAATGACATCATATTCGCTGCGGTCCTTCGGGATATCGCTTTCACCGAAATTCATTACGTTGCATTCCAAACCGCGCAGCACGCGGATACGTCCGTCAAACTCCCGACGCAGTTCCGCAAGCTCCGCGTTCAGCCGCTCCAGTTTTTTCCCGCGGACACCGTAATACATGTTGCCGCCCGCATGTTCGCTGACCGCAACCGCCTCAAGTCCGAGCTCCAACGCCCGAAGCACATTGTCGCGCGGGCCGTTTTTGCCGTGGCTGTAATATGTATGTGTATGCAAATCCTCAATGATTCTCATTTTGTTTATATTCCCTTTCAGCTGTTCACTGCATTCTTCCCCGGTATGCGTTCTCCGGAATTTTTCCCGCATATCGCGCCGTGAGCGCGAGTAAAGCTTCCGTAAACGCAACAAGCGATGCCGATGTTGCATAGCCCAAAAGTCCGCGAATATCGCTTTCGCATGTTGTGCAAATGCTGCAATCCGCTTCACTCTCCGCCGAAATGCAAGGCTCATTGCAAACAAAAACAGTGTACGCACCACCCTTTTTTGCCGTTCGAATGCATTCCGTCAGTTGCTGCGCGCTTTCCCTGCTTCCTTCGGAACGGATGCAGAACAGAGTGTCTCCTTCACCGAGCAGCGCGGAATATGCCGCCCGGGTTTCGGGTTTTTGCGGGCAAACCGCACGGATTCCGAGTTCGACAAGTGCGCTGCCCGCACTTTCGGCAATCCCCGCCGCTGCTCCCGCACCGCACAGCAGCACACACCCCGTGCTCGTCACAAGCCGTTTGGCAAGTGCGCAAATTCTTTCCTCATCCGCAGCCTTAAGTGCTGCCTCGACCGAACGCATCTGGCCGAGCATCAATTTGCTGAAAAACTCGCCGTCATCATCGCCCGATGCAACCGGTTTGTTTTTGGTAAAACTTCCGGCAAGCGCAATTCGCAGCTCCGTAAAACCGCTGTAGCCCGCCCGCCGTACAAGCCGCGTCACGGCCGGCATACTGACCCCCGCCCGCGCCGCAATCTGCTTTATCGAAAGATGCGGAACCGCATCCGGATCGGAAAGGATAAAGTCCGCCGCCTGCCGCTCCGCAGGTGAAAGCGATGGGTACGCCGCAATGATTTTTGTCCTCGCCGGCATGTTTTGCACCTCCTTAAACACTTTTGTGCCCTTTGTCCAATATTCTACCATTTCTTTTTCTATTTTCAAGAGGAACCCGATTTTTCTCCTCAAAAGCAGAAAATTGCACCCCGGGCTGCCGTCTTCTTCGGCTGCCGTCCGAAAAACATCAGTACCCGGCGCCGTCTCCAAGATATATTTCATCCCGCCCGCATAAAGTGATTGACTCTTTTTCAAAAATAAGATAGAATAATTGTTGGTAAATGTCTCCGTAGCTCAGCAGGATAGAGCGTCCGCCTCCTAAGCGGAAGGTCGCGCGTTCGAATCGCGCCGGGGATGCCAAAACAGCCGTCATGCGACGGCTGTTTCGTTTATTATCCGCATTCAGTTGTCGTTCATTTAGCAAACGGCATCGTTTAATATCATTTCATTGCTGTCAGCGTTTTATCGCTGCTGGTCTCGTGCATATATGCCTCTGCTTTTTCTATTCGCTCCAGCATAAACTCCGCCTGTATTAAACCGTGTTCGTACGCTTTTTTGTGCATTTTATAGGCCTCATGATTATCCGCCTTGCAGCCTCTGCCAAAGAAAAGCAAATTTCCGCATATGAATTCTCCCTCCGCATTTCCGTACTCCGCAGAAAGTTTTGCATATTTATATGCCTTGCAGTAATCCAAGCATTCCGGCATTTGGTAAATAATTGCCAAATGCACCGGAGACAATGCATGACCTCTGTCTGCTGCCATGGTGTGGTATTTGACTGCTTTTTCAATATTGCTTTCGACAATGCCATGCTCATACATATACCCTACCATATAAGCTGATTGAGCATGCCCAGCCTGCGCGGCCAGCTCAAAACTCTCTTGTGCAAGTCTAAAGTTTGTCATAAATCCATTCATCCCCCTGAAGTACAATAAACCAAGCTTGTATCGTGCCTCTGGTATGCAATTTCCAGAGCTGATTGCATGCTGAAAATAGAATGCAGCATTAATGCAGTTCGGCTTTTTATCATTACTTGATAGCCCATCCATGTATAAACATCCCAATTCGTATGCCGCCTGAGGGTGTGAATTCACAATGGACCGATACAGGTTCTCTGCTTTATCGAATTCGCCGAGCTTATAATAGAGTTGCGCTAACCCGCTAACCGCCATATCGTCCCCCTGCTGTATTGCGGATATATATTCTTTTTCTGCAGCATCGTAATTCGTCTCACACCCCATTCCAACAGACTGCATGAACGCACACTGCAGTTGAGATTGCGCAATCCCACCCGCAGCAGCCTCCTCATGGAACTCGAGTGCTTTTTTGTATGACTGTCGTTCTCCTTGCACTACTCCGCGATAATACATCCTGCCTATCATTGATGCCGCAACTGCACTATATCTTCCTTTTCCCGTATAAAGTTTTTTTAACCATAAATAAGCTTTCGAAAAATCTCTGACCGATTCACCGTTGCCGTCAGTGAATCCATAAAAATACATGTTTGCAATTTCATACATTGCTTTTTCGTTCCCTGCTTCAGCCTGTCTAAGCGTGTCTCGAAAATCGCTCTCCACGTCATAATTATCGTTTCCTTGAAAGACAAACTTGTATTCCTTATTCCCAACCGGACTCGAATTCATCCATTTAATTATTGTTTCCAACGGGGATTTGTCATATGGTTCAAACATTGTCACCGCATTTTTATCAGGCAGAAACCGCAAATCCTCAGGCATATTGTCTTTGTCTTTCGGCATTGAAACTCCTGGCATCAAAAGAGGAATAATATTTTTTTCACATTTTTCGGCAACCAGCAATTCTTCACGCACCCAATCAATTTTTTCATGTTTTGTCAACTGTCTTATGCAGCTTTCCGACATA
>OQVU01000201.1_pt1 | contig 20161 bp, 16 predicted proteins | sample 1691611 | NCBI WGS metagenome assembly OQVU01 (sample SAMN03418272, study PRJEB22391) | human gut metagenome | biome: human-gut; feature: organic feature; material: feces | host: Homo sapiens | place: Tanzania | collected 2013-01
TCGTGGGGAAGTGAAAACATCAATAGAGAAAAATAAAGAAAAAATAGATAAAAATATATTTGTTTATTTTTATTTATTGATATTTTATTACTGATTAGTAGCCTGTTTGCTACTTGTGAAAGTTGAGTAGATAATTTTACCCACCCCATCAAGAAATAGCAACCGCGTCAGCGCGATTTTTCACTTTTCACTCTTCACTTTTCACTTTTCACTTTGTTTTTTTAAGAACGCTTCCGCTTCCATAGCATCAGCCTTTAGTTGCATGGCAAGCCCAAAGACGGAAGAGAAACGATGCTCTTCACGCATCTTCTTGTAGAGTGCCACAGTCATCTCCCTGCCGTAAATGTCAGCGTCAAAGTGGAATATGTTGGTCTCAAGAGTCAGTCCGTTGATGCCGTAAGTAGGGCGGTGTCCGATGTTCATCATGCCGTTGAAGGTCTCGGAGAAGCCTTCCACCCTCACTTTTACAGCATATACGCCGCCTACAGGAATCACTTTCAGCGGGTCGATAGACAGGTTTGCCGTAGGAAATCCTATCTTTCTGCCCTCATGAAAGCCCTCCACCACGGTGCCGTGCATGGTATATGGTCTGCCAAGACACTCCATCGCCTGCTGGCAATGTCCGTCGGCAAGGAGCTTTCTGACCATCGTAGAAGAGTAATGTCTGCCGTCTGGCATGGTGATACCGTCGCAAGGCACCACCTCAATGCCTATTTCCTCGCCGTAGCGCTTGTAGTCTTCGAAGCCTTCTCCTGGCTGTCGCTTGCCGAAATGATTGTCGTAGCCGAGCAGCAGCAGTCGCACGCCGAGGCGGTCGTGCAGGATTTCCTTCATGAAGTCGTGGGCTGAGTAGGCTGCCATCGGCTTATCAAACTGCAGCACAGCGCATTGGTCGATGCCGCAATGTGAGATAAGTTCTTGCCTTTCCTCCACCGTGGTGAGCATATTCGGCACGTATGACGAGTCGAAAAGCGTGCGTGGGTGGCGGTCGAAGGTTATCGCCATTGTGTGGTCGAAGCCTTTTTCCTTTGCCACGGCTATAAGACGACGGAGCACATGCTGGTGACCCAGATGCACTCCATCGAAATGTCCTATCGTAGCAGCAGTCACTACGTCACTGCGAACGCCGTTGTCTTTGCTTATTTTTAATGTTGTCACTAATTTCAGTCTTCATTTACTCAACCGCGTCAGCGCGATTTTTCACTTTTCACTCTTCACTTTTCACTTTTCACTACATCTTTCCTTAAAGCAGACTCTCAATCTCCTTGTCCAGATCCTTTATCTGAGCATCACGCTTATAGAGCGAGTTGGATCTGTCGATGAGGAAGAAAGTAGGGATAGAACTTACGTTGTAACGTCTCAGATACTGAGAGTCGAGGTTGTCATTATCATGCACATTGACCCAAGGAAGGGCGGCAACCTGTGTCTTCCAGAAGTGCTCGTCTGGGTCGATAGACACCTGGTATATCTCCAGACCGCGGTCGTGGTATTTATTATACACCTCACGCATCTTCATAATGCGCTGAGTGCTGCCCTCTGCCGCAAAAGCATGGAAATCGAGAAGCACCACCTTGCCCTTCAAATCAGTGAGATTGCGACGCTTGCCTTTATTGTCTATGAGGCTGATGTCTATGATGTTTGACACGCCAACCTTGTTCATGTCGATGACAGGACCCTGGCTTTGAGCCTTCATGATGCGCATATTCTTCATGCCTTCCAGAGCGATGTTGTGGAGGTTCTTGCCACGCTCAGCCTCAGGATAGAAGGTGTCCCAACTGGTAGCCACGGCTGCAAAGACGCGGATGTCCTCATGGCTGGAGCGAGGATTGAAGATAAGGCGGTTGCCCAAAGCCTGGAACAGAGCGAAATATGAATACGCCTTGCCTGGCTCCTTGAAGATATAGTTGCGCTTTACGTTGTCTTTGTAAGCCTCCACGATGCTCTCAATGCTGTCTTCAGACTGCTTGATGCTGAGCACAGGCGACTTCTCTATGGCGATAGCTTGGTTCAGGAGCTGGTTCTGGAGAATGGACAGCTCCTTGATTTTCTCACAGTTGTCAGAGCCTTTCACCTCATATCTCACAGCCATAGTAGGGTAGGAGGCTGTAAATTCCACCGTCTCTGTGGAGTCGATGCTCACATTGATGATGTTGCGGGCTATGCGAAGACGGAAAAATTCTGGCGCTGTCACTGCGTCACCGCTGAAGTCGAAGGCGCCATCCTCACCAAGCTTTACAGAGTCGAGGACTACAGGACCGTCCAGACTCATGTTTTCAAAGTAGAGCACAGAGTCCTTAGCGTCAGTGATATTGCCGCTTACGTGGAATTTATTCTGCTGACATGAGGCGATGCTCAGCGCACATGCAGCGAAGAGAGTGCATCGGGTGATGCGGGAGATAATCTTGTTCATTGTCTGAAAATTTTCTGCAAAGGTAATTCAAATAGGGGGAAATACAAAATTTCGACTCTCTTTTCTTTCATGTAAGGTGCTAATAATAATTAAATATTGCCGTATTTAGTGCCATTTTACCAAAATTATCACTACTTTTGCCCTTTGAAATGAAAAGGTATATCATCATAATCATCATAATGCTGGTCAATGGCGTGGCGGTAATGGCGCAGTCTGACGTCAAGACTAAAAATGTGGAAGACCACCAGGTCGATATGGACAGCCCTACTTTTGTGCCTCTTGTCCGCGTAGGAAAGGTGCTCGAAGGCAAGGATAGCATTCAGTATATGGAGATGAATAATGTCTATGTCTATGCTCCAATGATTTTCAAGAATGAAAAGCAGCGTGAAGCCTATAATCGATTGGTTTACAATGTGAAGAAGGTGCTGCCGCTTGCAAAGGAGGTCAACAGGGCTGTGCTCGAAACTTATGAATACCTGATGACTCTGCCTAATGAGAAAGCTCGTCGTGAGCACATGAAACTCGTCGAGAAAAGCATCAAGGAGGAATATACTCCAAGGATGAAAAAGCTCACTTATTCTCAGGGAAAACTGCTCATAAAGCTTATCTATCGAGAGACCAATTCCTCCAGTTATGAGCTTGTCCAGGCGTTCCTCGGACCGGCAAAGGCCACATTCTATCAAGCTTTTGCATGGCTTTTCGGCGCCAGCCTCAAAAAGGCGTACCAGCCAAATGGCGTGGATAGGCTCACCGAGCGCGTCGTTCGTATGGTCGAAGCGGGGCAGCTATGATTATGCCGTCTCCGCGTTGATTATTTCGTTCCCTCATTTTGACGATTTCATCCCCTCGCTTTGATGGTAGGTTCTCTCCGCTCTTTCCATCCATTCCCTTTTCTTTCATCCCCATCAGCCCATCTCGTCAGCCGTCCTTGGCTGACGCCCTTCCCCGACAATTCCAGCCGTTTTATTTTGCAATCTCCATTTTTTTTCATAATTTTGCAATCTAATAGATTGAAAACAATAAATGGCAGAAGAATATAACATACACAATGAGCGAGTCTCAAGCGCAGAAAAAGAGTTTGAGAAGGCATTGCGCCCACTCCAATTCTCTGACTTCAGCGGACAGAGCAAGGTGGTGGAAAATCTGCAGGTCTTCGTCGAAGCAGCAAAATACAGAGGCGAACCGCTCGACCATACACTCCTGCACGGACCTCCTGGACTCGGAAAGACAACGCTGAGCAATATCATTGCCAACGAACTTGGCGTGGGATTCAAGCTCACAAGCGGTCCGGTGCTCGACAAACCTGGCGACCTCGCCGGCATTCTCACTTCCCTCGAAACCAACGATGTCCTCTTCATCGACGAGATACACCGCCTCTCGCCTGTGGTGGAAGAATATCTCTATTCTGCTATGGAGGACTATCGCATTGACATAATGATAGACAAGGGACCTTCTGCACGCTCCATACAGATAGACCTTAATCCCTTTACACTCATCGGAGCCACCACCAGAAGCGGACTGCTTACTGCCCCTTTGCGTGCTCGTTTCGGCATAAATATGCACCTTGAGTATTACGATCCTGATACGCTATCCAGGATTATAAAGCGCTCATCGCGCCTCCTCGGAGTGGCAATAAGCGATGATGCCGCTGACGAAATATCCCGTCGCTCCCGTGGTACGCCTCGTATCGCAAACGGATTGCTGCGCCGCGTCCGTGACTTTGCTCAGGTAAGGGGCAATGGTAATATCGACACCGACATCGCTAAGATAGCCCTTACAGCCCTCAATATTGATGAATATGGACTCGATGAAATCGATAATAAGATTCTCACCACCATCATTGACAAGTTCCAAGGTGGACCTGTGGGCATTGGAACCATAGCTACTGCCATCGGAGAGGACGCCGGCACCGTGGAGGATGTTTACGAACCATATCTCATTATGGAAGGTTTTATCAAGCGCACACAGCGTGGACGAGTGGTCACCGAACTGGCTTACGCCCACCTCGGCAGGGATATGTATCGCACAAACAGCCACATCCTTACGCCAGACCTTTTCGATTAAGCCATCGCATCCGTGCGTATCACAGTAAGAAATCAAGTTTTCAATAATCCCAAACCAATCCTATCATCACAATGAAGAAAGGAATTTTCACCGGTTCTTTCGACCCATTCACCATCGGTCACCTTGACATCGTGAAGCGAGCACTGCCACTTTTCGATGAATTGACTATCTGTATCGGCTTCAATGAACTGAAACACTACGATGAACCCGTGGAAGAAAGGATGGAAAAGATACGCAAGGTGATGCAGAATGAGCCGAAAGTGAAGGTCGATTCTTGGTCGGGACTGACAGTGGATTACTGCACTCGCCACGACATCCACTATATTATAAAAGGTGTAAGAAGCGTCAAAGACTTCGAATATGAGCGTGATCAAGCCGAGATGAATCGCCATCTGTCTGGTGTCGAGACCCTTTTCCTCTTCTCAGACCCACGCTATTCCGCCGTAAGCTCATCCTTAGTGAAGCTCCTAAAGAGCTATAGAAGAGACGTCTCCGAGTTCCTTCCTCCTGCCACCGATTAGCCCCGAGCCAGCCACCGATTAGCCCCGTGCCAGTCACCGCTAAGGCGTCAGCCATTCTTCATTCTTCATTCCTCATTCTTCATTCAAGAAGAGCCCCTGTGTCAGCCGCGTTACCGGCTGATATCCCCGCCCTTTAATGAGCGCAATAACATAGAAAACAAGAACCAATATGATAACATACTCAGCAGAAAATGTAAAAATGCCGAAGATACGCAAGCGCGATACATCGGCATGGATCAAGAAGGTAGCTGCCTCTTACGGAAGAAAAGTGGGAGAAATAGGCTATCTCTTCGTAGATGATGAGAAAATCCTTGAGGTCAATAATGAGTATCTCGGACACGATTACTATACCGACATCATCACCTTCGACTATGATGAAGACGACATAATCAGTGGCGACCTCGTCATAAGTCTCGACACAGTGCGCTCTAATGCCGAACTGTTCAGCAAGCCATACGAGGAAGAACTCTTCCGCGTTATCATCCACGGAATACTCCATCTCTGTGGTATCAACGACAAAGGACCGGGCGAAAGAGAGATAATGGAACAGGAAGAAAACAAGGCTCTCGCACTGTTACAAAGATAGTGCAAACCGAGCGCAATAAAGCTTGCTTTAATTGCCGAGGTGTAGCCTATCTTATGTAAAGATAATAGCTTTATTATTGCTTTTTTCTATCTATAAGTCCGTAATGTTATAAAAAAGTGTTAATTTTAGTTCTTTTATTTGATTGTTGCGCAAAAACTTAATCAAAATGTTTGGTGTTCAATAAAAAATAAGTAATTTTGCTCACCTTTTAACTTTACCAAGTTACACAACGATTATCAAAAACGAACATAGAACGATAAGAAATGGAAAAAATTGACAAGTTAGACAAGAAGATCCTCAGCATTCTTTCCCAAAACGCACGTATGCCTTTCAAGGATGTTGCCACTGAGTGTAATGTCTCTCGTGCCGCTATTCATCAGCGCGTACAACGTCTCATTGAGGATGGGGTAATCACTGGAAGTGGATTTGACGTTAATCCTAAGTCCTTAGGTTACTCTACATGTACATACGTAGGCATCAGACTCGAGCGCGGATCTATGTATAAGGACGTAGTAAAGCAGCTTGTCAACATACCGGAAATCGTGGAATGCCACTTCACTACCGGTCCTTACACCATGCTCGTAAAGCTCTATGTGCGTGATAATGAGCAACTCATGGATCTCCTCAATAATCAGTTGCAGCGCATTCACGGCGTTGTTTCCACAGAGACTCTCATCTCTCTTGAGCAGAGCATCAAGCGTGAGGTGCCAGTTCCTGTTGAGGACTAATACTGACGATTTTCATCACTCGCTATAATTGATACGGATTACTGGGTCGCTGTCTTCTTACTTTTGATAGTGAGAGACTGTCGTGGCTTGGTAATTCGTATTTTGCGTATCGGTAATAGTAGTGGTTTATTCGCGTTTTCACCACTCATTCATTGATATAAATTCCATTAGAATATCATGGATCACTTCTCCATAGACCAACTCCTGCAGCCTGCCTACAATGCTTTCCCTGAGGCAGACCGCCGTCCTGTAATCGGCATCACTGCCAATTACTCCGACATTGACGCAACACTGCGTGACAGATACTATAAGCAGATAGTCACTGCAGGCGGCATTCCCGTCATCATTCCCCCTATTGCTGACGCTAAAATCATCGCTGACACACTGGAACATGTCGATGCTGTCCTCCTGACTGGTGGCGGAGACTATAATCCTCTCTGGTGTGGCGAGAACCCAGTGCCGGGACTTCATAATATCAATGCGGAGCGTGATGGCGCCGAACTGATTCTCACTCGCATGGCATACCATCGTCAGAAGCCGATGCTTGGCATCTGTCGTGGCATCCAGACCCTCGCCATGGCGCTCGGAGGACACGTCGATCAGGACATAATACAGCAGATAAAGCATTCTCAAGACGCTGACCGTAGCGAGCCAACTCATTCCGTCAGCGTAGAGCCTGGCTCATTCCTCTATTCCATCTATGCGCCAAAGAAGGAGAATAACACCGCTCCTGCCGCTGGAGAAATCATCAATAATCCCCAGAACCCAGCGCCGGAAGCCGATGAAACTGCTGCTCCGCTCACCCTTTATGTCAACTCTTTCCATCATCAGGCGGTAGATAATCCGGGAGAACGCTTCCGTGTCACAGCGCGAGCTAATGATGGCATCATCGAAGCAATAGAGAGTACTGAGTATAAGAGCATTATGGGAGTGCAGTGGCATCCTGAATGGCTGGGCGAAGACGGTCAGCCTTTGTTCCGTTGGCTCGTGGATAAAGCACGCGAATATCAGCGCGTCGGCGCCCTGCATCAGCGCATTCTTACCCTCGATACGCATTGCGACACGCCGATGTTCTTCCATCAAGGCGTCGATTTCACAAAGCGCGACCCACGTATTCTCGTTGACCTTCACAAGATGACTGAGGGACGTCAGGACGCTACAATCATGGTAGCGTACCTGCCACAGCCAAAGATTGGGCAGAAATTCTCTGATGCCGTGGAGATGAAAGCGGCGGGACCAGCCGCTTATGCCGACCTTATCTTCGACAAAATCGAGGCTATGGTGGCGTCAAAGTCTGATTATGTAAGTATTGCACGCACGCCTTCCGACCTCTATCTCGACAAGCGCATGGGCAGAAAGAGCATCATGCTCGGCATAGAGAATGGTCTGGCGTTAGAGCATGACTTGCGTAATGTACTTCATTTTGCCCAGCGTGGCATCGTCTATATCACGCTTTGTCATAATGGCGACAATGACATCTGCGACTCAGCACGTGGTTGCAACACGCATAATGGTGTCTCTTCGTTTGGCGAAAAGGTGATAAAGGAGATGAATCGCCTCGGCATTATGGTGGATTTAAGCCATGCCGGCGAGAAGAGTTTCTATGATTCGCTCGACATCAGCGCCACTCCTATCGTCTGTTCTCACTCTAATTGCCGCGCTCTTTGCGACCATCCGCGCAATCTTACCGATGACCAGTTGCGCCGACTTGCTCAAAAGGGCGGTGTGGCACACACCACTTTCTATCATGGTTTCCTGCAGAAAGTCGGTGAAGCCGACATTATGGACGGCATAAAGCATCTGGAGCACGCCATAAAAGTGATGGGAATAGACCATGTAGGCATAGGAACCGACTTCGATGGTGACGGTGGTGTGCGTGGAATGCGTGATGCTTCAGAGATTCAGCAGTTTACTCTCGCTTTGCTCCGTCGTCGCTACAGTGATGAGGATATTGCCAAGATATGGGGCGGCAACTGGCTCCGCGTGATGTCTATGGTGCAGAATCACAGAGCATAAGCCTCGCTTTTGCGCCGCTATTTGCCGTCTATCGTAGTGACTTTACATCAATATTGAGTGCTGATATCAGCGCTGTCACATAGTAATAATAATGATAATAATGAATAAAATCTCCCATTTCATCGTGATTTCTGCCCTCGCAGCGACGACTTTCTCTGCTTGCAAGGGCGCTAAAAGTACAGCTTCCGCAGAGACATCTGCACCACAAATCGTCGGTCCTGCTTTCCTGGCTGACTCTGCTTACGCCTTTTGTGCAAAGCAATGCGAGTTTGGTCCTCGCACAATGAATAGTGAAGCGCATGACAAATGCCGTCAATGGATAGTGGATAAGTTCCGTTCTTACGGCATGGATGTGGAGGAACAGAAGAAAGACCTCAAAGGTTGGGATGGCACAATGCTGCGTTCTACCAATATCATAGCACGCTTCAAGCCTGAAGCCGAACAGCGTATCCTGCTCTGTGCGCATTGGGATACCCGTCCTTGGTCTGACAATGACCCTGATGAAGCCAATTGGCACACCCCGGTAATGGGTGCTAACGACGGTGCTTCTGGCGTTGCTGTGATGATAGAAATAGCACGTCTCTTGCAGAAAGACACCACCCTCAACTATGGCATTGACTTCGTATGCTTTGATGCTGAGGACTATGGCACACCGCAATGGGAGAGCAATCAGGATAATTCTGAAAGCACTTGGGCACTCGGAGCGCAGGAATGGGCTCGCCAAATCGCTGCTTCCGCGCCGAAAGATGCTGAGGGAAACATTGTAAGTCCTTACGAATATGGCATTCTGCTCGATATGGTAGGTGGCGAAGGCGCACGCTTTTATCAGGAGGGATTCTCGCTGAAACATGCCAGCAGGATAGTCTCTAAGGTGTGGAGCGCTGCAAATGACGCTGGAGTAGGTTCGTATTTCGTCAGTGAACCTGGCGGTTTCATCACCGACGATCATAACCCTATCAATGAGATTGGTATTCCTTGTATCGACATAATACCTTACTATCCTGACTGCAAGCAGAGCAGTTTCGGTCCGACATGGCACACCATACACGATGATATGGAGCATATCGACCGCAACACGCTTCATGCTGTGGGTCAGACTGTCATTCAGACTCTGTTTAATTAAATGAAGAATACGCTCGACTCCATAGCCCTTACGATGCTGAGGCCGGCATTGTCGCCACTGCAACTGATGCAATTATGTCGTCAGGCGGGTGATGCTACGGCTTTGGTGGATAATTATGACCGTCTCGAAGAGGTGCTTCCATCGCCTTCTGACAAACTGAAAACGGTCTTTCAGTCGATGCCTGACGCATTGGATAGGGCTAAGATGGAGCTTGATTTCTGCGAGAAGCACCAGATACAAGTGCTCATTCCTACTGACACGGCTTATCCGCAACGACTGAAAAACTGTGAAGATGCGCCGCTCGTGCTCTATTATCGTGGTAATGCAGACCTTAATTCTGCCCGCATTATCAATATTATCGGCACGCGAAAATGCACCTTTTACGGTCAGGAAATCATCAAAAACTTCATCAAGGATATAAAATCTGCGTCTCCCGACACGTTGATAGTCAGTGGATTGGCATACGGAATCGACATTTGCGCACATCGTAATGCTCTCGCCAATGGCATGAAGACGGTGGGAGTGCTGGCTCATGGTCTCGACATGATTTATCCTTCGATGCACCGTGAGACGGCTAAGGAGATGTTGTCGTGCGGTGGTCTCCTGACGGAATATCCGCAAATGACTCGTCCCGACAAGCGAAACTTCGTGCAGCGAAACCGTATCGTGGCTGGAATGAGTGATGCTTCTATCCTCGTAGAGAGTGCTTCGCATGGTGGCGGACTGATTACCTGCGGTATAAGTACGGGTTATGGCAGGGACGTATATGCCTTTCCTGGTCCTGTTACTTCCCCTGCCAGTGCGGGATGCAATAATCTTATCCGTGCCAAGGGAGCGTCCCTGATTACTAATGCTGATGATTTCATCGATGCAATGGGATGGGAGAGCGATGCTGTCCTGCAGCAAGCTAAGAAGAAAGGCATACAGCGCAGTATGTTTTATGAACTAAATCCCACTGAGGAAATCATCGTTTCTGCTCTGGAAAAGAATGGTGAAATGTACCCAATCGACCTTTCTTCTGCAGTGGGAATGACTCTTTCGGAGGTCAACTCCATCCTTTTTGCCCTCGAAATGAGCGGCGTTGTCCGCAGTATGGCTGGTGGAATGTTCTGCATTATTTGATAAATATTGCCTCCCAGCCAGCCCATTCCTCCCATATTTACGTGCGTTTTCTTTTGCAAAATCTAAGTCATTGAAATGCAATGATTTACAAATCGGGACGTAAAAGCATAGTTATTACGATCTAAAAGCATAGTTATTAGGACGTAAAAGCATAGCTATTGGGAGGTAAAAGCATAGCTATTGCATTACGATGTCTTTTTCATTGTTTTGCAATACCATTTTCATTGCTTTGCAATACCTCTTTCTTTGCCTCGCAAAAAAATAATGCTTTTACCTCCCAATAGCTATGCTTTTACGTCTTTTTTATTGCTTGCGAGAGTGGAGTTTATTTGCCAATATACTTCTTTCCGTTCATTATATATATCTTACCCTTAGCAGGAGAATTTATTTCTCTGCCCTGCAGGTCATAGATGATGGAAGAACAGGATCCAGAAGTATCTGTTTTTACACCGTCAATGCCTGTGGAAGTGTCGTCAGGACGAACAACCTTGATTTTGGTAAGATTGAGAGTGGTGCCGCCGTCACGGATAATCCAGAGCTCGGCATAATCCTCTTCGAGAGTGAAGGTCTGGTCGGCTGGATTTTCGGAAGACTCCTTGGTATTCACCATCTTGCCGAATTTGTGCACCTCATTTGTCTGTTCTGCATTCTCGGAATCTACAGTCACGAGCTTTGCAGTGGTCACTATCTTCGTGTCATACTTGCTGTCGCTGGTCTTTACGCTGATAGTGCCAGCCACGGTCACGATGTCGCCCTTCTTGAAACCGCCGTCCACGCTCAGCAGAATGCCGTTGCCGACCTTCTTTGACTCGCCGCTGCCGCTCACATATCCATTCTTTATGGAGAGAGAAGAAGAGGGCGTGGCTGTTGTGCCCTTTGCTGTGATTCCGCTCAAGGAAGTAGGGAAGTCGATGAGAGCATCTGAAGGTTGTGGCTGAGGCTCTGGTGTCGGACCTGGATTTGGCTCTGGGTTTGGTTCGGGATTTGGCTCCGGATTAGGTTCCGGGCTTGGTTCTGGAGTAGGATCAGCAGAGGCATCACCGATAATCTTGACGAAAGAAGAAGTGTATGAGTTGAGCTTGGCTTCAAGAGCACTGTTTATCTCAGCGTCAGCATCATCCACGGAATTATTGAATGTGAATGTGAAATCGCCCTTCTGGCAGCGTCCTGCGCCGTAAGTGCCGGTAACGATGCCTGGCACATCAGCAGCTGCGTCAGGAGTATATGAATAGAAACCGCTCTCGGTGTCGAAGTTGTTATAGCCCGTTTCGCCCTTGAGAGTGATTACTTCAGCAGGAACTTTCTCGTCGCGTGTAGCGGCTACGTAGGCATCAAAGTGCTTTGAGTTTGTAGCATCGCTGGCATTATAAGCCTGAAACTTCTTCTGTCCGGTCATCATATTGCCGAAAGCCTTGATGATACCGCCGGTTTCACCGGAGAAAGTGCCCTTTGTGTCTTTAGAAGAACCTACTCCATTATTGATGTCAGAACCCTGCATGGAGATGAGCATAGGGTATTTGCAGTTGCGGAAATAGTTGTTTTCAGAGAAAATACATGAACCTGTAGTTGCTCCTATGCCATATTTGGCGTTGCCATCGTAGTAGTTGTTATAGACATGAAGGTGCTGTGACTTGCGAACACGAGGGTGACGGGAGTCGGAATGGTCAAACCAGTTGTGATGATAGGTTACGGAATCGACTTCGTCACCGTTGGAATTGAGGTTACATTTACCTGTGTCCCAGTAGTGATTGTTATCCACAGTGGCATTGATAGTGCCTTTCACGTCGAATGAACCGTCGCCTTTTGCCTTGTCTCCGCCCTTGTTTTGACCGTAGAAGATGTCGAGATTATGCCCCCAGATGTGATGATTGTTGGTGTCGAAACTGATTCCGTCCTCAGGATGAAGCATGACGGCAAAGTTTCGGAACTCCACATAGCGGCAGTTTCTTGCCAGTATGCCGAAGCCATAAAGAGTGGCATCCTTGCCCACACCCTCGATGGTGAGGTTCATCTGCTGTGTCTTTCCCTTCACCTGAAGTCCGATGGCGGAGCTTCCCAGTGCGTCCATGTCGTCCTTTTTGATGGTTCCGATGATGCGGATGGCGAGAGGGCGAGTCTCAGTGCCTTTCTCATAAGCACCTAAGATGGACTGCAAACCAGTGAGAGAGACCAAATTTCCCTTATCTTTCTTCATATCTATAGTCACGGCCTTGGCAGTGTTGCCAGTGACATACAGTACACGTGCTCCTGATTTCAGAGTGCCATCATCGTTGTATGCGCCCACTCCGGCTTCTGCATTGTGGTGAGCGTAACCGCTTCTGTTGAAGTTTTTTACGGTCAAGGTGCTGGATGTTACAGCGTCAGCAGTGACCTCTGCGCCGTTTTTTACAGGCACCACCTTGAGAGTATAGTTGCCAGCTTTCAGTCCAAGGGCATCCACACGACCGTAAGAACCGTAGGAACGCACCAGTTGAGCGTCGAGTTTGGTCCATGTAGTGCCGTCAGCTGACACATAACCATTATAACAGGAGTATTCGGAATCGAGTCCATTAAACTCCATCCAAGCGGATTCGTTCCAACCACCCTCAGCCTTTAGCGTAAGGGAAGCTGAAGCAGTGACCGCCAAAAGCAGTGATACTGCGAGAGTAAAGATTTTCTTCATCCTTTGAGTCTTTGTTAGTTAGTTAGATGATATTTATGGTATATACGAATAATAGTGTTGTTCTATTTTTCCATTTCTTTCTATATAGTAGTCGGTACAAAGTTATATTGTTTTGCAATATCGACAAAACAATTATATATAATTTGTGTTAAATTCGTGCTTTTGGTAAATAATAGTTTGCAGATTGACGCAATTTTACCCAATAAAAGCAATAATTTTGTCGGCAATATGATAATCAATCAAGAGACAAAAGACTTCATTTCGCGCCACTCAGACGAAGATGTGCGCAAGGTGGCACTTAGTGGCAAGCCAGCCGAAAGCGTCGATTTGCCTTTTGCCCTCCAGCAGATAGCAGGCAGGCAGACGGCAAAGACAAAGTTGCCCTCATGGTATGCTGCAGAGGATGTTATATTCCCGCCGCATATCTCGATGGAGCAATGCTCGTCAGAGCAGACTGCTGAGTATAAGGTGGCTGTGCTGCAGAGCGTCATGGGACCGCCTTTTGCAATACAATATGAAGCAAAAAAGTGCCATTTCATCGACTTTACAGGTGGCTTTGGCGTGGATTTCTCATATATGGCAAAGCCCTTTTCCTCTGCCACTTACATCGAAAGACAGGAGCATCTCTGCGATATTGCGCAGCATAACCTGCCCCTTCTCGGACTGAAAGATGCGGAAGTGGTCTGCACAGACTCTGTGGAGGCGATGCAAAAGGTAAGCGATTATGCTCACGGAAAACCGTTAGTGGTCTTTATGGATCCTGCAAGAAGGGACACAAATGGGCAACGTACTTACGCCATAGCCGACTGCACGCCTGACATTACCTCATGTATTGATGACCTGTTGCGCCAGACTCAAGTGGTGATGATTAAGCTTTCACCCATGCTCGACTGGCATAGTGCGGTGCGAGAGCTAAATGATGCCGCGCAATCACATGATGCTGTGCGTGAGATACATATCGTATCTGTCGGCAATGAGTGCAAGGAATTGCTCCTGTTGCTGTCAGATAAGTATTCTTCCCCTTTGTCATTACATTGCGTCAATGATGCAGAAAGGTTTGTGATACATGGAGTCAGCGCGGAAGATAATGCAGAAATGTCTGCTACGGCTGAGGCTTCATCCCACGATAGAGAAGCAAAAGGAGAGAGAAAGCAAGGCAATCAGACTATCTTTGAGGCGCAATTCCTCTATGTCCCCAATGCTTCGGTGATGAAAGCAGGATGCTTTAGCGTGCTGGAAAATGCGTTTCCGATAAGGCAAATTAGTCTTAACTCCCACCTGTTCTTTGCAGATATTATGGTAGAACGATTTCCTGGAAGAGCATTCAGAGTGAGAACTGTGACCACTATGAACAAGAAAGTATTGCGAAAGGCGCTCGATGGAGTGACAAAAGCAAACATATCAACGCGAAATTTCCCCATTTCACCGGAGAATTTGCGTAAGAAACTCAAACTGAAAGACGGTGGTGAAACCTACATATTTGCCACCACAACGGCTGACAATGACCATATCCTCATAGTATGTGATAAAAATAATATGCAAAAATAATATAAATAATGTGGGAAACTGTTGGTTATTAGCCGTTTTATTAGTATATTTGCACGGAATTTTATTAAGCATGGTATCAACCCATGCAGATGATGTTATATAAAGACAATAAAGATTTAATTTTTCGATGAACGTAATTACAAAGACTGTCTCATTGCCTGATGGACGTGAAATCACCATTGAGACCGGTAAGTTGGCTAAGCAGGCTGACGGCTCTTGTACCCTCAAGATGGGTAACACCATGCTCCTCGCTACTGTTTGTGCCGCAAAGGATGCAGTTCCTGGAACAGATTTCATGCCACTGCAGGTAGAGTATCGTGAGCAGTATGCCGCTGCAGGCCGCTTCCCAGGCGGTTTCACAAAGCGTGAAGGTAAAGCAAGCGATGAGGAAATCCTCACATGCCGCCTTGTTGACCGCGCTCTCCGCCCACTTTTCCCAAGCGATTTCCACGCAGAGGTTTATGTTAACGTAATCCTTTTCTCCGCTGACGGTGTAGATCAGCCTGATGCTCTTGCAGGTTTTGCTGCAAGTTGTGCTTTGGCTTGCTCTGACATCCCATTCGAATGCCCTATCTCTGAGGTGCGTGTTGCACGCATCAATGGTGAGTATGTCATCAACCCTACATTCGAACAGATGAAGGAAGCTGACATGGACCTTATGGTAGGTGCTACTGAGGAGAACATCATGATGGTGGAGGGAGAGATGAAGGAAGTGCAGGAGTCTGACCTCCTCGACGCTCTCAAAGCAGCTCATGCAGCTATCAAGCCTATGTGTGCTATGCAGAACGAACTCATGAAGGAGCTCGGCACAGACACTAAGCGCGAGTACTGCCATGAGGTAAACGATGATGAACTCAAGGAACAGGTGGCTAAGGAATGCTACCAGAAGTGCTACGACGTAGTAAAGCAGGCTCTCGAAAAGCAAGCTCGTGCTGAAGCTTTCGATGCTATCAAGGAAGAATTCAAAGAGGCATACGCTGCAGCTCACACTGACCTCACTGAGGATGAGATGGAAGAGAAGTATGCTCTCGTAGATAAATATTATCATGACGTAGAGAAGGACGCTATGCGTCGCTGTATTCTCGACGAAGGCGTACGCCTCGATGGCCGTAAGACCGATGAGATTCGCCCTATCTGGTGTGAGGTTTCTCCACTCCCAATGCCACATGGATCTTCTATCTTCACACGTGGTGAGACTCAGTCTCTCACAACTTGTACCCTCGGTACTAAGCTTGATGAGAAGATGGTCGATGGTGCTTTGGAGAAGTACTACATGAAGTTCCTCCTCCATTATAACTTCCCTCCATTCTGTACTGGTGAAGCAAAGGCTCAGCGTGGCGTAGGACGTCGCGAAATCGGCCACGGTCACCTCGCATGGCGCGGTCTTAAGGGTCAGATTCCTGAGGATTTCCCTTACACAGTGCGCCTCGTTAGCCAGATTCTTGAGTCTAACGGTTCTTCTTCTATGGCTACAGTATGTGCTGGCGTTCCTATGAAGAAGCCTGTATCAGGTATTGCCATGGGTCTTATCAAGAATCCAGGCGAAGATAAGTACGCTGTGCTCTCTGATATCCTCGGTGATGAGGACCACCTTGGCGATATGGACTTCAAGACCACAGGTACTAAGGACGGTCTTACCGCAACTCAGATGGACATCAAGTGTGATGGTCTCTCATACGAAATTCTCGAAAAGGCTCTTGCACAGGCTAAGGCAGGTCGTGAGCACATCCTGAAGTGCATCACAGATACTATCGCTGAGCCACGCGCAGAGTTGAAACCACAGGTTCCTCGCATCATCCAGATCGAGATTCCTAAGGAGTTTATCGGTGCAGTAATCGGTCCTGGCGGCAAGATTATCCAGCAGATGCAGGAAGAGACTGGCGCTACTATCACCATCGATGAAGTGGATGGAGTAGGTAAGGTGCAGGTTTCTGCTCCTAATAAGGACTCTATCGACGCTGCTCTCGGCAAGATTAAGTCTATCGTTGCTATCCCTGAGATTGGTGAGGTATATGAGGGAACAGTACGTTCAATAATGCCTTACGGATGCTTCGTTGAGATTCTCCCAGGCAAGGACGGACTTCTCCATATCTCTGAGATTGACTGGAAGCGTCTTGAGACAGTGGAAGAGGCTGGTATCAAGGAAGGTGATAAGATCAAGGTGAAGCTCCTTGAGATTGATCCTAAGACCGGAAAGTACAAGCTTTCACACCGTGTCCTCATCGACAAGCCAGAAGGTTACGTAGAGCGTGAGCGTCGTCCACGTCCAGAGCGCGGTGAGCGTCGCCCTCGTCCAGAGCGTGGTGAGCGTCGTGGTCCACGTCCAGAGCGTGGTGAACGTCATGAGCGTCGCAATGATTATCATGATAATCGCGAGCCAAGAGACTTCAATGACTCTCTCGATCACGGTTCTGACTTCGAGTAAACACTTGCTAATAGCATGTTAAGATGATAGCTTTCATCGGCTGTTATCTACCATAATATATATAGCGGGCATACCATTCATAGTGGTATGCCCGCTTTTTCGTGTCCTTATGTCGCAGATTTATCATCGTAATGTCATAGATTTCTTGTTGCAATGTCCATATATATTTCGTCTTAATGCTATTATATTGCGTAGTAACGTAGCAGACTTTGCGTCGTAATAAGGTGATAATGCCGCGTTATATCGTAGTAGTCAGGTGATGGTTTTGCGCTAATTATGTTCAATTTCGTTCTATCTTAGAAAACTTTTTCAAATAATTCGTTTTTATACTTCAAAATTGTTACCTTTGCAAGGTCTAATCAGGAATGACAAATTATAATCATGAGAAAGAATATTATCAGACTATTTTTAGGAATAACGCTCCCCCTGCTGGCTCTGACAGCGTGTGATACAGTGTTTGATGTGCATCCTTATGATACGAGGGTGAAGGGAGAGATAGACATAAATGCGAAGAATATAGCCAAGATAGAACCTCTCTGTAAGGACAAAGACACGCTTAGAATAGCTGTGATAAGCGACTCGCACCAGTGGTATAAGGACTTTATTGCAGAGATAAATGACATCAATAAGCATGACAGTATCGATTTTGTAATTCATGGGTCGTGATGCAAGGCAATCATGACTGCCTCGGCACGGGTAATGAGGTGTTCAGAAAGATGTTTGGAAACAATGATTACAGTTTTATAGCAGGCAGGATAAAGTTCTTGATGATAAACACCAATGCGATAGAATATGATTATTCCGAACCTGTTCCCGACTTTGATTTCCTCGAAACGGAGATAAAAAAGGACTCCGCGCTATTCGATAGGACCATTGTCTGTATGCACGCAGCGCCTTATAGCGAGCAATTCAACAACAATGTGGCAAAGCCTTTCAATCATTATCTGCAGCTTTATCCAGGACTTATGTTCTGTCTCTATGGTCATGGACATCATACAGAGGAGCATGATATCTTCGAAAATGGCACGATATATTATGAAGTAGCGTCGGTAGAGAAACGAGAATACCGCATTTTTACCATCACTCCAAAAGGATATAGCAATGAAGTCATCAGTTTTTAGAATCATAATAGTCACCTTATTATATACGGTAGGCACGCCTTTCATGATGGCATCTGAGAGCAATGACAGCATCATGGTGAGTGATACGACAAATATCAGCAGCCATTATGACCGCCGAATCCATCGTTATCGCACGCATTGGAATAGCCTTATCCCTACGCAACACGTGATACAGTTTGCTGGAAACATGGGTTTCGCATCCATAGGTATAGGTTGGGAGTATGGCAAGCATCAGCAATGGGAGACGCATCTGCTCGTAGGCTACATACCAAAGTATGACTCTAAGTGTGCAAAAATGACCATTACGCTCAAGCAGAACTACATACCGTGGTCTGTATATATGAAGAATGGCTGGTCATTCGAGCCATTGGAGTGCGGAATTTATTTCAATTCAGTCATTGGTTCCGACTTCTGGTCGAAGCAACCAGCAAAGTATAGCAGTGGCTATTATCCTTTCTCCACTCGCTTTCGCCCTAATATCTTTGTAGGACAGCGCTTTACAAAGGAGGTGCCTCATAACAAGCGACGTTACATCAAGTCGGTAACAGCTTTCTATGAGCTTAGCACTTGCGACATATATTTCATGCCACTTATCCGTAATGGCACGGTGGAATTCTGGGATATGTTCGGACTTTCGCTTGGATTGAAGTTCCAGTTGCTTTAGTTTTGCTTCTTGAAAGCTTGTGACTATCGGGCGTAAAAGCGCCCGACACAGTGGCGATGAGACTGTTTGGCTGCTTTATCATGATGATATGATGATATTGCAACCAAACAGCCTCATTTGTTATTGTGCATTAGTTTCACAATTATTGTGCATTGGTTTCACTACTATAGTGCATTGTTTTCACTACTATAGTGCATAGATTTCTCTACTATAGTGCATTGATTTCACAATTATTGCGCATTTTAGAATGTCAATTCCGCCTTGCGGAGGGCGAGATCGCGCTCAGCAATGAGGATTTTCTCGTGCATCTCGTGTACAAACTGGCGCTCCTGAAGGTACTCCAGCAGGGTGATCTGACCGCTATCGAGGCTCTTTTTGAGCAATTCGGAGTTGTCACATTCCGTGAGATGCTTCTTGTAGCGTAGGTAAGTATCCTGTAAATGCAAAGCTTCGCGATAGATACCTCGCAGTTGGGTAGTGAGATTCAGGCGAGTATCTTCCAGTGATTTCTCAGCAGCTTCGACGTGAAGCTTAGCCACTTTCACCTTTCTACCAGAGCCCCAGAGGGGGAGGGAAAGCCCAATCGTCGGACCTTGATACTTCTCTTCGCGTGTGAACTCACCAGTATAACCAATCTTTATGCCAGGAATCCTGCTGCCTTTAGCCACCTTCAGCGATTGCTTCTCAGCCTTCAGTTCGCCTTCAGCCAGCATTATTTCAGGGTGAAGACCGATGTTTTGCGACAGCCAAGCATCGAAATCATTTGACATAGGCGAGAAAATGAATGCCGTATCATTTATCTCTACGGCGTTGCCACCATTGAGAGCTTTCAGTTCATTGAGCAGATTCTCCTTCATAGTGAGGAATTCATCATACTCAGTCTTGAAGAAAAGGAAAGCCTGATGTGCCTTGTTACGGTCGATTACAGTAGCTTCTCCCTTTAGGAAAAGTTTCTCATAAGCCTCCGACATAGCGGTGGTCTCCTCCAAATCCTCATCAAGATGATCCATGATAGCATTGCAATAGACCACCTGTATGCACAGTTTTCTGGCGCTAAGGAGCAGTTGCTGTCTCTCAGAGAGATACTTCAGTTCGCTGACTCTCTGCATTTCCTTTGCCATCCTGCGCTTCTGTCTGCTGAAATGAATTCGGCTAATTTATCTCTGCTATA